>Ga0310832_100037_pt1 | contig 291526 bp, 271 predicted proteins | sample WT_ome_7_FD_201303 | JGI IMG/M metagenome (GOLD analysis project Ga0310832, IMG submission 201303) | Sorghum-adapted microbial communities enriched on wild type (WT) sorghum from Joint BioEnergy Institute, Emeryville, California, United... ...
TTAGCGTGGACCATGAGGACCTCTCGGTAATCGGATGTGCGTGTTTGGTAACCACACCGATACCGGAGGTCCTCACCTACTTCCGCTCACCACGCCGTTCACAACCTGTCTGGGAGTTACACCTAGGCTTGGCCCCGAGCGAGAGGATCGCCCCATGACCGCACCGACCATCGACATCCGCCGGGCCGCCGACCGGATGCGCACCCGCATCGACTGGCTGGACTCGAGGCATTCGTTCTCCTTCAACGACCACTACGACCCGGCAAACACCCATCACGGTCTGCTGCTGGTCAACAACGACGACGTCATCGCCCCCGGCACCGGTTTCGAGACGCACCCGCACCGCGATATGGAGATCGTCACCTGGGTGCTGCGCGGGTCGCTGGTGCACCAGGATTCGGTCGGCAACGCCGGGGTGATCTATCCCGGCCTGGCCCAACGGATGTCAGCCGGCCGCGGCATCCTGCACTCGGAGAAGAACGACTCCTGGACGCTGACCGGCGAACCCGCCCACCGCGAACCGGTGCGGCTCATCCAGATGTGGGTGGTGCCCGACGAGAGCGGGATCGACCCGGGCTATCAGCAGCTCGAGATCGACGACGAGCTGCTGCGCGGCGGGCTGGTCACCATCGCCTCCGGCATGCCCGCGCACCGCGATCGGACCGCGATCACCATCCGCAACGCCAAGGCCGCGCTGCACGGCGCCCGGCTGCGGCCCGGCGAGACCGTCGAGCTGCCCGACGCGCCGTATCTGCACCTGTTCGTGGCGGTGGGCGAGGTGACCCTGGAAGGCGCCGGGGCGCTGGCCGAGGGCGACGCGGTGCGGTTCACCGGCACCGGCGGCCATCGGGTCACCGCCGGCACCGCCGCCGAGGTCCTGGTCTGGGAGATGCATGCGAGTTTGTCTGCGCCGTAACGCGATTCGTGTGGTCGCCGGGCTGGGCGCGGTCGCGCTGGTGTTGAGCTGCCAACGCGCCCCCGAGCGCCCAGCCTCCCCGCCCGCGCCGCCCGCACCTCCGGCGCCGGCCGGGTTGGCGGCGGCGCCGCTGCGGGTCGCGCCGGAGTTCGCCTCCGCGCCGTTCGACCAGCCGCGCGAGGCGCTGATCCCGCCCGGCTGGTCGATCGCGGTGTGGGCGCGGATGCCCAAACCACGGCTGGCGGCCTGGGCGCCGGACGGGGCGCTGCTGGTGTCGGTGCCCAGCGCGGGGCAGGTGGCGCGGCTGGAGCCGGGCGGGCCCGGGGCCGAGCCGGCGCGGTCCACGCTGCTCGACGGGCTCGACGAACCGCACGGGCTGGCGTTCGCCGGGGACGAGCTCTACGTCGCCGAGAGCGACCAGATCGACGTCTACACCTACCGCGACGGCGCGGCGACGAACCGCCGCACGCTGGTCGCCGGTCTGCCGAACGCCAAGAGCCCCGACCTGCGCGGCGCCTACGCGCACGCGCTCAAGAGCGTCGTGGTTGCCGCGGACGGCACGGTGTACTTCTCCATCGGCTCGACCGGCAACATCTCCGCCGAGGACCGGGACGCCGATCCGCCGCGCGCCACGATCATGCGGGTGCCGCCGGGCGGCGGCCGGGCCGAGCCGTTCGCGGTGGGGGTGCGCAACGGCACCGGGCTGGCGATCGCCCCGGACGGGGCGGTGTGGACCGCGGTGAACAATCGCGACAACGTCGCCGACCCGCGTACCGGCGAGGTGTACATGGCCTACGTCAACGACCATCCGCCGGAGTCGGTCGCGCGCCTGACCCCGGGCCGGGATCTGGGGTGGCCGTACTGCAACCCGGACGGCGGTCCGGCCGGTCTACCGCTGATCCCCGATGAGCAGACCAATCCGGACAACTCGCGTCTGGACTGCGCGGCGCTGCCGCCGATCGAGCAGAGCCTCGGCGCGCACGCCGCTCCGCTCGGGATGAGCTTCGTCACCGGGGTGCTGCCGGAGCCGTATGCCAGCGGCGCGCTGGTCGGCGTGCACGGGTCGTGGAACCGCGAGCCGCCGCGTGAGCCTCAGGTGGCGTTCTTCCCCTGGCGCGACGGTGAACTCGGCGACGCGCAGACCCTGGTCGGCGGGTTCCAGTACGCCGACGGGTCGCGGTGGGGCCGGCCGGTGGCCGCGGTGGCGGGGCCGGACGGCGCGATCTACATCACCGACGACTACGCCGATGCGATCTACCGTCTGGCCCCGCCGGGCCGCTGACTAGGCTCGGGGCGCTCCGCGCCGTCCCGCGATCGCCACGTAGCCGGCGATCAGGACGATCGCGACGACAAGGCCGATGATGAACGGGATCGGCGAGAACATCTTGTCGCCGGTTTCGAACAGCGCGTTGGAGATCCAGGACCCCAGCAGTGCGCCGACCGCGCCGAGCAGCACGGTGATGATGACGCCGATGTTCTGCTTGCCGGGCAGGATCCAGCGTGCGAGCACGCCGAGAATCGCGCCAACGATGAGTGCAACGATGATCGTCCCCATGGGTTGTTACTCCTTCGGTCGTGGCGCCCGGTTGCGCCCTCGTTAACAGACGATGCCCGTCATTGCCCTGTTCAAACCCGGGGTCTCCGGGTGATCGCTGTCGCGTTCTTGCAATCTCCATTGAACGCCTGCCGCAGGCGCGCCGAAGGCAAAGTGTCGGAGCGCGATTCCACGGATACCAGGTTGTGCCCAAGCTGTGACGTAAGTTGACGGAGTTGCTGGTGTGATTAATGGTGATTCGGTTCGCTAAGCACCAGGGAAGGAATCCGTGTCCGGTCCAACCGCAGCGTTTCGGCGTGTCACAGCGGCCTGCGCCGCCGTGCTGGTGACGTGTGCGGGGCTGTCGACCCTCGCAGCGCCGAAGGCGCACGCGGCCAACGCCCGCGAGTTGCTGGCCGGCGCCATCGCCCACACCCGCGGCTCGTATCTGGTCTACAACTTCGGCGCCGGGTATCCCGCGCCGATGCTCAACGCCGCCGGCCACTGGTACGAGATGAACAACGGCGGGCGGCTGATGATCATCAAGGGCGCCTCGCGCCGGCTCGCGCCGCGCCTGCTCGTCGACACCCACCGGGGCTACCAGGCCCGCTGCGAGCGCGACCCGCGGGCGCGCACCGGCGAGGGGCTGTGGCAGGCGGCGGAGATCTACACCCCGCTGCAGGCGTGGCAGGCGCTGGGCCGACCGATCATCGCGATCAACGCCAACTTCTTCGATGTGCGCGGCCAGAAGGGCGGGTCGTGGAAGACCACCGGCTGCAGCTCGCCGCTGGGCGCCTACGTCGACAACACCGCCGGGCTGGGCCGGGCCAACGTCGCGGTCACCGGCACGATCCCCTACGCCGGCAAGCAGGGGCTGTCGGGCGGCAATGAGCATTGGAAGGCGTTGTCGACGATGATCCTGCCGGTCGGCGGCGCGCCGTACGTGGTGCCGCCCAAGCACGACAACGACTACAACGCCGCCGGCCCGGTGATCGAGGACCTGGTGAACAAGGGCGTGCGGTTCGTCGCCGTCGCGGGCATCGGGCTGCTGGCCCCCGGCGACACCGGCCAGCTCAACGACGGCGGGCCCAGCGCTGCGCGCACCGCGATCGCCTACGCCCGGGACAAGGACGAGCTGTACGTGTTCCAGGGCGGCAGCTACACACCCGACCAGATCCAGGACCTGTTCCGCGGCCTGGGCAGCGACACCGCGGTGCTGCTCGACGGCGGTGGGTCGTCGGCGATCGTGCTGCGCCGCGACACCGGCGGGATGTGGGCCGGGGCCGGGTCACCGCGCGGATCGTGCGACACCTGGCAGGTGCTCTGCGATTCCCGCGAGCGCGCCCTGCCGAGCTGGCTGGCGTTCAACTAGAAGACAACGACGGCCGGGGTGTTCCCCGGCCGTCGCTGTTGGTGTCGCCGATCAGGCGGCAGACTTCGATGAGTCGTTGTCCGCGGCACCGGCGCTGGTACCGCCACCGCCACTGCCGTTGTCGGACTTGGCATTCCGCTTGCCGCCCCGGAAGGTGAAGCCCTTCGAGTTGTCGTCGTCGGCCTTGGCGTGCCGCGGCGCACCCGAGCCGACCACGCTCGGCGGGGCGTTGTCGGGCTTGGCGTGGCGCGGCCCCTGGCGCCGGGTCTGGTTCCCGCCGCCCTTCGAGCCGTCCGCACCGGTCTCGGCCTTCTCGGTCCCGCCGCTCTGGGCCCCGCCGGTCTTCTTGCCGCCCGCCTTGTAGCCGCGCTTCGAGCCGCCCTTCTTGGACTCCTCCTGGGTTCCACCGTTCTGGGCCCCGCTGTTCTGGGACTCCGAGGTGTTGTTCGAGGTGGTGCCGTTGTTGCCACCCGCGGGATCGGTTCTGCCCGTGTTGGCCGGGTTCTCCGAACCCGCCGCCGGGGTGGTGGTGCCGGAATTCGGCGCGGCCTGGTTCGACCCGCTCGTGATGCCCTTCTGGGTCTCGCCGTTGTTGTTCTGGCCGCTTCCGGGCGTGGTCTCGTCCTTCTTCGGCTCGACGTTGTTCGTCCGGAACTGCGGCGGGGTGGAACCGTCGTCGATACCGTTCGGGGTCGCATCGAGGGTGACCATCTGCCCGGAGATCGTCGGGTCGGTGGCTTCCTTGTAGGCCAGCGACTGCGACTGCTGCAGACCACCGAAGAGGCCGAGCAGGCCGCCGGTCGTGTTGTCCACCACGTTGTTGAGCAGGCCGGTCGTATTGCCCAACACGTCGCCGACCAGGTTGGAGTCGGTGCCGCCACCGCCGGCCGGGTTCTCGGTCGTGCCGCCGCCCAGGACGTCGCCGAGCAGGCTCTGGGTGGTGTCGCCCAGCAGACCCTGGTTCTGGCCGCCGCCGAGCACGCTGCCGATCAGGTCGGTGGTACCGCCCAGCAGGTTTTGGGTGGTGTCGGACAGTCCGCCCAGCAGGCCGTCGTTCTGGGTGCCGAGCACGTTGCCGAGCAGGTTGGTCGTCTCGCCGAGCACACCACCGAGCAGTCCGTCGCCGTTCTGGCCGCCACCGGCCAGACCGCCGACCAGTTGGGTGGTCTCGCCGAGCGCGCCGCCCAGCAGGCTGTTGCCGCCCAGCAGACTGTCGAGCAGGCCGCCGATCGGGTTCTGGTTCGCGCCGCCCGTCGTGCCGCCGACCGGGATGATGCCGTTGAGGCCGCCGAGGCCCAGGCCGCCGCCGGTGAACAGCGACAGCAGGCCGGTGAGTGCGTTCGGCGTGCCCACGGTCGGGTTGCCGCTGAGGAATTCCTTGTAGAAGCCCTTCAGCAGCAGGTTGAAGATGTCGCCCGGCACCAGCAGCGGGTTGACATCCGGGAACGAGAAGAACGCCGTGGGTACATCGGCCTCGGTCAGCGTCCGGGTGTAGGTGCCGTCCGCATTGCGGACGACGTCGGTGTAGCCCAGGTCGACCAGTGCCCGCAGCGCCGGGGCGATCGCGTTGGCGAACTGCCCCACCGGGTTGACCGCCAGCGTTCCGAGCGACGCCAGGGTGATGAGATCCGAGGTCAGGTACAGCGGCTCGAGCAGCGGCAGCGAGTTCGCCGGCAGCGTCAGGTACAGATTCAGCGCCAGCGGCTCGGTCAGAACACCGTCGAGGATTTCCTTGAGTTGGTCGGTGAGCTGCGGCAGGATCCGCGATGCGTCCACGCCGCGCAGCGCATACAGCGGGATGGTCGCCATCGCGTTGTTGGCCAGGGTGAACGGGTTCGGCCAGGCCGCGAGGTCCGACGACGGGTGGTACTCCAGGCCGACGTCGATGAGGATCGGGATCAGGTTGGCGCCGCCGAGGGTCAGGCCGGTATTGCCGATGGGCACGGGTAGCAGCGCACGATCCGAGACCGAGCTCGTCACCTCGGTGCGCGGATTGACAACGTCGATGCCCATCAGACCGAACAGCGGATAGAAACGGGCCAGCGCCCCGCCGTTGGGCCGGGCCGGGTTGAACAGCAGGATCATCGGCAGGATGGTGTAGCTGCCGAGCAGCGGATTCGTGCCCTGGAAGTTCGCCCCGCCCGGTTGGTTCGGCAGATCCGCGAGGACCTTGTCGTATCCGGTGGCGATGGCAAACGCGCCCATCCCGACGCCGACGGCGATCGGCACCCGCACATCGAGGACGCGAATGTCCGGGACGAGGCCTTCGAGGATTTTTCCAAGTAGGTCGTTGAGACCGTTCAGAACCAGTTGCTTGGTGCCCAGGGTCAGGTATTCGGTGTTGTTGATGTCGGCGGCGACGGAATTGGGCAGCGCGGGCGTCCAGCCCAGGTCGAGGCCCAACAACTTGAGCATGGTGAACGCCGACCCCGCGGTGGTGACGTTCAGCCCGGGGACGTTCAGGTTGGAGAAGTTCAGCGGATCGTCGAGGTCGTAGCCCAGCAAGCCCAGCAGCCCGCCCAGGGTGTCGACCCCCGCCTCCAGCAGGGCGTCCTTGAGGACGCCTCTAAACGTCGCACCCACACCCTCCGGCAGTGGTGCCACGACGATGCCATCCAGGACCGACTCGAGCGGCAACGCGCCCAGGGCCTGCGTCAGCGCCTGGCCGACCGCTTCGTTGAGCACACCGGTGAGCAGTTGGGTCGCCAGGTCCTCGACGCTGATGCCGGCGGCGTTCGCGATCGCGACCAGGTTGATGTTCTCGACGATGGCCCGGATCAGCACATCGGCCAGGGCCTGGCCGCCGTCATAGGCCAGCGGTCCCAGGCCGAAGGTCAGGTCGGGGATGTCGTCGGGCGCCGGCCACGGGTTGATGGCGGCCATCAACTCCGGGTCGCCGGTGCGCAGCTTCGCGAGGGTCCGCTGGTCAGCCGGATCTGGCGGTGTCCCGACGGTCAGCGCCGTTGCCGTAGCGGTAGCAGCGCCAATTGCAGTGAACTTCACGACGTGCTTGTTGCGCCTGCGATGCCGTCCAGCCACGTCTTCTGGTCCTTCCTCTCACCCCAACCCCCCGTGTATTGACGAAACCGTAACACGGTGTGGTCTACGCCACACAATCGGCCCGGCAAACTTCTTAGAGCTTCTGAAGTCGCGAGATCCGGCTATGGCAACATCCCTAGCAGTATGAAGGTTTGCCATATCCACGGTTACGTAAACGTTACCGCTGGCCAGCGGGTTACATAGCTTCAGCAAACAGTAGCTATCGCAATATCAATTAGCTGACACGCTGAGTGTCTGCTCGGCGGCCGCCGCGACCTGCCCGGCGTACCCACCGGCGAACAGCACCACGTGTGCCAGCAGCGGGTAGAGCTGATGCAGCGGGACGCGGTCCCGCCAGCCCGGCCGCAGCGGGTGTTGCTGCTGATATCCGGCCAGCACCGCGTCCAGATGCGGACAGCCGAACAGCGCGAGCATCGCCAGATCGGTCTCCCGGTGTCCGCCGTGCGCGGCCGGGTCGATGAGCACCACCCCGGCCGGCGTCCACATCACGTTGCCGCTCCACAGATCGCCGTGCAGCCGCGCGGGTGGCTCGTCGTCGTCGAAATCCCCGCTCTCGCAACGCTTCATCACCGCGTCGAGCATCCGCAGGGTTCCCGCGTCGAGGCGGTCGGCGGCCAGCCGCGTCATCGGCGCCAGCCGCTCCCGCGCGTAGAACTCACCCCAGCGGTCATGCCCGGTCAACGACATCGGCAGCGGATGATGCAGCGGCCCGAAGAATCCTGGGCCGGTCCAGCCGTCCGGGCCGGCGCCGAACGCGGCCGCGCCGGCGTCGTGGGTGCGGGCCAGCCGGCGGCCGAACTCCTCGGCGGCGGCCCGGTCCGGCGGCGCCGACGTCAGGTACTCCAGCGTCAGGCTGGTGTCGTCGTGGGCCAGCACCCGGGCGCACGGCACCCCGCCGTCGGCGGCCGACAGCCACCGCAGCCCGGCGGCCTCACAGGCGAAGAAGCCGGGTGGCGCGCCCTCGGAACGTTTGACGAAGGTCCGCACGTCTCACTCCGCGGCCGGAGCCGGGCCGAAGGTGAAGATCAGCGCCCCGGCCGCGATCACCGCGGCCGCCAGGACCAGCACCGGCGCGACGGCGTAGCGGGTCAGCCCCGCGCCGAGCGCGGCACCGGCCAGCATCGTCACCAGCACGCCGTAGCGCAGCTTCTCGCGTTCCCCGGTGCCGCCGGCCAGCCTGCTGTCGAACCCCAGCCCGGAGATCGTCGAGGTCAACACCGTGGTGGACAGCTCCTGAATTCCGAACCGGCGGGCGGTCGCGTTCTGAATCCCGAACGTCACCGCCAGTCCGCCGATCAGCCACAGCTTGTCGTTGTCCCGGTACTCCAGCACCCCGGCGCCGCCGAGCAGCGACAACGCGATCAACAGCACCACCTCGGCGGTGAGGCTGATCGCCAGCCAACGGCGCACCGGTTCGATGTGGCGGGCCAGCCGTCCGCCGATGATCGCGCCCACCACGAAGCTCACCACCGCCACCAGCGCCGCGGTGACATCGACGACGGTGCGCGGCGCCAGCCAGAACCCCAGGAAGATCACGTTGCCGGTCATGTTGGCCACGAACACATGCCCGAGGACCAGCACGCTGACCGCGTCGACCACGCCGGTCGCGAAGGTCAGCAGTCCCAGCGCGAGCACCGTCGCCCGCGCGGAGACCGGGGATTCGACGGGCATGGCGCGGTCAGAGCTGCGGGGTCAGGTCGAACTTGGTCACCGTCGTCATCTTGGTGATCAGCCAGCGCGAACCGTCGCGTTTGAGGGTGAGCCAGTAGGACAAATACCGCAACGACGGGATGTTCTTGGTCACCGGGCTGGTGGCCACCGAGTTGGTGTAGACGATCGCGGTGGCCTCGGTCGGTGTCAGGGACTCCACCGCGGCGCCCATCACCTGCGTGGCGTTGGTGACCTGCGCCTGTTTGTTGGTCGCGACGATGGCGTCGATGAACTTGCGGTATTCGTAGGCGAAGTCGGGGCTCAGATACTTCTCCGCCCGGTCCGGCAACGTCTCGATGTCGTCGGGGGTGTAGCTCCACAACGTCTCGATCGCGTCGGTGGCGGTGCGGGCGACCTGCATCTTGGTCTCGACGGCGGCGCGGTCGGCGAGGTAGGGCTGCAGGTTCGCCGCGGCGTATCCGGCGCCACCGACGAACAGTGCCCCGGCGATCGCGGTGGCGATCAGCAGCCGCCTGCCGAGCGGCCGGTGCGGGGCCGGCACCGGCTCGCCGCTGTCGGCCGAATCGGATTCCGGCGCCTGCGATTCCGCCGCCTGCGAGGTATCGCTGCCCTCGGTGTCGGCAGCGCCCGTTTCCGCGGCATCGGTCCCGGTGTCCCCGGTGTCGTCGGCTGCTTCGTCGGACGCTTCGGCAACCCCGGCCGCCTCGGCGGACTCGTCGGCCCCCTCGTCGGCGCCGGCCTCGGACTCGGCCGCGGCCCGCCCGGCCTTGCCGACCGGAACCGGCCGATCGTCGGTCTGCTCCGGATTGTCCTGCGGCGACGGCTTTCTCAGCCGGCGGCGCAGCCGCGACCGCTTGCCCTGCGGCGCCGGAGCGGATTCGCTCTTCGACGACGATTCGGCGCCGGTGGTCAGATCACCTGAATCAGTTGGCTGATCTTCCACTGGTCTCCCTCCTTGGTCGCGGTGGCGATCCAACGGCTGCCGCTCTCGATCGTCGACTCACCGTCCGGCGCCTTCTGGCTGATCTTGGTAGCTACCAGCACATCGGCGCTGCCGTTTTCGTTCCACCGCTGCACCCCGGCATCCAGCACCGTCCCGGTGGTCGGCTCGGCGCGGGCCACCTGGATCAGGATCTCGGTCTGCCGTTCGGCGAACATCCGCGCGAAATCCCCGGTGGCCTCGGCCAGGATCCGGTCCGCGTAGGCGTTGGCGTTGAACGGGTCGAGCGTGGTGTAGGTGGTCATGAACGCCCGCACGTACTCGACCACCTCGACGTCCTTGGCGATCCGCTCGCGATAGTCGTTGTGGCTCACCGCAATCAGCGTGCCGACCGTGATCGCCGCGGCCATCAGCACCGCGGCCACCGCCGCCAGCACCGGCAGCCGCCAGCGCCGCGGCGGCTCCGGCTCGAACCCGAAGAACGCCGTCTGCTCGGTGTCGACCCGGTGCCGTGGACTCATTGCCCCGCCACGTTCATCAACGGTTGCTTCAGCACGGTGAGCTTGTCCACCTTCCACTCCCCGTTGCCGTCCCGAACGAACTCCGCCCGCACCGTCGCGGTGATGAACTTCAGGTCCTGCGGGTTGCTGCCCCGCTGCCCCTGCAACGCCACCAGCATCGCCGCGTCGTGCGGCGTCGCCGACAGAACCGCGCTGGCGACCGCGAAGTACTCGTTGTCGGTGACCCCGGCGCGCTGGGCCACCTGCTGCTGGGCGATCAGTTCCTCCCGGTACTCGTCGGTGGTCAGCGCCTGCGCCCGCGAGAAGTCCTCCTGCAGCGTGTCCTTGTGATAGCTCAGCAACTGCTCGACGATGCGCGGCCCCTGCTCGCTGATCTGCTGGTAGGCGGTCTCGGCCGCGCGCTGCGGCCGGTAGACGCCCAGATAGCTCAGCCCGGTCGCCGCCACGCACACCAATGTCGCGGCCACCAGCACCAGCGCGCAGTCGCGCCGCACATCGCGCGCCGGGCGCTTCGCGGTGCGAACCTCGGTGCGCGCCAACAGATCCGCGAACGTGCGGCCGCGCCGCTCCCACAGCGGCCACAACCAGCCCAGCCCCACCGCGGCGGTGTCGAGCAGATGCGCCAGCTCACGCAGCGTCAGCCGGAGCACCCCGGGCGGCGACCCGTCGGCGCGGCGCACCTGGATCCCGAACACGGCCCGGCCCAGGGTCCACCCGGTGACCGTGGGCAGAAACAGCCGGTTGGCCACCATCGCGGCCAGCACCACCGCCCCGGCCACCACGTACCCCCACCACAGCCCGTCCGCGTCCGGCTCCGCCCACACCGACCAGGCACCGACCCCGAGCGCCGCGAGCACCGCCAGCCCGACCAGCACGTCGACGGCGAACGCACCCGCGCGCGCCGGCCACGACGCCGGGCGGTCGGATCCCTGCGCCGAAGCGGCCGCGTCCTGATCCTCGAGCGTCCCGGCCGTCACGACGTGACCTGATCCAGCCGGGCGATCTTGTAGGTGCCGTCCTCGGGCTCCATCCGCACCCGCAGCCGGTAGCCCAGGTCACGGTCGGCGGCCTCGGAGTTGGTCACCCGCACCTGCACCGCGACCAGCACGTCGAACGCGCCGTCGTCATGGTGGCGTTCGACGGCGGCCCGCATGTCCGACACCTGCACGGTCGCGTTGGCGGCCTGGTAGGCGTCGACCAGCACCCCGGCGTAGAGGCTGGCCTGGGCGCCGAAGTCGCCGGTCGAGCACTCGATGATCTTGGTCTGGGCGGCGACCATCGCCGCGACGTCGGGGGCGTGAGTGGCGGCCACGCAGTCCTTGGCGGCCTGCAGCGCCGCGGCCTCGGCGCGCTGCGCCTCGACCGTCTGCCCATGCGCCTTGCGCAGCTGCAGCCCGATCACCACCGCGGCGACGGCCAGCACGCACAGCCCCGCGCAGATCGCCACGCCCCAGATCCGGCCCAGCCGCGACGGGCGCCGCGCCGCCTCGGCCGGCTCGGACGGTTCGGTCCCGGGGCCGGTCGGCTCGGATGCGTCAGCTTCAGCGGATACGACGGACTCGACGGATTCGGCTAACGAGGTGTCATCAGCATCGGTGGGGTTCAGCTGGCGGGCGCCAGCATCTCCTTCCATCCGTCGTCTCCTGCTGTGTTCGAGTTGCTGACGTTGTAGCGGACCCCGTCCGGACCCATCACCTGACCGCTGGCCGGGCTGTAGATCGCCTGGGTGCCGGGCGGCCCTGCTGCCGGAGTGTAGATGCAGGTGTTGGGCTGCTGTCCACTGCAGGCTACGGTGCCCGACCCCGGCGGCGACAGCGGATCGCTGATCGGCGCCGACGTGGTCGGCGGCGGCAGCGCTCCGGCCGGCAGCGGGTTGAGCCCGTTGTTGACCGACGGCGCGGGGATCACCCGGCCCGGGTCGACGCCCTGATCGCAGCGGGCACCGGGCGCCGGGCAGGACAGGATCTGGTTGGGATCGCCGTACCACGGGTTGGTACCCAGCGGCACGTACGGTTCGGGGCTGCGGCACTCCCGCGGGGTGGCCGCCCGCTTACCCGGCACGTCGACGCACGGATAGTTGCGCGCGCCGCGGACCACGTTGCCCTGGAAGTCCTTCGGGATCTTGCAGTAGGTGTTGCGCGGCAGCGGCGCCATCGAGGTGTCGGCCGGCGAGCGCCACTCCGACGCCGGCAGGAAGCCGGTCAGACACGGCGGCGGCTGGTTGATCGACAACGCCAGCGGCAGCTGGCCGACGTCCTCGAACAGCGTGCCGGCCTGCGCGGCCACCGAGCCCTGCGGCAGGATCACCAGCGTCTGCTCCAGGCCCTTGTTGTAGCGCTTGAGCATGTCGATGACGATGGCCAGGTTGGCCAGCGTCTGCGGCAGCGCCTCGCGCACGTCGCCGAACACCGAGCTGACCTGGTCCAGGGTGGGCGCGGCCTGCTGGATACCGCTGCGCACCGCGGCGTCCTGCTGAGCGGCCTGCGAGGCGATGATGTTCAGGTCGCGCGACCACCGCGCGATGTTGTCCCCGGAGCGGACCTGGCTGTCGAGGATCGGCGCCGAGTTGGCGATGATGTCGTTGATCTGCGGCAGGTGAGCGCGGAACCCCTCGGCGACCACGGTGGTGGAGTCGACCAGCCGCTGCAGCGCCGGCCCGAGCCCGCCGACCGCCTCGGACGTCTCGGTCAGCAGCGCGTCGATCTTCTCCTTGGGCAGCGCCTCCAGGCCCCGGTAGGCGGCGTCCAGCGCCGGGCCGACCTCACTGGGCACCGAGGAATTCTCGATCTTGATGGTGTCGCCCGGCTGCAGGTAGTGACCGGGGTTGCCGGTGGACACCAGGTCCAGGTACTGCTCGCCGACGGCCGACACCGAATGCACGTTCGCGGTCGCGTCGGCGGGGATCTTGTACCGCTTGTCGATGCTCATCACCGCCAGCGCACCGGTGTCGGTCGGCTCGACCCGGGTCACCTTGCCGATCTGGGTGCCGCGGTAGGTCACGTTGGCGGTGGCGTACAGCCCGCCGGACCGCGGCAACTCCGCCTTGAGCTCGTACTGGCCGATGCCCACCAGCGCCGGGATGCGCAGGTAGTACCACCCCAGGACCACCACCGCGATGATCGTCAGGATGGTGAACAGCACCAACTGGATCTTGACGAATCTGGTCAGTACCACTCACTCACCCCTCTCGATCAGCGGTCCGCCGGGCACGTTGTTCGCGTTCGGCGTGAACCGCACGTCGGGGATCATCGTCGCCGGATCGCGGCCCCAGGCCTGCTCGAGCGCGCGCAGCATGCCCGAGACACCGGTGCCGGACAGCACCCCGTTGTCCAGCGCGGACAGCGTGAGGTCGATCATCAGCGACACGTTGAGGTAGTCGCCGCGGACCACCTTCGGCACGTTCTCGATCGAGAACGGCGCGGTGAGCATCAGTTTCAGCGCCCCGGTCAGGTACGGCGAGGCGCGGCCCAGCTGCTTGAGCGGGCGCTGCAGGTTCTGCAGGTTGGTGTGCAGGTTGTCCGCCGCCGGCGACAGCGCGTTGTCGGCGGCCACGCTGATCCGCCCGACCGCCTCGACCGCGTCGACGAACAGGTCCTGGGTGTCGGCGAAATGCTTGATCAGCGGCGGGAACTCGGTCAGCACCCGGTCGAGCGTGGCGTTGCGCTGCGCGACGATGTTCAGCAGCTCGTTGGTGGAGTCGATCGCCCGGGTGATGTCGTCGGTCTGCTTGTTGAGCTCCGCGGTGAACGTGTCGAGTCTGCCGAGGAACTCCCGGATCTGACCAGCCCGGCCGTTGAGGATGTTGAACACCTCGGTCTGGATGGTCTCGAGGTTCTCCACCCCGCCGCCACGCAGGATGAGGGCGATGCTGGCCAGCACCCGCTCGGTGGACGGGAACGACTCGGTGGAGTCCATCGGGATGACGGCCCCGCTGCGCAGCGGCTCCGGCGACGCGTCCTTCGGCGCGATCAGCTCGACGTGCTGCGAACCCAGCAGGCTGGTCTGGCCGATGGCGGCGCGCGCGTTGGCGGGCAGCTTGACGTGCGGCTCGAGGTCGATCGTCAGCGTCGGCACCCAGTCCTTGAGCTCGATGGCCCGCACCCGGCCGACGTAGACGTCGGCGACGCGCACCCGGCTGTTGACGTTGAGCGCCAACGTGTCCGCCATCTGCACGTAGATCGTGATGCGGTCCGAGCCGGTGCCCGGGCCGCCGGGCAGCGGCACGTTGGCGATCCCGCGCCACGACCCGCACGAGGTCAGCAGCAGCGCGATCGCGGTCAGCGCGACGGCGCGCCGCGCGAGTCTGCCCATCCTGCGCGCACTCATGGTTGCCCTTCGTCTCTCGCGCATCGGCTCACTCACCCCCCTGCCTCGGCCGGTAGCGGTGGCCCGGCGGGCGCGCCGGCTGGTGCGGGACCCGGCCCCGGCACGGGCATCGGCCCGACCATGGCCGCGCCACCCGGATCGCCGGGGATCACGCCCGGCGCGGGCCCGGGCGGCGGGCCCGGCTGCGGATACCACGGCGGCGGCAGCGGGTTGCGTTCGTCGAACGCGTTCGGCGGGCCGGGCAGGTTGCCGTCCCGGACGGTGCCGAACGCCGGTGGGGCGGCGGGGATCACGCAGTCCGGCCCGCCCAGCAGCTCGGCCAGGCACTCCGGCGTCATCATGTTCGCGGTGAACGGCTGCACCTCCACGCCCTGCATGCCGGGTGCGGCGACCCAGCCGGGTTCGTGGTTGCCGTGCGAGAACAAGGTGTCGCGGGAGAAGATGCCCGGCACCGTGGTGTCCTTGTAGCCCGGCGGCGGCTGCAGCCGCGGCTCGGAGTAGGCCACGTGCTTCGGCAGCACCATCGCCGAGCTGAACTGGTTGAGGCCGAACGGCGGGTAGTTGAACTTGATCGCGTCCAGGATCGGCGCCAGGTACTGCGCGCACAGCTCCGCCGACTCCTGGTAGCCCAGCCGGCTGCCGGCCTGGATCGCGCTGCAGACGAACTGCAGCGGGTTGGCGAAGTTGTTGATCACCGGGATGCTCATCACGCCGCCGGTCACCGGCGAGATGATGTTCATCAGGTTCGCGCCCAGGTTCGGGAACACGTGCAGCGCGGTCTCCAACCCGTCGCGCGGATCGGGCTGCATGATCGCGTTGGTGACGTCGGCCAGGTTCTGCACGTCGTGGACCAGCACCTCGGCGTTCTCGTCGAGGAACTGCCGCACGGTCGACAGCAGCTCGTTGAGGTCCGCCAGCGCGTTGGCCACCTCGTTGTTGGTGTTGGTGAACGTGCTGGTGAAGGTGGCCAGGTCGCGGTTGAGCGCGACGAACTGCTGGTCGCTCTTGTACAGCGCGTTGACGAACAGCGCCAGGCTCTTGACCACTTCGAAGAAGTCGGTGCTGCCCCGGTTGAGGGTGTAGAGCGCCTCCGAGAGCGCCTTGAGCGTCCGGTTGAGCTGCTTGCCCTTGCCGGCGAAACCGTCGGCGGCCGATTCGATGATGTCGCCGAACGGGCCCCGGGGCTGCTCGGGGGTGGGACCGAGTTCGCTCAGGATCCGGTTCAGTGAGTCGCGCAGCTCGTCGTACTCCACCGGCACCTGGGTGCGGTCCACGTCGAGCTCCGCGCCGTCCTTGAGCACCGGACCGCCGGTGTAGGGCGGGGAGAGCTGGATGGTGCGGGACGCCACCAGGCTCGGGTTGAGGATCGTGGCGGTGGCGTTCTCGGGCACCTTGTACTTCTTCTCGTAGTGGAAGGTGACCTTCATCTTGTCGCCGGCGGGTTCGATCTTGTCGATCGAGCCCACCTGGACGCCCATGATCTGCACCTTGTCACCCGGGTACAGGGCGAGGGTGTCCTCGAAGTACGCCACCACCGTGTTGGTGGTCAGCTCCCGGTACAGCTTGAAGCCGACGAACGCGGCGATCAGCCCGAGGATCGCGACCAGCGTGGAGATGATCACGGTCACCCGTGACAGCCGCGGCAACCGGATGTGGCGAATGTCAAAGATCGTCGACATCGATCAGCCTCCTCCCTGTCCCTGGGAGAGCGGCGGCAGGAACGGCGGGTTGCCGGGCAGCGGCGGGGTGCCGGCCGGACCGGGGTCGGGGCCGGGCCCCGGTGGTGGCGGCGGCCCGGTGAGCGCCGGCGGCAGCGGGGCGATGCCCGGGGTGAAGTCCGGCGGGCTGGGCACCGGCTCCAGCGGAACGGTGCGGCTGCCGGGCGGCCCCGGATCGGTGACCGGCACCTGCTGGCCCGGAACGCTCGGCGGCAGCTGGCCCGGGATCGCCGCGGCGGGATGCCCCGGTGCGGGCTGCGGGCCGTGCGCGTTCGGGTTCGAGGTGATGACGTTGGGCACCGGGCCGTACGGCGCACCGCCGAACGGTCCGACCGACAGGTGCGAGCACGGCAGCGGGTTGTCCGGTCGCGGCAGCCCGTCGGCCGGCGGGGTGTAGGAGCACGGATGCCCGGGCGGCACCGCGGGGCCGGGATGTTCGGGGGTGCCCTCCAGCACCGCGGGTCCCGGCGGCGGCGCGCCGTTCTCGAAACCGACCCCGTTCGGGTCGGGGAACCGCCACGCCGGCAGGCCGGCGTCGCGCCAGAACTTCTCCGGGTCGATGCCGCGCTTCTTGAACGCGGCGTCGATGAACGGCTGCAGGATCTGGCCGGGCAGCAGGTTCACCAGCATGACCTTGAAGTACGGCCCGGAGGCCACCACCTCACCGAGCGACGCCACGAAGTTGGCCACCGTGGTGAGGGTGTCCATCAGGTCGAAGCGGCGCTCGGCGAGGATGTCGCTGACCTCGCGCAGCTGCTCGAGCACCTTGTTGAGGTTCGGATTGTCGTTGATCAGGCCGCGCACCTGCTCGGAGAACGCCGCCACCCGCTCCAGCAGCATGCTGATCGCGTACTGGCGCTGGTTGATCGCCGCGAGCAGCGACTGCGCGTTGACCAGCAGCGCATGGATCTGCTCGCTGCGGCTGCCCAGCACCCCGGCCACCTTGTTGGCGTTGGCCAGCAGCTCGCGGACCTGCTGGTCGCGCTTGCCGACGGTCTCCGACAGCCGCGCCACCCCGTCGAAGGCCGCGCTCAGGTGCGGTGAGGTCTGGTCGATGGTCTCGGACAACACGTTCAGCGACTGCTTGACCAGGTCGGTGTCCCACTCCGAGGACGCCTCGGTGACGTCGAAGAACGCGTCGTAGATCTGGTACGGCGTGGTGGTCTGGCCCAGCGGCAGCACCCCGTTGGAGCGCAACGGCTGGTCGCCGCGCGGTTCGATCTCGATGTTGCGCCGGCCCAGGATGGTGTCGGTGCGGATGGCGGCCCGGCTGTCGGTGCCGATCTGGGTGCCGCCCAGGGTGAATCCGATCTTCACCCGGTCGCCATCGATCTCCATGCTGCGCACCAGGCCGACGTCGACGCCGGAGATGCGCACCTTGTCACCTTTGAGCAGGCCGCCGGTGTCGGAGAAGTGCGCGTAGTAGACCGGCGTGGCGAACAGCATCGGCACGCTGGCGAAGCTCTGCCCGACGCCGATGACGAGCACCGTGACGATGATGCCCATCAACCCCTTGCGGACGCGGTCCGACCCTTCGAGCGTTCTCATTGCGGCGTGCACCTACCCGAGGGCTGGCTGAACAGCTTGACCGTGCGCACCGGGCCGCCCGGCTGCGCCCCGTTGAGCCGCACCGAGATGTCGCAGGCGTAGAAGTTGAAGAAGTCGCCGTAGACACCGCCCGCGCGGCCGATGATCTTGAAGGCGGTGGGCAGCCGGACCAGGATGTCGTTGAGCCGGTCCTTCTGCTGGATCAGCGGGTCCTGCACCACCTCGAGGTGGCCGACGGTCTGCTGCAGCAGCGGCCGGTTGTCGGCCAGCAGGTCGGCGACGGTGCCGGCGGCGTCGCTGATCCCGGCCACCGAGGTCGCGATCGGGTCGCGCTGGTTCTTCAGCCCGGTGATCAGCCGCTCGAAGTCCTGCAGCGTCTCGTCGAACTCCTTCTGGTGGCGCACCGTGGTTTCCAGCACCGTGTTGAGGTTGGTGATCACCTCGCCGATGGCCTGGTCCCGGTCCGCGAGATCCGAGGTCAGCTGCGCGGTCTGGTCCAGGATGTCGCTGATCGTGCCGCCCTGGCCGCCGAAGACGGTGATGATCGACTCGGCGATCGAGTTGACCTTCTCCGGGTCCAGGGCGCGGAACACCGGGCGGAATCCGCCGATCAGCGCGTCGAGGTCGAGCGCGGGGGTGGTGCGATCGATCGGGATGGTGGCGCCGGGCGGCAGGCGGTCGTTGCTGTCGCCGCGGGACAGTTCCAGGTAGCGGTCGCCGATCAGGTTGAGGTACCGGATCTGTGCGGTGGTTCCCTGGTACAGCGGCAGCGAGCGGTCGACGTTGAAGTCGACCTTGACCTGGCTGCCGCCGTTGATCAACTCGACCTTGGACACCTTGCCGACCTCCACGCCGCCGGCGCGGACGAACTGGCCGGCACGCAATCCGCTGGCGCTGCTGAAGATCGCCGAGTAGCCGGTGGTCCGGTCGAACCGCACCTGTCCGAACACGATCACGATGATCGCGGTGAAGATCAGCAGCACCACGGAGAAGATGCCGAGCTTGATTGCGGTTCCGGTGATTCTCATGGGTTGATCGTGTTCTCCCCCACCTGACGTCCCCAGACGTACTCGATCAGGATCGGCTGACCCAGTTCGAAGTGGTTGTAGGGCGCGATCGAGGCGCCGGTGTCCATCACCAGGTACGGCGCCGGCCACAGGTCACGGGTGACCGGCTGCCAGCAGCCCGGCCGGCCGCCGGGGCCGCCGCGGGCGTTCACCCGGGGCAGGTTGTCCGGGTAGACGTACGGGTTGCCGGCGCCCATCAGCTCCGACAGCGTCCGCAGCGAGTACCCGTTACCGCCCAGCGACGCAGCCACTTTGGGCTCGACGTCGTGGTAGTTGCGGATGGTGCAGAACAGCGCCGGGGAGTATTCGTCGAGGATCTCCGAGGGCCGGATCAGGTCCTCGGCACCCCGCACCAGATACGGTCCGCCGCGCTCGAAGACGTCGCCGCCGTTGTTGCCGAACCCGACGGCGGCCATCAGCGCCTGATCCACGTTGGCGCGCTGCTCGTTGAGGGTCGCGGCGGTGGTGACGGCCGAGTCCAGGCCGCTGAACAGATCCGGCGCGGCGTCGGCGTACACCTCGCCCAGATCGGCCAGCAGCTGGTTGTCGCGGCGGATCTGCGGCAGCTGCGGGTTGATGTCCGCCAGGATCTCGTTGCCGTCGACGATGGACTGGCCGAACCGGTCACCCAGCCCGTCGAGCGCCTCGGCGGTGGCCGACAGGGTCTGGTTGAGCTTGATCGGGTCCACCTGCCTGGCCAGCTCGACCACCGTCTCGAACAGCGTGTTGAACTCGGTGGTCACGTCCCGCACGTCGAGGGTGTCGCCGCCCTTGAGCCGTTCCGGCACCGGGTCCGGCGGCGTCGACAGCGACACGTACTTGGTGCCGAACACCGTGGTGGCGCTGATATCGGCCTCGACGTTGCGCGGAATGTACTTGAACCACTTGGGATCCACCGCGAGCGTGATCTCGGCGTACGGCACGTCGCCGCGCTCGGTGATGTCGACCTTGGTCACCCGGCCGATCTCCACGCCGTTGTAGGTGACCTTCGAGCCGGGATCCATCGACAACCCGGCGCGCGAGGCGATCAGCGTGACCGGCTCGCGCACCAGCAGATCACCGCGGAACAGCAGATAGACCAGGACGATCACGGCGACGGTCAGCAGCGTCAGCACCGCCCCCGCCAGCTTGTAGGGCGGGGTGCGGGGATCGTTGAGTGGGGCGGTCGTCATCGCGCTACACCGTCAGGTTGAAGTTCGGGTCGACGCCGTAGAGCGCCAACGAGGCGAACAGGACCACGCAGACGATCGCGACCAGCGAGGCGCGCATCGAGCGGCCGACGGCCTCGCCGACGCCCACCGGGCCACCGCTGGCGTAGTAACCGTAGTAGCAGTGGTTGAGCATCACGATCACCGAGATGATGACGGCCTGCACGAACGACCAGAACACGTCCTCGGGCCGCAGGAACGTGCGGAAGTAGTGCTCGTAGGTGCCGACCGACTGCCCGTAGAAGAACGTGGTGGTGACCTGCGCGGACAGAAAGCTCATGATGATCGCCATCGCGTAGAGCGGGATGATCACCACGAAGCCGGCCATGATCCGCGTCGACACCAGGTAGGCGATGGACTTGATGCCCATCACCTCCAGCGCGTCGATCTCCTCGCTGATGCGCATGGCGCCCAGCTCGGCGGTGGCGCCGGCGCCGACGGTGGCGGCCAGCGCCTGCCCCGCGACGACCGGGGCCGCGATGCGCACGTTGATCATCGCGGCGAAGAACCCGGTGAACGCCTCGACGCCGATGTTGCCCAGTGAGGCGAAGCCCTGGATGGCCACCAGCGACGACCCGGACAGGGTGACGAACCCGACGATCGCGACGGTGCCGCCGATGACGGCCATCGCGCCGGTGCCCATGCCGATCTCGGCGATCAGCCGCAGCGTCTCGCGGCGGTAGCGCCGCAGCGCGTGCCCGATCGAGCCGACCGAGACGACCACGAACCAGGCGACGTGCCCGACGCTGTCGAGGAACCGCGCGGGGGCGCTGACGACGCCCGTCCCGGTGGAGTACGCTCGGGGGAACCGTGAGCGCAGGACCTGGACGTTCGACATGTCAGCTCCCCGTCCCGAATCGCACTCCGATCGTGGTCAGCACCACGTTGACGGCGAACAGCGCGATCACGCAGAGCACCAGGGTCTCGTTGACCGCGGTGCCGACGCCCTTGGCGCCGCCGGCGACGGTCAGCCCGCGGTAGCAGCCGACCAGCCCGGCGATCAGCCCGAAGGTGCCGGCCTTGATGATCGAGATGACGACCTCGGGCAGCCCGGTGATCAGGGTCAGGGTGGACACGTAGGCGCCCGCCGACACGTTCTGCAGGTACACGCCGAAGATGAAGCCGCCGACCAGCCCGACGGTGATGACCGCCCCGTTGAGCAGCACCGCCACATAGGTGGAGGCCACCACGCGGGGCACCACCAGCCGGTGGATCGGGTCGATGCCGAGCACCTCCAGCGCGTCGATCTCCTCGCGGATGGTGCGGGCCCCGAGGTCGGCGCAGATGGCCGTCGACCCGGCGCCGGCCACCACCAGCACGGTGACCAGCGGGCCGAGCTGGGTGACGGCGCCGATCGCCGCGCCCGCGCCGGACACGTCGGCGGCGCCGAACTCCATCAACAGGATGTTCAGCGTGAAGATCAGCAGCACGGTCAGCGGGATCGACACCGCCAGCGTCGGCAGGAACGCCACCCGCATCAGAAACCAGCTCTGCAGGATGAACTCGCGCCACTGGAACGGCGGTTTGAACAGCGCCTTTCCGGTGAGCACGCACATCCGCACGAAGCCCCCGACCGCGGTCAGGGCGGGGCGGATCTGGTCCCGGACATACCCGACCATCTCGGTCGACGTCGTCACCGGCGCACCCCCACGACGACATCGCGACTGTCGTGGCGCAACGGCAGTCCCTGTCGCACGCGCCCTCCTTGTCCCGACCCGAGGCTTGTGGCCAGCGTCTTCCTACTCGTGGGTAGTAACACGGACCACAGGACTGTACCCGATGAGCTCATCGGGTTGCAGGCCATCCCGTGGATTGTGCCGGTAGTTGTTAGCAAACCTCACCGACCTCCTAGGCCCGCCGGCCTCCCGTTGAAGCTGTTGCCGGAGTGGCGCTTTCGCCCGCGTCAGCGGATGCCGCGGCGCCGAAGCGTTTGCGCAGTTCGGTCTTGAGAACTTTACCGGCGGCGTTGCGGGGCAGCGCGTCGACGATCTCGAGGGCCTTCGGGTGCTTGTAGCGGGCCAGCCGATCGTTGAGGAAGGCGTCGAGCTCGGCCAGGTCGAGTTTGGTGTCGCCGGCCACCGACTGGTTCACCGCCACCACCGCCACCGGTACCTCGCCCCACTTCTCGTCGGGGCGGCCGATGACCGCGACCTCGGCCACCGCCGGGTGTTCGGCGAGCGCGTTCTCCACCTCGGCGCAGTAGATGTTCTCGCCGCCGGAGATGATCATGTCCTTCTTGCGGTCGACGACCCAGATGTAGCCCTCCTCGTCGCGGCGGACCAGGTCGCCGGAGTGGAACCAGCCGCCGGCGAACGCCTCCGCGGTGGCCTCGGGCTTGTTCCAGTAGCCCGACATCAGGTTGGGGCCGCGGTAGACGATCTCGCCGACCTCGCCGACCGGCACGTCGTTCATGTTGTCGTCGACGATGCGCGCGGCCACCGTCGGGATGACCCGGCCGACCGAGCCGAGTTTGCGGACGGCGTCGTCGGCCATGAGCATGCAGGTCACCGGCGACATCTCGGTCTGCCCGAACGCGGCGAAGATCTGGGTGCCCGGGAAGACCTCCGCCATCTCGCGCAGCAGCACGTCGGAGGCCGGGGCCGCGCCCCACGACAGCGCCCGCAGCCGCAGGTTGCGGGGTTTGGCGCGCTGGGCGGCGCACACCGCCTGCCACTGCGCCGGCACCAGGAAGATGCCGGTGACCTGTTCGGCCTCGAGCGTGTCGAGCAGTTCGTCGGGGTTGAACGCCCCCAGCGGGTACAGCACGGTGGGCAGGCCGAGCATCAGGCCGCTGAGCACGTTGCCGGCGATGCCGGCGATGTGGAACATCGGGACGCCGATGAAGCCGACGTCGTTGTTGATGTCGACCCCGATCGTGAACAGGTTGGTCATCGCCTGGGCGATGAGGTTGGTGTGGGTGAGCACCGCGCCCTTGGGCCGGCCGGTGGTGCCGGAGGTGTACATGATCAGCGCCGCGTGGTCGTTGGGGATGTCGACCACGGGCGGATCGTCACCCGGTTCCTCGATCAGCTCCTCGTAGCCCAGCACCCGCTCGTCGGTGCTGCCGCCGGCGACGATGACGGTCGCCAGCGTCTCGTCCAGGTCGCGCACCGCGTTCGCGACGTCGGCCAGCACCGGCTCGGTGATGACGAATCGGGCTTGGCAGTCGCTGACCAGGTAGGCGATCTCCGGCGGGGTCATGCGGAAGTTGACCGGCACCGCGATGGCGCCGAGCCGGTTGACCGCCAGGATCGACTCGACGTACTCGGTGCGGTTGAGCATCAGGATCAGCACCCGGTCGCCGAAGGCCACCCCGCGCCGGCTCAGCGCGCCGGCCAGCCTGGTCACCCGCCGATCGAGGTCGGCCCACGTGGTGGTTTTGCCCATGAAGCGCAGCGCGGTCGCGTCCGGCTGCATGAACGCGTGCCGGGTGAGCTGGTTGCACCAGTTGAACCGCCGGGACAGGTACGGCTGGGTGGTCGAATCGGGCTCGGTCAACGGACGATGCTCCTGGGGTTGCGCCAATCTGATATTTGATAAAACATGGTGTTACCCCGGTCACATTAATGGCTTCGGGGGTCCTGGACAACCCGCGACCGGAGACCATGAACGCCCCAGCCCGCAACGCCCCCGCCGCACCCCCGAACGTTCCGGCGAGATCGCGCCGGCTGCCGCGGCGCGAACAGCTGTCCGATGAGGTCGCGGCCCGGTTGCGGGCCGACATCATGAGCGGGGCGCTGCGGCCGGGCACCTTCATCCGGCTCGACGAGACCGCCGCCGCGCTCGGCGTCAGCATCACCCCGGTGCGCGAGGCGCTGCGCACCCTGCGCAGCGAGGGCATGGTGCAGTTGGAACCGCACCGCGGCCACGTCGTCGCCCCGATGTCGCGCCAGGACGTCGAGGACATCTTCTGGCTGCAGGGCACCATCGCCCAGGAGCTGGCGGCCACCGCCGCCGGCCGGATCACCGACGCCGAGATCGACGAGCTCGACGCGCTCAACGAGCAGCTGGCCCGCGCCGTCGAGCAGCAGGATGCGCAGGCCATGGCCGCCGCGGAGTTCGCGTTTCACCGCGCGGTCAACCGCGCGACCGGGCGGATCAAGCTGTCCTGGTTCCTGCTGCACGTCGCGCGGTATCTGCCCGGCCACATCTACACCTCCGACCCGCAGTGGCGCATCGGCGCGGTGCAGACGCACCGAGAGCTGATCGCGGCGTTGCGCCGGCGCGACGTGCCGGAGGTGGTGCGGTTGACCGGCACCGAGTTCAAGGACGGGGCCGCGCGGCTGATCGCGCTGCTCGAGCAGAGCGGGCTGTGGGACTAGCCCAGAGCGGACCAGCCCCGGGAACTAGCCGCCGGCGGCGAGCTGTTCGGCCCGGGCCTTGAGGTTGTTGGCCAGGTAGTCCAGCGTCTCGCCGATGGCCTTCTTGACCATGCTGGCCGGGATCGCCAGCTTGGTCTCCACATCGAGGTCGACGGTCAGCAGCGACGACGACCCGATGGGCACCACCGAGAACTTCTGCTCCTGCTTCTTGAAGTGGTCGCCCTGCTGCAGCACCGTGTAGATCTGGTTCTCGCCCGGGTAGTAGACCGCGGTGATGAACGTGCCGGCCTGGCCCTGCACCTCCACGTCCAGGCGTAGCTGGCTGGGCCGCCCATCGTCGTAGCGGTGCAGGATCCAGCAGCCCTTGACCTCCGGATTCCACTGCGGATAGGCCTCGAAATCGGCGACGATCCCCATGATCGTCTCGGCCGAGGCCTCGACCTCGACTGTCTTGCTCACGAGCGGCATTAGCCGAGCATATCCAGCGGCCGTCGGCGGACTCAGAACCAGCTGTCGCGCATATCGAGCGCGGTGCGGTCCCGCGCGGCGAGCAGGTCGAGCTGCGGGTCGGTGCGCGGCAGCTCGACCCGGAAGAAGTACCGCGCCGCCTGCCGTTTGCCGGCGTAGAAGTCGCCGTCGCGGTCGCCGCAGGCCAACAGCTGCTGCAGCCAGATCCAGGCCACCACGATGTGTCCGCACGCCTCCAGGTAGGTGACGCTGTTGGCCATCGCCGCCTCGATGTCGCCGTCGGCGAACAGCTCGCCGGTGATCGTCACCAGCCGCTGCCAGCGGGCGTCGAGCCGGTCGGCCAGCTCGGCGGCCTCCCCGCCGGCCCGGCGTGCCGCCGCGACGGTCTCGCCGATCACCCGGCCGAGCTCGGCCAGCCCGGCGCCGCCGTGCTGGGTGACCTTGCGCCCCAACAGATCCAGGCTCTGGATGCCGTGGGTGCCCTCGTGGATCGGGTTGAGCCGGTTGTCCCGGTAGTGCTGCTCGACGTCGTATTCGCGGGTGTAGCCGTAGCCGCCGTGCACCTGGATGGCCAGGTCGTTGGCGGCCAGGCACCACTGCGACGGCCAGCTCTTGCCGATCGGGGTGAGGATGTCCAGCAGCAGCGAGGCGGCCTGCCGCTCGGCGTCGCTGTCGGCGCTGCGGCCGATGTCGACCAGCCGTGCGCAGTACAGCTGCAGGCCCAGCCCGCCCTCGACATAGGCCTTCTGCGCCAACAACATCCGGCGCACGTCGGCGTGCTCGATGATCGGCACCTGGGCGGCGGTGGGGTCCTTGGCGGTGATCGGGCGGCCCTGGGGACGCTGGCGGGCGTACTGCAGCGACTTCAGGTAGCCGGTGTAGCCGAGCGCGACCGCGCCCATGCCCACGCCGAGGCGGGCCTCGTTCATCATGTGGAACATGTAGGACAGGCCGCGGTGCGGTTCGCCGACCAGGTAGCCGACCGCGCCGGGCCGCCCGCCGGGGCGGAACCGGCCCTCGCCGAAGTTGAGCACGGTGTTGGTGATGCCGCGCTGACCCATCTTGTGGTTCAGTCCCGCGAGCACGATGTCGTTGCGCTCACCGAGTGAACCGTCCTCGCCCACAAGGTATTTCGGGACGATGAACAGCGAGATGCCCTTGGTGCCGGGCGGGCCGCCGGGGATCTTGGCCAGCACCAGGTTGACGATGTTGTCGGTGAGCTCGTGCTCGGCCGCCGAGATCCACATCTTCGACCCGAACAGCCGGTAGGTGCCGTCGGGTTGCGGTTCGGCGCGGGTGAGGATGTCGGCCAGCGACGACCCGGCCTGGGTCTCCGACAGCGCCATCGTCCCGGAGAACCGCCCGGCGAGCATGGGCCGCACGAACCTGTCGATCTGTTCGGAGGTGCCGAACCTGGCGAGCAGGTTGGCGTTGGCGATCGTCAGCATCACGTAGCCGGCGGTGCTGACGTTGGCGGCCGCGAAGTAGGCGAACCCGGCCTGGGCGATGGTGGTCGGCAGCTGGGCGCCGCCGAGCGAGCTGTCCATCGCCATGCCGATCAGGTCGGCGTCGGCGAACGCGTCGAGCGCCTGTTTCACCTCGTCGATGACGGTCACCTTCTCACCGTCGAAGGTGGGCTCCTCGGCGTCGCTCTTCTTGTTGTGCGGCGCGAAGTAGCGGGTGGCCAGCTGTTCGCACAGGTCCAGCACCGCGTCGAAGGTGTCGCGGGAGTGTTCGGCGAAGTAGTCGCGGCGGGTCAGCTCGTCGAGGCGCAGCCATTCGTAGAGCTGGAAGTCCAGATCGCGGCGCGACAGCAGGGTCGACTTCAGCGCGGGGCTCGGGCTGCTCACCCGCCCCATCCTGCCACCGCGGGCCGCACCGGAGAGCCGGGTCGGTCAGCGGGCCGGCGCGGCGCCGGGCTTGCCGGGCAGTTCGGCGGGGTCCACCCCGAGCGGCGTTTCGGCGCGCACCTTCTCGTCGCGGATCAGCCCCCGCAGCAGCGCGGTGCTGAACTCCACCGCGATCTCCTCGGCGGTGCGTCGGCCGTGCGGGCGCAGCCACCGGTAGGAGCCCAGCGTCATGCCGATGTAGCCCAGTGCGAGCACGTGCGAATCGCATTCGTAGAACTCGCCGCTGGCGATCCCGCGGTCGATGACGTCGCGGATGTGCTCGTACACCTGGGCCTCGGCCTGCCGGATGTAGGCCACCTGGTCCTCGGTGAACCACTCGGTGATGTAGGGGCCTTCCTGGAAGTACACCGCGGCCTGTTCGATGTTGCTGGCGATGCCGATCAGCAGCCGGCGGGTGAACTGGTAGATGGTCTCGCGGGCCGAGGCGGTGGGGTCGTCGTGCACCGCGGCCACGGTGAAGTCCGCCGCCCGCTTGTAGATGTCGTAGAGGATCAGCGACTTGCTGGCGTAGTAGTGGTAGACGGTGGCCTTGTTCAGGCCCACCGCGTCGGCGATGTCGTCCATCCGGGTGCCGTGGTATCCGCGTGCGGCGAACAGCCTGGTGGCGACGGCCAGCAGTTCCTCCCGCCGGGAGGTCCCGTTGGTCGAGACCTCTCCCGAAGACCCAGCAGACGCAGACGGCATGACACTCACTCTTTACTAAGGCCCGATGCGGCGGGCACCAATCAACTGGTTGGCAGTTTATGCGTTCGGCTCTGTTGCGGCCGCGGTCGCCGGTCTAAACTCGAACCGCCAATACCGGAGGCACCGGATACGCGAGGTGATGACGTGGACCCCAACCCCGACTACGACGCCAGCGACGAACTCGAGTACGGCATGGCCTGGTTCGCCTGGATTCTGCGCGGGGTCTACCCGCCGCCCGCGTATCCGCCGGTCTGATCGGCCGACAGCCTACAGCGGAAAATATAAGAGCCTCACCACTCGGCACCCGAACAGTTCAAGGCCGGGTCGGCGCGTTGCCGACCCGGCCTTGAGCTTGTTCTAGAGCGCCTTGAGCTCCTCGATCACCTCGGTGACCGACTTCTTGGCGTCGCCGAACAGCATGGTGGTGCCCTCGGCGTAGAACAGCGGGTTGTCGATGCCGGCGAAGCCGGAGTTCATCGACCGCTTGAGCACGATCACCGACTTCGACTGGTCCACGTTGAGGATCGGCATGCCGTGGATCGGTGAGCTGGGATCGTTGCGCGCCGCCGGGTTGGTGACGTCGTTGGCGCCGATGACCACGGTGACATCGGTGCGAGCGAACTCGTCGTTGATGTCGTCCATGTCCTTCATGGCGTCGTAGTCGACCTCGGCCTCGGCCAGCAGCACGTTCATGTGCCCCGGCATCCGGCCGGCCACCGGGTGGATCGCGAACTTGACCGGCACCCCGCGCTCCTCGAGCAGGGTGGCCAGATCCTTGACCGCGTGCTGCGCCTGCGCGACCGCCAGCCCGTAGCCGGGCACCACGATCACCTGGTTGGCGTAGGCCATCTGGATCGCGGCGTCGGCCGCCGAGGTGGACTTGACCACCTTCTCCCCGCCGCCGTCACCGGCCGCGGCGGTGGTGCCGCCGAACCCGCCCGCGACGATCGCCGGGATCGACCGGTTCATCGCCTTGGCCATCAGGTTGGTCAGGATCGTGCCGGACGCGCCGACGATCATGCCCGCCACGATCATCGAGGTGTTGTTGAGCGCCAAACCGGCTGCGGCGGCGGACAACCCGGTCAACGCGTTGAGCAGCGAGATGACCACCGGCATGTCGGCGCCGCCGATCGGCAGCACCACCATCAGGCCGAGCACCCCGGCCGCGGCCAGCAGCCCGATCATCCACCACAGCGACGCACCGCCGGTGCCGGGATGAGCGTTGAGGCCGATGACGACCGCCGAGACCACCGCGCCGGCCAGCAGCAGCAGGTTCAGCGGCTGCTGCAGTTTGCCGATGCCGATCGGCCGGCCCGGCAGGATCTCCTGCAGCTTGCCGAACGCGATGATCGAACCCCAGAACGACACCGAGCCGATGATCGCGGCGAACAGCGACGCCACCACGATGTGCACGGTCGGCTCCTCGCCGTGCTGGAAGTCCGAGAACCCGGTGGTGTCAAGGAATTCCGCCAGCGCGATGAGCGCGACGGTGCCGCCGCCGACGCCGTTGAACAGCGCCACCAGCTGCGGCATCGCGGTCATCTTGGTCAGCCGCGCCGGCGGCACGCCGAGCACCACGCCCAGCAGCAGGCCGGCGACGATCAGCCCCCAGTTCTGGGTGTCGCGGATCATGATCAGCGTTGCGATCACCGCGATCGCCATACCGGCGGCGGCGATCCAGTTGCCGCGCACCGCGGTCTTGGGGCCGGTCAGGCCCATCAGACCGTAGATGAACAGCGCGAACGAGATGATGTAGAGGATGGTGACGAGGTAGTTCATCGCGCCTGCCCGTTCGTCTCAGCCTCGGCCGCAACAGGTTTGCGCGTCTTGAACATGCCCAGCATGCGGTCGGTGACCACGAAGCCGCCGACCACGTTGAGCGTGCCGAACACCACGGCGACGAACAGGATGATCTGCTCGGCCAGGCTCGGGCTCTCGCTGCGGCCCAGCACCACCAGCGCGCCGATCAGCACGATGCCGTGAATGGCGTTGGTGCCCGACATCAGCGGCGTGTGCAAGGTGTTGGGCACCTTGGAGATCACCGCGAAACCGACGAACCCCGCCAGCAGCAGGATCGCGAGGTTGGCCAATAACTGCTCGTACATCTACCGGTCTCCTCTAGCTTTCCTGCGCGCGCGTCACGCAGGATGCGGCGAGCACTTCGTCGTCGAAATCGGGGTCGACATTGCCGTCCTTGATGATCAGATCCAGCAGCGCCGTGATGTTCTTCGAGTACAGCTCGCTGGCGTGTTCGGGCATGGTGGCCGGCAGGTTCAGCGGCGAGGCGATGGTCACGCCGTGTTTGACGACGGTGCGTCCGGGCTCGGTCAGCTCGCAGTTGCCGCCGCTGGCACCGGCCAGGTCGACGACCACGCTGCCGGGCTTCATGCCCTCCACGGCCGCGGCGGTGACCAGCTTGGGCGCGGGCCGGCCGGGCACCAGCGCGGTGGTGATCACCACGTCGAAGCCGGTGATCGCCTCCTCGAGCTTGCGCTGCTGCTCGGCGCGCTCGGCCTCGGTCAGCTCCCGGGCGTAGCCGCCCTCACCGGCGGCCTCGATGCCCAGGTCCAGCCACTGCGCGCCCACCGAGCGCACCTGGTCGGCGACCTCGGGACGCACGTCGTAGCCGGTGGTGCGGGCACCCAGCCGTTTGGCGGTCGCCAGGGCCTGCAGGCCGGCCACCCCGACCCCGAGCACCAGCACGCTGGCGGGCTTCACGGTGCCGGCGGCGGTGGTGAGCATCGGGAAGAACCGGGTGGACTCCATCGCGGCCAGCAGCGCCGCCTTGTAACCGGCGACGTTGGCCTGCGAGCTCAGCGCGTCCATCACCTGGGCGCGGGAGATCCGCGGGATCGACTCCAGCGCGAACGCCTGCACCCCGGCCTTGCGCAGCGCCTCGATCTGGTTGTCGGCCTCGCGCGGCGCCAGGAACCCGATCAGCGTCTGGCCGCTGCGCAGCCGCGCCACCTCGGCGTCGGTCGGCGGGTTGACCTTGACCACCACATCGGCCGACCAGGCGTCGCCGATGGTGGCGCCGGCGTCGGTGTAGAGGTTGTCGGGCAGCAGCGCGGACTCCCCGGCACCGGATTCGACGACGACGCCCAGCCCGTTCTTCACAAGCGTGGCGACCGCCTTCGGGACCAGGGCGACCCGGCGCTCGCCGGGATCGGACTCGCGCACGACGCCGATCGTCGTGGCGGGTCCGGCACCTCCCGAACTCGTCTGGTTCTCACTCATGAGCTCTGATTTCTCTTTCCTGCTGTTCCGCTAGGGGAACTCCATGACGGCGGATTGCATTGTGCCCGACACGCTAGATCGTGCGGCATAGCGGCGAAGCCTCACCCCCCGGCGAATCCCCCGAGCGGGGGATCTTGATTTGCCGGGTGTCAGCCCGGTGGCGGGCCGCTGAGCAGTCCCCGGGTCAGCAGGGTCGCCAGCTCGGCGTAGGCCTCGGCGTCGGTGAGCCCGGTGGCGGCGCCCACCTCCCGCTGCTGGATGCGCACCATCGTGGTGGCGATCAGGTCCGCGGCGAAGGCGGCGTTGACCGCCCGGAAGACCCCGGCCGCCACCCCCTCCTCGATGAGCCGGCGGACCCGCTGCGCGGCGGCGTGGGTGTTGGCCTCGTAGACCTCGCGCGTCGGCGCGAACGCGTTGAGGTCGGCCATGAACTGCTCGGAGGCCACGGCGAGTTCGTCGCCGACGGCGGTCAGGTAGGCCACGACCCGGTCCTTGGCGTCGGTGGTCTGCGCGAGGGTGGCCTCGACGGCGGCGGTGGCGCGTTTGAAGAAGTGCACGGTCACCCGCCGGACCAGCTCGTCCTTGCTGGTGGCCAGCGTGTAGAGCGTCGACTTCGAGCAGCGCAGCCGGGATGCGATGTCGTCGAGGGTGAACCGGCTGAACCCCTCGGCGAGGAACAGGTCGAGCAGTTCGTCGAACAACCTGGTGCGCCTGCGCGTGGCGAACGCGCCGTCTACCAGGTCGGACACACCGCAATAGTACTGCAGCGCCTCGTGCAGTACTCTCAGCAGTACTGGACGAGCTGCTCTCAGTACTGCCTCGTGCCGAGTCCTGGAAGAGGTGACCACCCGTGGCCGTTGACCGCCTGTTGCCCAGCGCCGAAGCCGCCGAGCTGATCGAGCTCACCCGCGACATCGCCGACAAGGTGCTCGACCCGATCGTCGACGAGCACGAACGCAACGAGACCTACCCCGAGGGGGTGTTCGCCCAACTCGGCGCCGCGGGGCTGCTGAGCCTGCCGCAGCCGCAGGAGTGGGGCGGCGGCGGCCAGCCCTACGAGGTGTATCTGCAGGTGCTCGAGGAGATCGCGGCCCGCTGGGCCGCGGTCGCGGTGGCGGTCAGCGTGCACAGCCTCTCGTCGCATCCGCTGCTGGCGTTCGGCACCGAGGAGCAGAAGCAGCGCTGGCTGCCCGGCATGTTGTCGGGTGAGCAGATCGGCGCCTACAGCCTGTCCGAACCGCAGGCCGGCTCGGACGCCGCGGCGCTACAGTGCAAGGCCACCCCGACCGACGGCGGCTACCTCCTCAACGGCTCGAAGGCGTGGATCACCCACGGCGGGCGGGCCGACTTCTACACGCTGTTCGCCCGCACCGGCGAGGGCTCGCGCGGGGTGTCGTGCTTCCTGGTGCCCAAGGACCTGCCGGGGCTGAGCTTCGGCAAGCCCGAGGAGAAGATGGGCCTGCACGCGGTGCCGACCACGTCGGCGTTCTACGACAACGCCCGCATCGACGCCGACCGCCGCATCGGCGAGGAGGGCCAGGGGCTGCAGATCGCGTTCAGCGCCCTGGACTCCGGCCGGCTGGGCATCGCGGCGGTGGCGACCGGGCTGGCGCAGGCCGCGCTGGACGAGGCGGTGCGCTACGCCAATGAGCGAACGACGTTCGGCCGCAAGATCATCGACCACCAGGGGCTGGGCTTCCTGCTGGCCGACATGGCGGCCGCGGTGGCGTCGGCGCGGGCGACGTACCTGGATGCCGCGCGGCGGCGCGACGCGGGCCGGGCGTACTCGCAGCACGCCAGCGTGGCGAAGATGGTCGCCACCGACGCGGCGATGAAGGTGACCACCGACGCGGTGCAGGTGTTCGGCGGTGTCGGCTACACCCGCGACTACCGGGTCGAGCGGTACATGCGGGAGGCGAAGATCATGCAGATCTTCGAGGGAACGAACCAGATCCAGCGGCTGGTGATCGCCCGCGGCCTGTCCACCACCCACCAATCCCCCGCGAGCAGACGCCAAAACCCCTGAATTGCCCCTGTTCTGGGGGTGTTTGCGTCTGCTCGGCAGGCGGGTTTCAGCGGCGAGCAGACGTGAAACCCCCCGGACGGCCGCCCGACAGGGGGTGCTCGCGTCTGCTCGCGGAGTTACGGGACCCTACTCGTGCCGGCGGTACGACTCGGCGAGTCGCTTCTGCAGCTCGGGAAGCGGGTCGCGGCTCCGGGTCGTCGGTGAGCCGGCTTCGGCATCGCCGTCCTCGTCGGTAGACGACTCGGCCTCGGAACCCTGCTCCGACGACGGGGCGTTGGGATCCTCCGGTGTCGTACCCGCCGGCGCCTGCGGCTGCTGTCCGCCCGGCTCACCGCGTTGACCGGGGCCCTGGGGCTGACCCGGCCCCTGCCCTTCCGCCGATTGCCCCGGCTGACCCGCACCCGGCTGACCCGCACCCGGCTGACCCGGCCGCGGTGCCGGCTGACCACCGGTGCCACCCGGCCCGCCCTGCGGACCCTGCCCCTCTTGTCCGGGTTGCTGTCGCTCGGGCGGGTCCGGTGGCTTGGTCGGCGACGGAGACGGGCTCGGCGTAGGCGTCGGCGCGGGAGTCCCGGACGCACGCGACGCCGGTTTCTTCAACTCGGCGAGCTTGCGCTGTAGCCGGGGCCGCGTATCGGCGAGCACCGCCCGGCGCTCCTCGTGCGGATCGGCGCTGTCGGCGAAGCATCCGGCGGGCGCGCCGTCGACCACCTGACTCGCGCTGTCGTACCACCGCCTGGCATCGTCGATGCGACCGTCCTCGGCCGCCAGGTCGCCCAGCACCTCGCGCACGAGCTCGAGGTTGATCCGCACCGGACAGGAGTCGCCGGCGGACGTGTCGGCCAGCGCGTCGGCGAACCGCTTCTCCGCCTCCGAGAGTCGGCCTTCGAGCACGAACAGGTCGCCCTCGGCGAATGGCACCGCCGCCGCGTCGATTACCGCGAACTTCCGCAACCGGTCAACCGCATCGCGCAACGCGGTGGCGTCGTGCATGTTGAACGCGTTCACCGCCGCCCGTTCGGCGAGGGCAAGGCTCACCACCGACGCCGCGAGCGCCACCAGCACCACCAACACCGGAGCCGACAGCAACAACACCCGCCGCCGGGTGCGCAGTCGCGCCCGCGGAGGATGCCACCACCCTCGCCACCAGAAGCGAACCCTGCGCAACAACCGCCGGGCGATCTCGCGCTCCGTCACCGCGACTCCTTCACGACGTCGCCGCGCAACAGCTGATTTCGGCGGTACTGGCGCACCGTCAACACGAGCTCGACCAGCAACAGCACGGCCGCCCCCGACGCGAGCAGCCAGTACCACTCCAACCGCCCGACGAGCTGCTCGTCGTCGGCTGGGTCTGTCTCCACCATCACCCCGGCCCGCACCGGAGGCAGCACTTCGGTGATCTCCCGGCCAGGCTGCCTATGGTGGTAGGGCAGGTCGAGTTGTTCGGCGATCTCGCGCAGCTGAGCCTCGTTCAGTGGGGCGGTGACATCAGCTTCGGCGGCCTGACCGGCCGGCGTCGCCGCGTCGGCCGCCGTCCCGTAGCCCAATACCGCCCCGCCCGAATACAGGTCCTGTGGAATGGTGAACGGTTGCGGTTGGGCCTGCGCGCCGACGACCCCGTCGCCGAAGTAGAAGATCAGGTTTCTGGCCTTCGGATAACGCTCCTTGGCCACCTGCAGTCGTTGGCGCAACACCTCCCGCGCCGCGGTCGGATCCACAGCATCCACCGCGTTGTCTGGTGACGACGGGTAGGGCTTCAGTCCGGCGGCAAACGCCTTGAGACTCCAGCCATCCTGTGACAGTGGCCATTCCACATGGGCTTGATCGGCGAATCCGATCAGATCGAAGCGGCCACCGGCATACTCGTCGATCAGCGCCCTGATGTCGTTGCGAATGCCCGTCATCCGCGACTTGCCGTCGCCGTAGTCGGTCACCCCGGTCGTCGCCGACCTGTCGACCACCAGAAACACGTTGATGTTGGAGACCGCCCGGATCGGATCGCCGCCGTCACGGTCCTCCCCGCCGGTGAGACCGGGCCGAAACGCCGCGAACAACAGCAGCAGCAGCGCTACCGTCAGCCCGGTCCAGCGCAGGACCACCGCCCGGTACCGCCCGGCCGCGGCGTGCACCAGCAACCGGTGCAGCGTCGCCAACCGCACGATCACCGCAATCGCCGCCAATCCGGCGAGCAGCCAGACCGGAAGCACCGGATCGAACGTCATCGACGCATCACCGCCTGTGCCGCCGACAGCAGAACCGCCGCGACGACCGCGATCACCAACACAACGGCGGGGGTGTCGAGATGACGCGCGGTGACCGTACGCCCGCCGACCACCACCACCTGCGGTGGATTGTCGTTGATCGTGTTGAGGTCGTCGCGCAACACCGCCGCGGCACCACCGTCGGTGGTCGCCGTGCCCGCCGGGTTGTACACCTCGAACCTGCCGCCGGTCAACTCGGTCAGCCTGCGCAGTTTGTCGTTGGCCTCGGGGTGGGACTCCCCGGTGTCGGTGCGCACGATCGCGTTGACCTGGATCCCGGCCCGTTGCGCAAGCGCGGTCAACTCGTCGATGTCGTACAGCGGCGACCGCTCTCCCCGCGCGGCGTCGCCGAGGTAGATCAACTGACGGCGACGCACGCCGGCGTAGCTGAAATCGGGGAACCCGGAGAGGCACAACGCCAGCACGTCCTCGACCGGCGGCCGGGTTTCCTCCTCGTCGAGCGTGCGGGAGAACTGCCGGATGCCGGTGTCGAGTCGCTGCCGTTGCTCGACCGACACGGTTTCACCCCGGTCGATGCTTTGCCGGATACCGGCCAGGTCGGCGAAGTACCGCAGCCGCGCTTCACCGACCCGCCGGTCACGGGTCATCGGCAACACCCGCAATGTCGGCGAGGTGAGGCCGATCTCTTCGTTGGTGAACGACGCGACCTGATCGGCGTAATAGCTCAGGAACTGCGCGGTGCTCGGCTCGGTGACCGGTTGGTCGACACACAGCATCAGGTCGCGGGGATGGGCGGCTTCGTACGCGTCGACGTTCTTGGCCAGCCGCACCGGCCGGGCCGCCAGCACCACCGCCGCGACGAACGTGATCACCAGCAGCACCGCGGTCGCCATCACCGAAATCGTGTAGACACGTTGCACGCGAGCGAATTCGGGTAGCCGGGTGAGCCGGTCGACGTGCGCCAGCGGCCGCAGCCGACGCTGGACCCGCGCGACCGGCAGCAGCCAGGCAGCCCCCACCGCGACGAGCAGACACATCAGCCCCGCGACCGCGACGGCCCACCACTTCAGTTCCATCGGCGAATCAGCTCCTCCGCCGAATTCCCCAATGCAGCGACGTCGGTGCAGGTCTGCTGGTTGAACTGGACATCGTGCAGGGCGGCGAGCAGTGGTACGGCATCGGCCAGTTCGCCATCGGCGAGTTCGGGCAGGTGCAGGTACTGGGCGCGAATGCCGGTGCGCAGATACAGGAAACTGCGTAGCGCGCGACTGTAGGCGGCGCCCGCCTGCGCCGGCGTCAAGGCCCGCCCCTGGTAGGCCTGAGTGGTCTGGCGGATGGTGCGGCTGAACCGGCGCCGCAACAGGTGGGCGTGCAGATTTCGCAACAGCGGGATGTTCCGCAGCCGCTCCGGGGGCAGCGTCCAGACGATCACGGCACCGCACCACAGCGCTCCCACCGCCACCAGTACACCGGCGAGCACCGGCCACCACACCGACGGTGACGGCGGCGGACCGATGAAGCGCAGCAGATCATCGCGCTGCATTGCGGTAGGCCTCCGACAATTCCACGAACTTGCTTCTGATCTCGGCGCTTGCCGCGATACGCACGAACGGAACTCCGCAACTGCGGAAGAACGCGTCGAGTTCGACGGCGCGTTGCTGTTCCGCCCGCCGGTACGCGGCGAGCACCGCAGGCCCCAGGGCGGCGCCGTCGGGGATGATCCGGCCGGTGGCGACGTCGTAGCTCTCCGCTTCGCCGGCCTCGGCACCGATGGCGGGCATGTCGCTGATCGCGACCCACAACAGCTCGTGACGTGCGGTCAGGACGGTGAGCACATCGCGCAGCTCCGTGCTGACGTCGGGTTCGTCGCTGACCACCACCAGCAACAGCCGGTGACGGTGGGTTTCGGCGACGTAGCTCAGCTGAGTGCGGATGTCACTGACGTCGACGTTCCCGCCACTGTGCACGTAGTACTGCTCGAGAGTCGACTCGATGTGGTTCTCGCCCCGGCGCATCCGCACGTGGACGCTGCCGCGGACATCGCCGTAGACCATGCCGATCTCGTCGCTGCGGCGCAGCGCGATCAAACCGACAGCACCCATCACGATTGTCGCGATGTCCCGTTTGGTCTCCCCGCTGGGGGCCAGTGCGGTCATGTTGAGTCCCGCGTCGGCCACCAGCAACAGCTTGTGGTGCTTTTCGGTGACGAACCGTTTGACCAGGACCTCGCCGGAACGAGCGGTGGCGCGCCAATCGATGTCGCGGACGTCGTCGCCGACGATATAGGGCCGCAGGTCGTCGAACTCCGTAGTGCGGGTGTGCAGCAGCGCGTACCGGCCACCCTCGAGCAGGTCGCGGGTATCGGTTCCGAAGTGCTCGATCGCGCGGTTGAGATGCCGTCCCATGACCCGGCTCAGGGCACTCGCACGGACTGCAGTACCGCGTCGATGATGCTCTCCGGAGTGACGCCCGAGGTCACCGCTTCGAACCGAAGGATCAGGCGATGCCGCAGGACTCGGTAGGCGACACGGCGAATATCCTCGGGAAGAACGTGATTGCGCCCGGCGAGCAGTGCCGCCGCCCGGGCGGCCTTGGCGAAGGCGATGGTGGCCCGTGGGCTAGCACCGTATTCGATCAGGCGCGCCAGCTGCGGCGGCAACGCCTGGGCCGGGTGGCGGGTGACGTTTACCAACTGGGCGATGTAGTGCACCAGCACCGGATCGAGATGGATGTTGGCGGTGGTCTGCTGCAGGTAGCGTACGTCGTCGAGGCTGATCACCGGCCGGGGCGCGGTACGGTTGTACACCCCGGCATCCATCCGGAACAACACCTCGGCCTCTTCCTGCGGCGACGGATAGCGCAGGATCTCCTTGAGCATGAACCGGTCGGTCTGGGCCTCCGACAGCGGATACGTACCCTCCTGGTCGACCGGGTTCTGGGTGGCGATCACCAGGAACGGTTCCGGCATCGGATAGGACTTGCCCGCGATGGTGACCTGGCGTTCCTCCATTGCCTCGAGCATCGCGCTCTGCGTCTTCGCGCTGGAGCGGTTGATCTCGTCCAGCAGCACGATATTGGTGTGTACCGGACCCAACTGGGTGACAAAGGAATTCGTGTTCTGGTCGTAGATCTGCGTCCCCATGATGTCGCTGGGCAGCAGATCAGGTGTGCACTGAATCCGTTGAAACCCACCGGAAATCGATTCGGCTACCACGCGAGCCGCGGTCGTCTTGGCCAAGCCGGGAACGCTCTCCAGCAGGATGTGCCCGCCTGCCAGCAGGCCGATCAGGAGGGTCTCCCGCAGGTTGTCCTGACCGACAACCTTGGCGGCGAAGGCCTGCGAGATGGCGTGGACGATGCGGCGCGCACCCTCCATCTGTTGCATGTCGGGTTGTACCCGCCGTGCAGTTGTCATGGTCGTCTCGTCGCTCCTCATATCCGGCCCTCAGCCCCATGGGAAGGTGACAGTCGGCGGGTCGCTGGCGATGTCGACCTTGGCCTGGAAGAAGACTTCCAACGGTTCGTTGAACCTTCGATCCCGCGGATCAGGGGTGTCCACAGTGAGCAGGAACACGGCTCTGCCGACCACCGAAAGCCCGTTCGCGGCCTGGACCGTCTCAGGCACACTGACGCTCTCGAGTTCACTGGGCGCCGTCCATTGCGCCGTGCCGTCGATCGCGACCGCTGCCGAGACCCGCTGCGGGCAGTCCTTCGGCTGGAGCGATCGCGATTTCGCGCAGTCGGAAAGGGCAGCCAGCACGGCTTTCTCCACGGCTTTGCGGCCGTCGTCGGTGAGCCGGAATTCGGGGTAGATCGAATATTCGTCGCGCCACAGGGCACCGAGCGGTACCAGCGGAGGGGACACCAGCGATTCCAGGTTCGAGTTGGTGTTGCCGAACTCTATCCACCCCGGAAACACCAGGGCACGACCCGGCGATGGCATCTTTTGGCCGAACAGCGTGACGGTGTCGATCAGCGCCTTGTCGGCGGCACCTTGCTCACCGATATCGATAACCGCCCAGGTTCTTTCCAGTTTCCATTGCCCTGAAGCAGTGTCCTGTTTGACGGTGACGGTTTCGTCGAATGCACGCTCCCCGAAGGTCGCGGTCACCCGCACCCGGCCGTCGTCCTCCACCCGGAGGATCTGCACGTTGCTGATCGGTGCATTATCGATCTGCTTCTTCAGCACCTCGTTGGTCAGGAAGGTCTTGTCGGCCGGTTCGGTCAGCGACAGAGCCAAGGCGGCATCGGCATCCCCGCGGCGCAGCGCGTCGAAATAGGCCTTGACTGCGCCATCGGGTGTGGTCGCGGCGACAGGTCCGCCGGAATCGCGGGTGGTGAAAACGGCGATACCCGCGACCACCGCGATAGCCACGACGAGCGCAACCGCACACGACAGGACGATGCGGCGACGACGGCGACGACGATCAGCCGCCGCGTGGGCCGGTGGCGGACTGAATGTGGGTGCCCCGGGCGGCGCAGCGCCGAACGATTGTTCCGGACCGGGATAGGGCCACCCCCAGCTTGGATCGGGTTGGCGCCATCCGGGTCCCGGTTGCTGTCGGCCGGCGGAGGCGGATTGCCAACCGACGTCGGGCTGCGGGCCGAGTGGTGGCGAGGCACCCGGCCCGGGCCCGCCGCCGATCGGGTTGGGCCCCCCGAAGTTGTGTCCTGAACCTGTCATTCGACGACCACCGGGGGATCCACGCCCAGATCGATGTTCTCGCGCACGATCGCGTGCACCGTGTCGGGACCAGGCACGCCGTCCAGGTCATTCATGATGACCGGGATGTCGGGAATATCGCCGATTGCTATCATCCGGCGGCTACGGCCGTCGTAGTCGAACGTCACCCTGCTCAGGTCGATCGGGCCGGCGAGAGCCACCTTCTTCGACTCGAGGTCTCCGCCGGGCACACTGATGATTCCGTTGCATCTCTCGGGCCTGGAACCGGGTTGCAGACACTTGGTCAGGAATGCTCGCAGGGCTTCCTCGGCGGCCTTGCGCCCGGCGTCGTTCACCGAGAACGTGGGGTCCAGTGTCGCGCCGCCATCCAGGTCGTCCAGGACTATTTGCCTGAGCGGCACGACCTCGATGAACTTCGACGTCGTACCGGCCTCCAGAGGACCAGGAAACACATAGATGGTTCCGCTTTTCGGCACCCGCGTTCCGAAGAAGGTGAGCAGGCTTTCGGCATACATGTCGTCGTTGCCCCTGAAGCTCGCTTGGCTCCGGACGAACGCGTTCTTCAGTTTCCATTGGCCGTCCCGGTAGACCATCGGCAGGTCGCTCTCCTGACGCTGATTCCCGATCCGTGCCGAGACCCGAACCTTGACTCGCGTTCCATCGTCGGACCGTTCGGTGACATCGCCGACTTGGATATCGGTGATGGGCGCCCGCTTGATCTGTTTCTCGAGTACCTCGTCGGTAAGCAGATCGGTTGTCGCGGGCTGATTGTCACTCAGCGCCAACGCCGCCTCCGCGTCTCCGCGGGCCAACGCCTCGAGGTATGACTTGGCGACATCACGAGCCGCCGTGGCGTCGGCCGGCCCGCCCTGTTGGCCGGCATCGTCGTCGCCCTTCAGCCATAGGAATCCCGCCACGAGACCGATCACTAGCAGCACCGCAACCCCGGCGCCGACCGTGATCAACAGCGGCCTGCGGTTCTTCGACGCCGCGGGGCGGGGTAACGGTGGCGGCGGCGACCAACTTGCCGGGCGGTCGGCGGACGACGGTCGGTATTGACCCGCAAACCCTCCCGTTTGGTGGGAGGGCTGTGGGCCCGGGGGCCAGTTGGAGTGGTCGGTCACCGTAATCCCAATTCCAGAATCACCACTTATCCCTTGAGTTCGAACTTCGGCGGATCCTGGGTGAAATCGACTGTCGCGGTCATGAAGATGCTCACCTCATCGCTGTCCGGAGCGTACCGGTTGATGCCGCGACCGGTGACCGTGAACTCGGCGCGGGCGGAGACGTCGACTGCTCCGGTCTCCGTGTTAATCGGGTACACGCGCACATCCGTGAGCTTTTCGAGCCGCCATTTGGCAGTGCCCTCAACGAAGTAGGGCGTGTAGGCGCGGCCGTTAGGACAGTTCGGTGACGAATTGGGCGACTTCGCACATTCTTCCACCGCTGCGCGCAACTGGTCCTCGATGAACTTCTTGCCCTCGTCGCTGACCTCGATCTGCGGCCTCACCGATTCCTCGCCCAGTATGAACATCAGCCCGGACGGACGCTCGTTCCAACTGCGGGCGATCAGGTTGGGGTTCGCCGAGCCCAGTCCGATGTAGCCCGGAAAGATGTATGCGATGCGGCTCGACGGGATTGGTTGGTCGAACAGGGTGATCCACTTCGCCAACTCCGGCGACATTTCGTCGACGTGGAACTCGACGCTCATCACGCCCTCGGCGACCAGCCAGCCCTTACCGTCCGCGGGTGGGGTCACCGTCATGTACCCGTCGTAGACGTCGTCGCCGATGTCGAACACCACATGCACGAGGTTCGTGTCTTCGCCGAGGACACGGATGTTGCGGATCGGGAACTTCTCCTGTTGTTTCCGCAGCACCTCATCGGTGACGAAGGTGGTGTCCGGCGGTGAGAACGACGTCAGCGCCAGCGCCGACTTCGCGTCGCCGCGCTCGAGCGCTTCGAGATAAGCCCGTGCGGCTTCCTTAGGCGTCGCGGCGCCGGCGGCACCCTTGCTGCGGGTGAAGACCAGCACACCGGCCGCGACGAGCGCCACCACGGTGACGACGGCGCCGATCGCCACGAACAGTTTGGTGCGGTTGCGCCGGGCGGGCTTGACGACGACAGGCGGAGGGTTGAACGGCTGGCCGGGTGCGCCGGGATGCCCCGGCCCACCGCCGACCGGTGGCGCGAACCGCTGTGCTGCCCCGTGTGGCGGGCCCGGCGGCGGTGGGCTGCCCCATGGGCCGCCCGGTGACGGCTGGGGACCCGCCGGTTGTGGTCCACACGGTGCCTGCTGCTGCGGCGGCGGGTGCGGAGTCCCGGCGGCCCCACCTGGGCCAGTGGTGTGGGCGGGGCCACCGAAGCTCTGCCACCCGTCCGTCACGCGAGCAACCTCCAACCCCGTGCGTGAATGCACTGCGATCAACAGGGCCGATAGTAGTTCCGACAGCGAGCTGTCTAGGACGCAAATTTGTCACAGCTGCCTCCTAGCTGCACGTTTGTGGCCAACTTTCCTCGGCGAGCAGACGCGTGCACCCCTGAAATTTCGCCGAACTGGGGGTGCTGGCGTCTGCTCGCGGGAAGAACGGGACTGCTTGCCAACCGGGTCCGGCAAACTACCCGGCGCCGGCGTCGAACCCCACCCGTCGTCGGCGACCGTCAGCACCACACGGTCGCCGGTCCGGGTCAGCCGCACCCGTACCGTGCCCGCCCGCGCGTGCCGGTACCGAAAAGCCGCCCCGTAGCCGCACCCGTACCGTGCCCGCCCGCGCGTGCCGGTACACATTGGCCGGCAGTTCCCGCGCCGCGCGGTACAGCAGCTGCTGCGAGTCCGGTTTGCCCACCTCGTCCAGATCGGCGACGATCGTGTAGTCACCGCGAGAATCCAGCTGGCGCAACAGCTCTCGGACCGGCTCAGTCAGGCCGGCGCCGCGGCCGCGTAGCTGCCCAGCACCACCGCGTACATCTCGGGCAGCCAGTGGTCGACCTCCCACAGCCACACCAGCAGCGCGATCAGCGCGATCAGCGGCACCCGCCGCACACGCCGCGAGGACCGGCGGGCCGCACCGTCGCCGACGGCGAAATCCGCACCGATTAGGGTGACGACTATGGACTTCGCGATGTCGGCCAAGGCGCAGGACTACCACCAACGGCTCACCGAGTTCATGGTCGAGCACGTGTTCCCCGCCGAGCAGGCGTACCACGAGTACATCGTGGCCAAGGGACCGCACGACCACACCGTTCCGCCGATCGTCGAGGACCTCAAGAAGATCGCCAAGGAACGCGGGCTGTGGAACCTGTTCCTGCCGGCGGTGTCCGGGCTGACCAACCTGGAGTACGCCCCGCTCGCCGAGATCAGCGGCTGGAGTGTCGACATCGCCCCCGAGGCCATCAACTGCGCCGCCCCCGACACCGGCAACATGGAGACCCTGCACCTGTTCGCCACCGAGGAGCAGCGCAAACAGTGGCTCGAGCCGCTGCTGGAGGGCAAGATCCGCAGCGCGTTCGCGATGACCGAGCCGGCGGTGGCCTCCTCCGACGCCCGCAACATCCAGACCACGATGGTGCGCGACGGCGACCACTACGTCATCAACGGCCGCAAGTGGTGGATCTCCGGGGCCGCCGACCCGCGCTGCAAGATCCTCATCGTCATGGGCCGCACCGACCCCGAGGCGGCCAGCCACCGGCAGCAGTCGATGATCCTGGTGCCGGTCGACACCCCCGGCGTGCACATCAGCCGCTCGCTGCCGGTGTTCGGCTGGCAGGACCAGCACGGTCACTGCGAGATCATCTTCGACAACGTCCGGGTGCCAGCCGGCAATCTGCTCGGTCAGGAGGGCGACGGGTTCGCCATCGCCCAGGCCCGGCTCGGTCCCGGCCGCATCCACCACTGCATGCGTGCGCTGGGCGCGGCCGAGCGGGCGCTGGCGCTGATGATCGACCGGGTGCAGAAGCGTGTCGCGTTCGGCAAGCCGCTGGCCGAGCAGGGCGTGGTGCGCGAGACAATCGCCAAGTCGCGCAACGAGATCGACCAGGCCCGGCTGCTGTGCCACAAAGCCGCCTGGACCATTGACCAGCAGGGCAACAAGAGTAAGGATGCCCAGGTGCAGGTGGCCCAGATCAAGGCCGTCGCCCCGCAGGTGGCCTGCAACGTGCTCGACCGGGCGATCCAGGTGCACGGCGGTGGCGGTGTGTCCGACGACTTCCCGCTGGCCCGGCTCTACGCCTGGCACCGGGCGATGCGGCTGTTCGACGGGCCCGACGAGGTGCACATGCGCACCATCGCCCGCGCCGAGCTGGGCAAGGAGAAGAGCCCGCTGGCCGCGGCCGTGTGCGCGCAGGACCGGTCCACCTGGGTACATCCGGATACGGTGGGCGAATAGTGTCGGTCGACGCCGTCGAGCTGCCGGGCGCGTGGAACTTCCGCGACGTCTCGGCCGAGACCGGCATCCGGCCCGGGCGGTTCTACCGGTCCAGTGAGCTCAGCGGCCTCGACGAGACCGGGCGTGAAAGGCTGCGCCGGCTGGGCGTCACCGACGTGGCAGACCTGCGCTCGCCGCGAGAGGTGGAGCGCCGCGGGCCGGGCGCGGTGCCGCCGGAGGTGCGGGTGCACCTGCTTCCGTTCCCGGACGTGTCGGCGGTCGACGGTGAGGCGCCGCACGAGGCGACGTTCCAGAAGATGATGAGCGAGCGCCCCGACGACGAGGACGTGGCGGTGGCGGCCCGGCGCTTCATGACCGAGGAGTACCGCAAGTTCCCGATCCTGGGCGGCGCGAAACGCGCGGTGCGGCAGGTGGTTACGCTGCTGTCCGCGGGCCGGCCGGTGATCACCCACTGCTTCGCCGGCAAGGACCGCACCGGCTTCACCGTCGCGACGGTGCTGGAGGCCGCGGGAGTGGACCGCGACGCGGTGATGGCGGATTTCCTGCGCAGCAACGAGGCGATCGGCCCGCTGCGCGAACGCATCCTCGACTCGATCCGGCGACGCACCGAGACCGAGGAGACGGTGACGTTCGCCGAGGCACGGTTGACCGACGAAGTGCTCGGTGTGCGCGAGGAGTACTTGTTCACCGCGCACCGCACCATCGAGACCGAATACGGCGGGCTGGTCGGGTATCTCGAGTCGGCCGGGGTGACCGCCGAGGATCTGGCGAGACTGCGCGCGGTGCTGCTCGGCTGATCTCGGCTCGAGTCCGCGTCGCTTCCACACCCGGTTCGGCCGCCGATCGGCGCTGTCTTCTCGTCCGTAACGTGACCGGGCGCAGCCTTGTTTGCTTGAGTTTATCTAGATAAACTCGCCGCGACCTGTTCCCCGGCAGACGAGGGAAACACATGGACCTGTCCTTCTCGGACGAGGACCGGCGATTTCGGCGTGAGCTCCGCGAATGGTCGCGGGACAACGTTCCCACTGCCGAGCGGCCGTGCGGTGAGCCTCGTCCACCAACTGATGGCCACCAACGCGCTTGCGGCCGACAACATCACGTTCTTCGCCGGCCCGCACCGAGATCGAGTGAAAAATCATGAGCACCGCCGAATTGCACACCCGGCTGGTCGACGGTGTCGGCGTGGTGTCGTTCAATCGCCCGCACCGGCACAACGCGATCACCGATGCGCTCTTTCATGATTGGTGCGCAGCGGTGCGTGGGTACCTGGCCGACCCGGCGGTGCGTTGCGTTCTGCTGCGCGGCGAGGGCCGCTCGTTCTGCTCCGGGCGTGACACCGCCGAGCTGGGCCGGCGCGCCCGGGGCGAGGACGATTTCACCTTCGTCCAACAGCACCAGCGGGTCCGGCTGGAGCTGCTGGAGTCGACCAAACCGATCGTCGCCGCGGTCCAAGGCGCCGCGCTCGGCGGTGGATTCGAGATCGCGCTGTCGGCGGACATCCGCATCATCGCCGACGACGCGGTCTTCGGCCTGCCCGAAGTCGGCCTCGGTCTCGTCCCCGACACCGGGGGAACCCAGCTGCTGCCCGCCCTGATCGGACCGGGACGGGCCATGTACCTGGTGCTCAGCGGCGAGCGGATCGACGCGCAGACCGCATACCGGTGGGGCCTGGCCGAGGAGGTCGTTCCGCGGGACCGCCTCGAGGCCCGCGCCATGGAGCTCTGCGGGCGCCTGGCCGCTCAACCGAGGCTGGCGACATCGATGGCCAAGATGCTGGTCAACCAGGCCTCCGCGGGCCCGATCCGCAACGGCATCGGACAGGAGCTGCTGGCCCAGACCGCACTGTTCGGCTCCGATGAGTACCAACAGATCCGCAATCGCGCCCGGACCGGCAAGGAAGACCGCTGACATGCCGCTGCCCGCACCCCCACCCGTCGGCACCGCGATGCTGCCACCCGGAACCTTCGCGGGCCAGGTCGTCGTCGTCACCGGCGGCGGAACCGGGCTGGGTAAGGCGATCGCCGTCGAATTCGCCCGGGTGGGAGCCGCGGTCGCGATCGCCAGCCGCAAGTCCGAGCACCGGGAACGCGGTGTGCACGCCGTCGAAGCCGTCGGCGCTCGAGCGATCGGCGTCGAGCTCGATGTCCGCGACGAATCGGCCGTGTCGGCTATGTTCGATGCCGTTGAGCAGCGACTGGGCCCGGCCGATGTGCTGATCAACAACGCCGCGGGCAATTTCCCGTCACAGGCGATCAATCTGTCGGCGAACGCGTGGCGTTCGGTGGTGGACATCGTGCTCAACGGAACGTTCTTGTGCAGCGCCGAATTCGCCCGCCGCGCCATCGCGCGGGGAGCCCCCGGCGCCGTCCTCAACATCGGCGCGACCTACGCGTGGACGGGCGGCCCGGGCACTGCGCACTCGGCTGCCGCGAAGGCCGGGGTCACCAACCTGACCCAGTCGCTGGCGGTGGAGTGGGCGTCCCGGGGTATCCGGGTGAACTGCCTGGCGCCCGGCCTGTTCCCGCACGACGATCTGCCCCCGGTGCTGCGCGCCCGCCGCGACCCGGAAACCGACGCCAAACGCATCCCCGGCGGGCGCGTGGGCCAACCACACGAGCTGGGCTGGGCAGCGACCTATCTCTGCTCCCCTTACGCGGCCTACCTCACCGGCCACACCCTGGTCCTCGACGGTGCCAACTGGCTGCGCCGGGGTCTGACGATGCCGGAGTTCGTGCCGATCGAGGAGCAGTTCCCGTGACGCGCCGATAAGGCGCCCATCCCGGCGATCGACCCCGCGGCGCCGCGTCCAGAATAGGGGGCATGTTCTCGCGCTCCCGCCCGAACGTCGACGCGCCCGCGTGGTTCACCAGGGCGTTGGCGCACAAGCCCGACCGCACGCACGTCGACGTCGACGGTTGCCGCATCCACCTGCGGGTATGGGGCAGCGCCGAGAACCCGCCGCTGGTTCTGGTGCATGGCGGCGGTGCGCATTCCGGATGGTGGGACCACATCGCGCCGTTCTTCGCCGCCACTCATCGCGTCATCGCCCCCGACCTGTCCGGGCACGGCGACAGCGGCACCCGGACCCGCTACAGTCTGCGGCTCTGGGCGCAGGAGATCATGGCCGCGGCGCAGGCGGTGTCGTCGGGACACCCGACGATCGTCGGGCACAGTCTCGGCGGCTGGGTCACCGCGTCGGCGGCCACCCACTACGGGGACAGCATCAACAGCATCGTTGTCGTCGACTCGCCGCTGCGGGACCGCGCGCCTGAAGAGCGAATGCTGCGGGGCCGCAACACATCACCCCGCGGATACCGCAGCAGGGACGCCATCCTGAGCCGGTTTCGCGCGGTTCCCGCGCAGGAGGAGATGCTGCCGTTCGTCGCCGCGCACATCGCCGAGGAGTCGGTGCGGCGGACACTGCGGGGGTGGGTGTGGAAGTTCGACCCGGCGATCTTCGCCGGACACATTCTCGAACGACCCCCCGCCGAGCAGGAGATGATGGAAGAACTGATGAATCAGATGCCCTGCCGGGTCGGTTATCTGCGCTGTGAGAACGGGCTGGTGCCGCCGGACATGGCGGAGCGGATCCGCGACATCCTCCAGCTCAGAGGGCCGTTCGTGGAACTGGCCGAAGCGGGCCACCATCCCATGCTGGATCAGCCGTTACCTCTGGTCGCCACCCTGCGGACACTGCTGGAGTTCTGGTCGATAACCTGAGCGCTCAGTACAGCAGGTCGATGACGCGGTCCTGTTTGTGCGTACTGGCGATGTAGCGCCGGGCGTTTCTCATGTGGTCGCGCCAGGCTTTCTCGGCGCCCTCGCCGTCACGCGTGCGGATGAACTCGATGGTTTTCTCGTAACTGCGCAGCGCCCGCAGGTCCGCGCGGCGCGCCTCGTCGGTGTCGGGTCCTATCTCGTCCAGCGACTTGGCGAGTTCGCGTTCGATGATCTCCGCGAGCATCGCGATCACCGCGGCGAGCGTGTGATTGCCGGACAGTTCGACCAGCCGCACGTGCAGGCGGGCACCGGCCCGGCTGAACTCCCGGGTATCGTCGATCGCGGCCCGCACCTCGTCCAGCGCGGCGTCCACCTGCGCGAGCACCTCATCGGTCGCCGACTCCGCCAGCCGGCGAACCGCGGCCGGCTCTATGGTCATCCGCGCATCCCAGACGTCGGCGATCGTCGTCCCGGACAGGGTGAGGACCAGCCCGAACAGGCCGGCGACGGCGTCGGGGCCCGGAATGGTGACCCGGGCCCCGCCGGGCGGTCCCCGCCGAATGGTCACCAGCGACTCGCTTTCCAGCAGCCGCAGCGCTTCCCGCAGTGTCGGACGCGACACCCCGAACCGCTGCATGAGTTCGGGTTCGGCCGGAAGCCAGTCGCCGTCGACGAGTTCGCCGTGGGCGATCATCCGCCGGATCTGCGCGGCCACCTGATCGGCCATCTTCCGCGGGCGGACCGGTGTCCGGATACCGGCCAGGGCATCGGTTCTCTTGCCGGCCAACTGGACCCCTCTTCCACTCCCCGTCGGTGTGACCCGGACGTGGACGATACCGGAGGGTGTGTTTCGGCAGACCCCCGCGCGGAACTAGTGCGTCAGATACACCCCCACGCCCCACGCGACGGTGGCCAGCAGGGCGGCGACGAGTTCGACCCCGATGGACAGCGCCACCCCTTTGACCGCGTGTTTGGTCGAGGTCCAGGCCGCCGCCGCGTCGCGGCGGGCGGCGAGTTCGGCGAGGTAGACACCGAGCACGAAACCGACCACCAGGCCCAGCACCGGGATCACGAAGAACCCGACGATGCCCAGCACCGCGCCGGCGACGATGCTGAGCGTGCGCACGTCGGCGGCCCGCATCCGCCGCGCCGGCCACAGGTACTTGATCAGGACCGCCGCGCCGAGCAGCACCGCGGCCACCGCGAGGGTCACCCAGGCCGTGGTGCCGCCCTCGACGACGGCCCAGACCGCGATCGCGGCCAGGACCAGCAGGCTGCCGGGCAGCACCGGCACCACGATGCCGACGACGCCGACGGCGATCGCCAACGCGACGAGGATCAGGCCACCGGTGCTCATGGGGAGAATCTACGGGGCCGGCGCCCCAGTGGCGTGCCGATACCCCGGGTAGCCGTCAGGGCCGCTGGGCCCGCACCCACTGGATGTTGCCCACCCGGCTGGTGCGCACCCGGGTGAAGCCCTGCCGCTCGAACAGGTCCCCGAGTTCGTCGTCGTCGAAGATGTGCGCGGTACCGCTGAACAGCACCCGCAGCAGCGGCGGCACCGGCCCGACCGTCGGCACCATGACCGCGATCCGCCGGCCGGACCGCAGTACCCGGAACATCTCGCCGACCGCGAACGAGATCACCGGCACCAGCTGCAGCACCGCCAGCGACGTCACCGCGTCGAACGTCTCGTCGCGGAACGGCAGCCGCTGCGCGTCGGCGCGCAGGAACCCGGTCGTCGGCCCGGCGTGGGCGGCCACCGCGCGTTCGAGCATGGGTTCGGAGATGTCGACCCCGAGTGCGAGCCCCTCGGCACCGACGTCGCGCGCCATCGCGGCGGTCACGTTGCCCGGGCCGCAGCCGACGTCGAGCACCTGCCCGCCGACCGGGATCTGTAACCATGCCAGCGGGGTCTGCCAGGTGCTCAGGAACCGGCGGGCCAGCCCCTGGGCCTTGTCGTAGAACAGCGACCCGGGCCCCGACGACCACACCGCCTGGATGATGCCGTGGTTGCGCGGCGGCGCGGGTTCGGTCGCCGCGTCGAGCAGATCCAGATAGCCGCGGTCGGCGTCGAGCCGCTCGGGTGGCTCCTTGAACAGGTCGACCGCCCGGCGCAGCGCCGGCGGCAGCGTGGTCGCCCCGGTCATCTCGTCGGTCACCCCATCAACGCTACGCCGGTCGCTCATGCACCGAGTTTGTCCGCCAGGTCCAGGAAATCCGTTGCCATGATGTCGAATTCACCCTCCTCGACCGGGTGCGGCGGGCGCCGCGGGCCCCGCTCGAGCGGCCGCGTCACGTAGGCGGTCCGCAGCCCGGCGGCCCGCGCCGCCCGCAGCTCGGATGGATGGGCGGCGACGAGCATCAGCTCGTCGGGCCGCACGTCGAGCAGTTCGGCGCAGCCCAGATACACCTCCCGGTCGGGCTTATAGCGCCGGAACATCTCCGCGGAGATCACGCAGTCCCACGGCAGCCCGGCCCGTTTGGCCATGTTGGTCAGCAGCGACACGTTGCCGTTGGACAGCGTGGTGATCAGGTAGCGGCGACGCAGCCGTTGCAGCCCGGCGACCGCGTCGGGCCACGGGTCGAGCCGGTGCCAGGCCCGGTTGAGGTGGTCGATCTCCTCCTCGGACACCGACAGCAGATCGACCGCCTCGAGCAGTTCCACCAGGATCATCCGGTGCAGGTCGTCGACCTTGGTCCAGGGCAGCTCGCCGCGGCGGACCCGGTCCATCGCGGGGGCGTAGCCGGCCCGCCAGGTGTCGGCGACCGCGGCCCAGTCCCGGTGGGCGTTGTGCGCCCGCCCGAACTCGCGCAGTTCGGCGATGATCCCGGACCGCCAGTCGACGACGGTGCCGAAGACGTCGAACGCCAACGCCCGCGGCAGCAGCTCACTCATCGGCGCGTTACGGCTCCAACACGACCTTGCCGAGCACTTCGCCGTCGGCCAGGCTCTGCAGCGCCTCCGCGCCCTTGGCCAGCGGGTAGCGCACCGGCGGCGGCGGCCGCAGCCCGGCCTTGACCAGCTCGGACACTCCGAACTCGAACAGCGACGCCGATTCCGGCCGGACCCGGATGAACTCGCCCAGACCGACCCCGACGACCGCGACGTTGCGCAGCAGCAGCCGGTTGACCTTGACGGTCGGGATGCCGCCGCCGGACGCGAAGCCCAGCACCAGCAGCCGGCCCTCGACCGCCAGCGCGCGGATCGCGTCGTCGAAGGCCGGGCCGCCGATCGGGTCGACCACCAGGTCCACCCCGCGCCCGCCGGTGGCGTCGCGCACCTGCTGCAGCCAGCCGTCGGTCAACGGCAGCACCACGTCGGCGCCCAGCGACTTGACGTAGTCGATCGCGTGGGTGCGGTGCACCAGCGCGATCACCGTGGCGCCGAGCGCCTTGGCGACCTGGATCGAGGCGGTGCCGACCCCGCCGGCCGAGCCGAGCACCAGCACCGTCTCACCCGGCCGCAGCGCGCCGCGGCGGGCCAGCGCGAAGTACGCGGTCTGGTAGTTGCCCAGCAGCGCAACGGCTTCGGCGTCGTCGAGGTAGTCGGGGGTGGGGCTGACGCTCTCCGGGGCGACGGCCACCCGTTCGGCCCAGCCGCCGAGCATGCACAGCGCGGTCACCCGCTGGCCGGGGGTGAACTCCGACTCCTCGGGCGCCGAGCGCACCACCCCGGCGACCTCCATGCCGGGGATGAACGGCGGGTCCAGGCGCATCTGGTACTCGCCGCGCAGCAACAGCAGATCAGGGAAGCTGACCCCGGCCGCACCGACGTCGACGACGACGACATTGTCACCGCCGACGTCGTCGACGTCGGTGAACTCCAGCCCGGCGGGTCCTGAAAGCTCCCTTGCGACAAGGGCTTTCATTCAACAGGTCCGATGATCAGCGGATGCTGAAGCGGGCCTGCGACGCCGCCGACAGGTCGGTGATCTCGCCCCACTTGGCGGCGATCTCGTCGACCGACGGGACGTGGTCGAAGGTCACACCCTCGTTCTGGAACAGCGCGGTGCGCTGCACCTTGCCGCCGCCGACGATGAACACCGACGCGCTGTCGGGCACCTCCTCGGTGCACAGGTAACCGACCACCGGCGCCACGTACTCCGGCTTGAGGTTCTCCAGCACCTCCTTGGGCAGGATGTCCTCGGTCATCCGGGTGGCGGCGATCGGCGCGATCGCGTTGCACTTGATGTTGTACTTCGCGCCCTCCTGCGCCAGCGTGTTGATCAGGCCGACCAGGCCGAGCTTGGCGGCGCTGTAGTTGGCCTGACCGAAGTTGCCGAACAGGCCGCTGGTGGAGGTGGCGACGACGACCCGGCCATAGCTCTGCTCCCGGAAGTGCGCCCAGGCGGCGCGGATCACGTTGTAGCCGCCGTAGAGGTGGACCTTCTGGACCGCATCCCAGTTCTCGAACGTCATCTTGTGGAAGGTGCCGTCCCGCAGGATGCCGGCGTTGGAGACGACGCCGTCGATCTTGCCGAACGCGTCGAGGGCGGTCTTGATGATGTTCTCCGCGCCCGCAGGGTCGGCGACGCTGTCGTAGTTCGCGACCGCCCGGCCCCCCGCCTCCTTGATCTCGGCCACCACGTTGTCGGCCATGGCCGAACCGGAGCCGGTGCCGTCCCGCGCGCCGCCGAGGTCGTTGACGACGACGCAGGCGCCCTCCTTGGCGAGGGTCAGCGCGTACGCGCGTCCGAGACCACCACCGGCGCCGGTGACGACGATGACGCGATCCTGCACTCCTGGCATGCGATTCCTTTCTAGAAGAGCCGTCGAGCGAGCTTCCAAGCCTTCTCTGTATACGGGGGATAGATGAAGGCCCCCAAGTCGGGTCGGCTCGGCTTGCTCAGCACCGACTTGGCGTGGCTGAACTCCTCGAAGCCGAACCTGCCGTGATAGGCGCCGATGCCGGACGGGCCGACCCCGCCGAACGGCAGCTTGCTGGTGGCGAAATGGAACAGCAGGTGGTTGATCACCATGCCGCCGGCGGGCACCTCCTTGACCACCCGCTCCTTGACGGCGCGGGACTTGGTGAACAGGTAGGCGGCCAGCGGCTTGGGCCGAGAGTTGACGAAACCGATTGCGTCGTCGAGGGATTGGACCGTCACGATGGGAAGGATCGGCCCGAAGATCTCCTCGGTCATCAGCGGTTCGGCCGGGTCGGGGTCGACGACGACGGTCGGCTGGATGGTGACCTTGTCCGGGTCGGAGCCGCCGCCGATGACGACCTTGCCCTTGGTGGCGGCCAGCGCGGTGGTGAGCCGGTCGAAGTGGCGCCGGTTGACGATCGGCTTGCCGTCCGGCTCGTCTGCGGTGAACTTGCCGACCGCGGCCTTGATCTTGTCGACCAGCTGGTCGCGGATGCGGGCGTCGGCCAGCACGTAGTCCGGCGCGATGCAGATCTGGCCGGAGTTGACCAGCTTGGTCCAGGCGATGCGCTTGGCGGCGATGTCGATGTCGGCGTCGGCGGCGACGATCACCGGGCTCTTGCCGCCGAGCTCGAGGATCACCGGGGTCAGGTGCGGGGCGGCGGCCTGGTACACCTTGCGGCCGATCTCGGTGCCGCCGGTGAAGCACACCTTGTCGAAGCCCTGCTCGATGAGCTCCTGGCTGACCGCGCCGTCACCCTCGACGACGGCGATGGCGTCGTTGTCGAGGTAGCGCGGCACCAGCTCGGCCATCAGCGCCGACGACGCGGGCGCGACCTCGGACGGCTTGAGCACGACGGCATTGCCGGCGGCGATGGCGCCGATCGCCGGACCCAGCGTCAGCACGAACGGGAAGTTCCACGCGCCGATGATCAGCACGACGCCGTAGGGCTCGTACTCGATCCAGCCGCGGCCCGGCAGCTGCGAGCGTTCCAGCAGCCGGTAGCGGCGGCGGGCCCACTTGCGCACATTCTTGGCGGCGTCGCGGGTTTCGGCGACGAGGTTGGCGATGTCGGCGAACCAGGCCTCGAACGGTTTGCGGCCGAGGTCCTTCTCCAGTGCCTCGATGATGGCCAGCTCGTTCTCGGTGACCAGCCGCTCCAGCGCCTGCAGCTGCCGGCGGCGCCAGTCGATGCTGCGGGTGCGCCCGGTGGCGAACGTTTGGCGGACCCGCCGGACGACGGCGGGGATATCGACGGTGGTGGTCGTGGGTGCGACGGATTCTGTGGTCATGGTCGGTACCTCCTGGCCCCCGAGCCTAACCAACCGGTTGACCGAACAGAAGGAGTTGGTTCAGCCGGTCGGTTTGCGCAACCCCCGGGAGGAGGCCCGCGCGCTCGGCTGCCCGCCTACGAGCGACTTTCCCGGACCCCGGTGACGAAGGAGGAGAACTCGTCCTGGTCGGTGGACTGCTCGGGCGGCAGCACCCAGCGGTCGAGGCGGCGCATCTCGGCGGCGGCGGTGATCGCGGTCGCGGTCCAGCCGTGCGCGTTGAGCCACTCGGCGACGTCGGCGCGGTTGGGGTCGTCGTACATCAGTTCGCCGACATCGGGCGGGTCCTCGATGCCGAACTGCTCGGCGATGCGGCGGAACTTCTCCCGGTGCTCCGCGCGCCGCCGGTCCGAGCGCTTGCCGACGGCCTCGGCCGCCACCCGGCTGCCCGGGGCGCTGAGCTCGGTGATCCGCTCGAACAGCAGGTCCTGGGCGTCGGCGGGCAGATACATCAGCAGTCCCTCGGCCAGCCACGCGGTCGGCCGGCCGGGGTCGAAACCGGCGGCGCGCAGCGCCGCGGGCCAGTCGTGGCGCAGGTCGATCGGCACGGTGCGCAGCTCGGCCTTGGGCCTGACCCCGTGCTCGGCCAGCCGGGTGGCCTTGTATTCGAGCACCTTCGGCTGATCCAGCTCGTAGACCACGGTGCCGGCCGGCCAGTCCAGCCGGTAGGCGCGCGAGTCCAGCCCGGAGGCCAGGATCACCGCCTGGCGGATACCGGCGGCCGTCGCGTCGGTGAAGAACGCGTCGAAGAAGTGGGTGCGCACCGCCTGGTAGTTGCCCATGTGCTCGAAGACCGTCGCGACCTCGGGATCGAGCTCGGCGACCTTGGCGGCGAAGTCCTCGCCGCGGATCAGGTCCCAGATCCCCGGCCCGACGCCGGACACCAGCAGCTCGGCGTAGGGGTCGCGGATGAGCGGGTCCGGTTTGGCGGTCTCGGCGGCGCGGGCCGCGGCCACCATCACCGCCGTCGACCCGACGCTGGTCGCGATGTCCCAGGTGTCGTTGTCCGTGCGCAGCGAGCTCATCGGGGGTACATCCGTTTCTCGGCAGCTGTATAGGAGCGGTCTGACGCCGCCATGCTACCGAAAATACTTAGGCTCGCTATGTGAAGGCCGGGCAGGTCAGTGCAGATCCCAGAGCTTGTTGGCCATCAGCAGCTCGAACTTCGCCACCACCGCCTCGAGGTCCTCGTGGTCGCCGATGAACCCGGCGTACAGGCCCATGCCCCACATCACCGCCACCAGCACCTCGACGAGGGCGGGCACGTCCTCGTCGGCGGTGATCAGCTCGCCGCGTGCGATCGCGTCGTCGACCGCCCACTTGATGAACTCACGCGACTGGCGAAGCGAGTCGTGCTCGTCGCCCTGCAGCTCCGGGTGTCGCTGCGATTCCAACACCGAAGTCACGAGAAACGCTGCGGCGGAACGATCGTCCGAATCCGCCTGCATGGCCGCGGCGAAGAAAGCCGAGATGCGTTTCAGCAAGCTCGTTTCCCCTTGAGCCCGGGCAACGCCGGCCTGCACCACGAGGGCATTCGTCCGCTGCACCACCTCGCGCCACAACACCCGTTTGTTGGCGAAGTAGTGATTGATAGCGGGTCGAGTCAGGTCGGCCCGCAGGGCGATCGCCTGAAACGTCGCGGCGTCGTACCCGACTTCGCTGAAAACCTCGCGGGCCGCCTTGATGATGCGCTCCCGCGTTTCGGCGGCCTTAGCTGCTGGAGGGCGGCCGGGGCCCCTACTTGCGGTATGTTGCGGCACGGTCAAATTGTGCCATAGCTCACCGGGTTATCCGGATAATATTTGCAGGTCCCGACGCTCGCTGCGGCGTTTCAGCAAAGACGCCCGCATCGGCCGTTGAATTCGATGCACGTGTCAGTGTCGAACGATAGTGTCGGTTGACATGGCCAACGTTTCTCGAGAGTCGTACTTCGAGACCGGCCTGCAGGTACTGGCTGACCTCGGGTACGGCGGCCTCAAGCTTGCGGAGGTGTGCAACCGGCTCGGGGTCACCACCGGATCCTTCTACCACTATTTCCCCAACTGGCCTGCCTACACGCGGGAGTTGGTGCAGCACTGGATGGACGTGGAGACCGTCCACTTCATCGAACAGAGCCGCGCGGAAAAGGATCCGCGGAAGCGCATCGACAATCTTTTCAACAAAGGGATGGAGCTTCCGCACGGCGCCGAGTCCGCGATCCGCGTGTGGAGTGCGCTGGATCCGTACGTGCACGAGGTGCAGACCGCGGTCGATCAACAACGCTACGACATCATGTACGAGTCGGCGTTCGAGATCCTGCAGAACAAGCGCCAGGCCCAGGTGTTCGCGGCGTGGGCGATGTATCTGCTCGTCGGCTTCGAACAGGTCGCCATCCCGCGGGACATCGACGCGTTCCGGTGGGTCGTGGGCCGGATGGCCGACGCGCTGGACACCGACGGGTTCGCCTCGGTGCCCAGCGGCGACTGACCGCTACGGTGACCCGGCTCGGGCGTCGGCTCGCCGACCGGATCCGCCAGCGCGACCCCGAGTTCGACGCGGTGCGCCGGGCCGCCCGCGCGGCGATGGTGGTCCCGGTCGCCGCCGCGCTCGGGTTCGCGATCGGAAGTGGTTCGCAGACACCGATTTTCACGATCTTCGGGTCGGTGGCGCTGCTGATCATGGTGGACTTCCCGGGCAACCGGCCGGCCCGCGCGCTGGCGTATGCCGGCCTGGGTGTCAACGGCGCGGTGCTGATCACGCTGGGCACGCTCATCTCGCCGCATCCGGTGGCCAGCGTCGCGGTGATGTTCGTGCTCGGGGTGGCGGTGACGTTCGCCGGGGTGCTCAGCGAGATCGTCGCCGCCGGCCGGCGCGCCACGTTGCTGACCTTCGTGCTGCCGGCGTGCATGCCGGCCGGTCATCTCGGTGAGCGGCTGCTGGGCTGGCTGCTCGCGCTGGTGGTGTGCGTACCGGCCGCGTTGTTCGTGCTGGCGCCGCGCCACCACGACGAGTTGCGCCGGCGCGCGGCGGCGGTGTGTGCCCGCATCGCCGACGTGCTGCAGGGCGTGGGCAGTCCCCGCGACGCCACCCGGGCGATGAACGCGCTGTACGAGAGTTTCCTCGGCGCCGACTTCCGCCCGGTGGGGCTGACCGCCGGCAGCCGTGCGCTGGTGCGGGTGGTCGACGACCTCGGCTATCTGTGCGACCGCATCGCCGACCAGGACAGCGCCCGGCTGACCGAGCTGCTCGGCGGGTTCACCACCCCGCTGGTGCGGGTGATGCGGGACGCGGCCGCGGTGCTCAGCGACAGCGACCGGGCCGCCCGCGCCGCCCACGGCGCCGACCTGGACGCGGCGCTGCGGGAGTTGCGGGAGTTCGCGCACGGGCACTACCGCGAGACCATCACCGAGATCCTGGCCGTGCCCGACGACGCGACCGCGGTGCAGGTAGGCCGAATGTTGTTGCGGCGGCGCACATTTTCGGCCACTGTCGGGGTGACCGGGCGAATCATCCGCAACGCCGCGGCCGCCGACGCCCGCCCGGTGTGGCAGCGGGTGCTGGGCCGCGGCCTGCCCGCGACCGGGACCGCCGACTGGATCATGCCCGAGACCACCGCGGTCGCCGCGATCACCAAGGGATTCGTCGCCACCCGGGCGGTGGTGTTGCGCAACAGCGTGCGCACCGGGCTCGGGCTGGCCGCGGCGGTGGCGGTCACCCACCTGATGCCGCTGCAGAACGCGTTCTGGGTGGTGCTCGGCGCGATGTCGGTGCTGCGCTCCAGCGCGCTGACCACCGGCGCGCGGGTGGTGCGCGCGGTGGCGGGCACCGCGATCGGGTTCGTGATCGGTGCGGCGGTGATCGAGTTGGTCGGGGTCGAGCCCGTGGTGATGTGGGCGCTGCTGCCGGTGGTGGCGTTCGGTTCGGCGTTCGTGCCGGAGGTGGCGTCGTTCATCGCCGGCCAGGCGGCGTTCACGATGATGGTGCTGATCATCTTCAACCTGATCCGCCCGACCGGCTGGAGTGTGGGTCTGATCCGGGTGCAGGACGTGGCGATCGGCGCCGCGGTCGGGGTGGTGGTCTCGACGCTGCTGTGGCCGCGCGGTGCGCGCACCCGGCTGACGACGGCGATCACCGAGGCCACCACCGTCGGGGCGCAGTTCCTGCGGGCGGCGGTGCAGCGGGTGACCCGGGGCGCCTCCGAACAGGCCACCGACCGGGTGAACGCGCTGAGTTTCGAGGCGCTGACCGCCTCCCGCACGCTCGACGACGCGGTGCGCCACTACCTGTCGGAAAGCGGGGAGGCCGCCGACATGCGCGCCCCGGTGGTGCGGGCGGCCAACCAGGCGGCGCGGTTGCGCGCCGCGGCCGAGCTGATCGCCGATGTAGTGCCGCCGCCGCTGGGGGTGTATCCGCGCACCCGGGAGGTGTTGGAGCGCCACACCGCGGCTCTGTGCGACCGGCTCACCGGCGCGGGCTCCGGGGCGCCGGCGGCACCGGTCGGCGACGAGTTCGTCGTCTCGCTGCGCGCGGAGGCCTCCGACGACGAGCTCGCGGTCGCGGCGGCGCTGCCGCTGGTGACGGTCGCGGCCCAGTTGGGTGCGCTGGAGTTCCTTCTGGACGGTGGTCGCCGAACGCAGCCGGCCTGACGCCGTTGTGGGACGACCGTGCCCGATATCGGTGTCCGCAGCACCCGTCCGGCCCTCTACGATCGAGAAAACCTGCCCGATGCGCGATGGGACCGGGCGGCCGGCGATGTTGCTGAATCAGAGTCGATTGCCGTTATCGAGTCGCACCCGAACCATTGCCCTGTGATTTGATGTTTGCCATAGCGGGAGAATCCTGACGGCCCCGTCGCCTCGGACCTGCGGAAAGGACAACCATGAGCGGTTCCGGGGACGACGGCCTGAACAGCGGCTTCGGGCCGGGACATGCACGCCCACAGCCCGGCGGGGCGCCCATGCCCGGCTCCGAGGACCGCACCGTGTGGCTGCCCCAGGTCCCACCATCGCCGCAACAACCGCCGCAGTATCCGGGGCCGGCGCCCTCGCCGGGCCCGCCGCCGGCCGGCAGCTATCCGCCGTTCGGCCCGCCACCCGGGATATGGCCACAACCGGCGCCCCGCCGCCCGCGGCGGTGGTGGATCGTGTCGGCCGTGGTCGCGGTGCTGATCGTCGCCGCCGCCACCGTGACGGTGATCCTGGTCAGCGACGACGGTAATCAGCAGGCCCAATCCGGTTCGGCGGCAACGCAATCCACGACGGCGCCGCAGCAGTCCGAACCGCCGGTGCCCGCCTCGGCGCTCGAGAAACTGCTGCTCACCCCGGAAGAGGCCGCCAAGGTGGTGGGCGTGCCATCGTTGAGCTACATCGAACCCAAGCCCGGCGTGACGGTCACCGAGTCGATGTACGGCACCGAGATCGTCGATCAGCACTGCCTCGCCCCCGCGTTCCCGGTGACGCGCGCCGCCTACGCCGGCAGCGGGTACCTCGGCGTGCGCAAGGCGTCGCTACAGGCCGACCCCGACCGCGGTCCGTACGTGTCGCAGGGCGTGGTGTCCTATGCCGACCCCGAACGCGCCGACAGCTTCTTCGCCGACTCGAAGGCCGTCTGGGAGAAGTGCGCCGACCGGATCATCAACGAGCGGCGCGCCAACAAGCCCGACGACCCCGACGAGTTCTGGCAGTTCGGTCCGGTGACCGACACCGACGGCCTGCTGCGCACCTTCCGCTATCTGGAGGGCGGCTCGGGATGGGTGTGCCAGCGCGGCATGGCCGTGCGCAGCAACGTCATCGTGGACTTCTACGTCTGCGGCGACGATATGTCCGAGGCGGTGGTGTCGGAGTTCGCGGAGTCGGTGACCCGCAAGATCGAGAAACTGCGATGACCGGTCGGCCCGGCCGCGCGGTGTGGGCCTGGTCGGCGGCCGCGGCGGCGCTGCTCGTCGTCGTCGGCGCGGTCGTGGTGGTGGCCCGGTCCGGCGGTTCCGAAAGCGCCGCGACCCACCCGAAAGCGGTCCGGCCCGCCGACAAGGACGCCACGGGCACCCGCACCACGTCGCGGCAGGCGCCGACGGAGACCACCGTGTCACCGAAAGAGCTTCCGGCCCTCCTGCTCAGCGCCGCCGACATCAGCGCGCTGCTCGACGCCGGGCCGATGAAGGTGACCCACGACAATCCCGCACTGCTCGCCAACACCAGTGACCCGGCCGACTGCGGGGCGGTGACCATCCCGGCCATCGCCGCCGGCTACCAGGGGTCGGGGTACCTCGGGATCCAGGTGCAGAACCTGCTCGACGCGTCCGCCGACGGGTCGAACTATTTCGAGCATCAGGCCCAGCAGGCGGTCGCCGCGTTCCCCAGCGCCAGGCGGGCCCGCGAGTTCGTCAGCACCGAGAGTGCCCGCTGGATCGCCTGCACCGACCGGCGGGTCACCGTGACCGCACCCAACACCAACTACATCGACTCGTCGTGGCAGGTGCTGCACCCCGCGTTCGACCACGAGGTGCTGACCGCGACGCTGCTGAATCGGACGACCAGCGGATGGGACTGTCAGCGCGTGATGATGCCGCGGCGCAACGTCGTCGTCGACGTCCGGGTGTGCGGCTGGTCGGGTGGCGGGCAGGCCCGGGCCCTGGCGACGCGCATCGCCGACCGCGTCCCGGCATAGCCACAGCAAGGCCGATGCCGTTAGCCGGTTACCGGCGCGGACGCAGCCGGCGCCGGGCCCGGCACACCGTTCGGCACGTCCGCTCCCGCTTTTCCCGGCGCGACCGTCGACCGGGGCGGTGGATCACGGCACCGGCGGCGGCCTTCCTCTTTCTCAGGATTTTCCGCACCCGCTGGCAGTGACGGGCGGTCCGCACCAGCTCCGGTTTGCTCCATCGGCCCGGTCGGAGACCTCGGCACGGCAGGGGTGGTGACCTGGGCAAGCGTGCAGCCGGGGCCGCTGGCGCCGCCCCGAGGGTGTCAAGATTGCGAACGTACCCCCGCTTCTAGCCACTTAAGATTGGCTGCGTGCGTTCAGCCATGCGGCTTGACATGAGTCTTCGCGCCACCGCACAACCCGGACGAAGTTTGCAGCAAATGCAGCAGCACACCGTGGTGCGAGTGGCCCGGCAAGGGGGTGGGTAGGCCGTGCGCCGAGTCGGTGCGCTGTTGGCGGCGGTGGTGCTGGCGTTGCTGTGCGCCCCGCCCGCGGGGGCGGTCGAACCGCCGGTGATCGATCCGGCGGCCTTGCCCCCGGATGAGGTCGGGCCCGATCAGCCGATGGAGCAGCGCCACGAGTGCCGCGCGCCGACGGTGTTCCCCGACTCGAACTTTGCCGACCGGCCGTGGGCCAGCGACTACCTGAAGCTGGCCGAGGCACGCAAGTTCGCGACCGGCGCCGGGGTGACCGTCGCGGTCATCGACACCGGGATCAACGCCTCCCCCCGGGTGCCCGCCGAGCCGGGCGGGGACTTCGTCGACCCGCCGGCCAACGGCATGTCCGACTGCGACGCCCACGGGACCCTGGTCGCGTCGATCATCGCCGGCCGGCCTGCGCCCACCGACGCGTTCGTCGGCGTCGCCCCGGATGCGCGGATCCTGTCGCTGCGCCAGACGTCGGACTTCTTCCAGTTCGTCGGCGCCCGCCCCAATCCCAACGACCCGAACACCACCCAGACCGCCGGCTCGCTGCGCAGCCTGGCCCGCGCGGTGGTGCACGCGGCGAACCTGGGCGCGCAGGTGATCAACATCAGCGAGGCCGCCTGTTACAAGGTGACCCGGCCGATCAACGAGACCGGCCTGGGCGCGGCGATCAACTACGCCGTCAACGTCAAGGGCGCGGTGGTCGTCGTCGCCGCGGGCAACACCGGCGAGGACTGCACCCAGAACCCGCCGCCGGACCCGGCGGTGCCCACCGATCCGCGCGGCTGGGGTGAGGTGAAGACGATCGTCAGCCCGGCCTGGTACTCGCCGCTGGTGCTGACCGTGGCCGCGATCGGCCAGAACGGCCAGCCGCTGCCGTCGTCGATGTCGGGTCCGTGGGTGGGGGTGGCGGCGCCCGGGGCGGACCTGGTGGCGCTGGGCTACGACGGCAACCCGGTCAACGCCATGCGCGGCGACGACGGCCTGATCCCGGTGGCGGGCACCTCGTATGCCACCGCGTTCGTGTCCGGGCTGGCCGCGCTGCTCAAACAGCGGTTCCCCGAGCTCACCCCGGCGCAGATCATCAACCGGATCACCGCCACCGCCCGGCATCCCGGCGGCGGGGTGGACAACTACGTCGGTGCCGGCGTGATCGACCCGGTGGCCGCGCTGACCTGGGATGTGCCGCCCGGGCCGGAGAAGGCCGAGTACAAGGTGAAGGAGATTCCGCCGCCGGTGTTCGTTCCGCCGCCGGACCGGGGGCCGATCACCATCGTCGTCGTGATCGGGGCGTCGCTGGCGTTCGTGCTCGGCGTCGGGATCCTGGCCCGACGCGCACTGAGGCGCCGATGAACAGGCTCGCTTCGATGTTCGGGGTGCGCCTGTCCACCGGCCACGCCGCCTGGGCGGCCGCGCTGATCCCGGCCTGCATCGTGCTGCTCGCCCGGCTCGGGCTGCTGTGGCTGGGGATCGTGCTGGCGGTGCTGATCGCGGCGGGCGCGGTGCTGGCGATCCGGGGCCGGCGGGTGACCGGCTGGATCGCGGCGGTGTTCTCCTGGCGGCGGCGCCACCGCAGCGTGCCGCACAAACCGTCGGAGCCGGCGGTCGGGGCGACCGTGATGCCCGGTGATCACGTCGCGGTGCGCTGGCAGGACGACTACCTGGTGGCCGCGATCGAGCTGGTGCCGCGGCCGTTCACCCCGACGGTGATCGTCAACGGGTCGGCCTATACCGACGACACGGTCGACACCCGGCTGGTGGAGCGGCTGATCGCCGCGCACTGCCCGGATCTGGAGGCCGACGTGGTGTCGGCCGGCTACCGGGTGGGCAAGACCGCGCCGGCCAACCTGGTGGCGCTCTACGAACAGGTGGTCGGGCCGTATCCGGCGCCGGCGAACCGGCGGACCTGGATCCTGCTGCGCGCCGACCCGGAGACCACCCAGAAGTCGGCCAAGCTGCGTGACGAGGGGGTCAGCGGGCTGGCCCGGTACCTGGTGGCGTCGGCGACCCGGATCGCGGATCAGTTGGCCAGCAACGGGATCGACGCCCGGCCGTGCCGCGCCTTCGACGCGTTCGACAACGCCACCGAGATCAGCTTCGAGCGCGAACTGTGGTCGACGATCAAGGGCCGCAGTGCTTTCACCACCGCCTACAGCGCGCCCGGTGGCCCGGACGTGTGGTGGTCGGCCCGGGCCGATCACACCATCACCCGGGTGCGGATCCGCGCCAACCAGGCGCCGACGTCGACGGTGCTGCTCACCACGCTGGCCAATCCCTCGACGCCGCGCGGTTTCTCGTGCCTGTTCGGTGGCCAGCGGGCCGCGCTACTCGGGCGCAACCCGGTCACCGACCGGCACTACGAGCTGCCGATCGGCTCGGCCGGTGTGCTGGTGGGTGAGACCGCCGACCGATATCCGGTGTACATGCCGTTCGACGACGTCGACATCAGCATCAACCTCGGTGATGCGCGGTTGTTCACCCAGTTCATCGTGCGTTCGGCAGCGGCCGGCGCCGTGGTGACGCTGCTGCCGCAGTTCCGCGAGTTCGCCGCGTTCGTCAACGGGCGGATCGGCCGGACACCGAAAGTCGTGTGGCCCAACGCCACCACGTATCTGGGGCCACGTCCGGGCCTGGGGCGGGTGGTGCTGCGCGAGAACTTCATCGACACTCCGCGGCACCGGCGGCTGCCGATCCGGCTGATCCACCCGCGCGAGGAGAGCCGCTATCAGATGGTGCTGGAGGGCTGAATGATGTCGGAGGTGCGGCGATGACCGGTGGGCCAGTTCAGCGGGTCGACCCGGAAGACCTGCGCAATAAGGCCAACATGATGAAGAACTCTCCGTGGAAGAACCCTTTCACCGAACCGGTGGCGCCGCCGGATCAGCTGCCCTCAACCCTGGCCGCGATCGAGAACCTCAACACCAACGCGCGGACGCTGGCCGATTTCCAGGAATGGGGCCAGGCAGAGAAGAACCGGCTGGCGGACATGTTGATCGGGGCAGCCGACGAGTACGAGCGGGTCGATCGGGAATTCGGCATGAACATCGAGGACCCGGATCGCCAAGCGGCCGTGGCTGCGATCGCCAATCCGGAACCAGGTGGCCCGGAAACGCCCTTGCCCGACGAGTCGCCGCCGCAGAAGCGGGTCGATGCTTCTGGCTACAGTCCCGTGCCCACCACCGAGGAACAATTCAACGCGGGTGCTGGAACCGCCTCGTTGGAGGCCGCCTCCGACGCCTTCATCTCGAACGCGAGCTTTCTGGAGAATCAGGCCCAGGACGAGATGCCCCCGCCCGGCGACTGGGAAGGGCAGGCCGCCGATGCCGCTTTTTCCCGGCTGTCGGACTTCAGCAGCTGGGTCCAACGGCTTGCGAGGGCCTGGAGGCAGCTGGGCGAAGGGGCTGAGACGCTGGCTGAGGCGCACAGGCAGAACAAGGAAGCTCATCACGAGATCTTCAATCAGTATCAAGAGAAGTGGACTCAGTTCGTCGGGCTGCTCAACAAGCCAGGCGGACTTATTGCAGAACAAAGACGGCTTCTTAACGACCTGCAGAATCAGCTCCAACAGCTGCAAGAACAATCAGACAAACTGCGCCAGACCTATGCCCTGCAGGAAACGTTCAACCCGGTCAGTCCGGTAGATCCACCGGGACGCCATCGCGGCCATGGCGGTGGGGGGCCAGGATCCGGTGGGGAAACGGGTTCAGGCGCAGGGGCCGACCGCCCACTCGGTGACCCCGAAGAGATGGCGCGGCGGATGGCCGAGTCTCTCGGTGAGCCGCAGCCGACCGCAGCTGCACGTACGGGCGGTGGCGGTGGTGTGCCAGCCGGGACTGGTGCTGGTGGTGCTCCGGCCGGTGGCGGGGTTCCCGCCGGAGCCGGCGCGGGTATGCCGACCGGTGTTCCGGCCGCTGTCTCACCCGGGGGGATGCCGCCGCTGCGGGATCCGTCGACCAACCCCGGCCTGCGGCCCGCCGGTGGCGGCGGCGGCGGCGCCGGTGGCGGCGCAGGTGGCGGCGGGATCGGATCCATGCCGTTGGCGCCGCCGGTGGCCCCCGAGACCGTTGCTCCCGGACCGGTCATCCCGACCCCGGGCGCCGCCGCTGCCGCGCCGGCGGCTGGTGTTGGCGCGCCGATGATGGGTGGCATGGCGCCGATGCACGGTGCCGGCGCACAGCACGGCCAGGGCAAGGAAAAGAAGCGCGACCCGCGGTTGGCGCCGGATGAGGAGCTGTACAAGGAGGATCGTCCTTACACCGAGCCGGTTGTCGGTCAGCGGCCGCGGCGTAAGGAGGCTCCCGGCGGTAAGGAAGCCACGTGAGCGACGACATGCACCCGGAGGTGGCTGCCGTGTTGCGGCAGGCCCAGCAGTTGCAGTCGCTGATGGACGAGCAGCTGCACAAGATGAACACCCAGACCTTCACCGCCTCCGACGAAACCGACACCGTACAGGTCACCCTCAACGGGCACTTCCACCTCACCGACGCCTACATCGAAGACGGCCTGCTGCGGCTGGGGGCCCAGGTGGTCGAGCAGCGGCTCAACGAGGCACTGTTGAAGGCGATGGCCGCCGCATCCGAGGCCATCGACAGCGACCGTGAGCGGCTCGACGCGGCGGTCGCCGAGATCACCGGGAAGCTGCGCACCGATGAGTGACGCGGTCTCGGGGCTGGCGCCGGGTTGCTGCTGCGGTCACCATGGGTGGTTGTGGTGAGCAAGGGTCGAAGGAGTCTGCAATGAGTTTGCCGCCGCCGGGCGGACCGTTTCCCCCACCGCCACCTCCGGGTGCGCCGGGTCCCGGGTTTCCCGGTGCCGGGCAACCGCAGTGGCAGCCCGGCCCGCAGCAGCCGTGGCCGCCCGGCCCGTTTCCCCCTCCGTCACCGTCGGCGCCGACCAGCCGTGGGCGGGCACGGAAGTGGGTACTCGGCGGGATCGCGCTGCTGGCGGTCATCGCCGTGACCGCCGCTATCACGGTGGTGGTGTCAAGGGGCTCCGGTGACGGTGCTTCCACGCCGCCGGCGGAGACTTACGGGCTGGCCAGCGCTGATGACAAAGGCCCGGTCACCCTCATCACCGAAGATCCGACGTGCGCCCCGTGGGATCCGATCCGGGAGACGCTGGCGCAAAGCCAGCGCCAAGGCTGGACCGAACGCGACATCAAGATTCCCGCCACCGAGTGGTCGCCTGAGTTGCGTGCTGAGTATGAGCGCGTCGCCAACGCGAGTACCGCAGCGGCTGACCAACTCGTCGCCCTGGCCAAAGCCACCCCGCACCGGGTCATGCGCGAACTCTACGAATTGTTCATCGCCTACGCCCGCGCCTACGCCGCCAGCATCCCCACCTACACAGCCAAAGACAACCACCTGGCCACAGTCATGACTTCGGCCTCAGGGGTCATCACCTACATCTGCCGCGCGGCCTACACCGGGGTCGCGTCGTCACGGGCGCCGAGTATCCCCGCGGTCGAGCCGCCCGCAGAAGTGGCACCACTGACCGATCCCAGCGATCCCCCACTACTGATGACCTCACCTGATCCGACATGTTCTCAGTGGGAGCCTCTGGCTAGCACAATCCATCCCGAGTTGAAAGCGTGGGCCGGCATCGACAGGAAAATCCCCGCCACGGACTGGACGCCGGAGCAACGCGACATCATCGAGCAATCCATTCCCGTTCTCCAGCGCTACGCCGACGAGACGGAAAAGATCGGGCAACAAAGCCCCAACCCCATCGTGCAAGACCTGACAGTGCTGTCGACCCAATACCGCCGCGCCTATGCTGCCGCATTACCCACCTACCAGTATGTTGATAATAATTTCGATCTCGTCGCCGAGCGCACACTGGCAATCGTCTATAAGAGTTGTCAGTTCGCCGAGTCCTGAGTTGTTTGGGCTTATCGAAACGGTCTGCTACGCGCCACTGGGAACACGTGACTGAGAGCACACCGACGTGCGCGGCGATCACTTTGGTGATGTCTGGTGGCAATTGCCATCGCCTTCTGCAGCGATGGCCCTCAACTCCATCGCCAGCCGCACCAAGCGAGTCCTCGATGCATTTTCCCTGCCGTGACGCTCTTCCGCACCGTGCAATATCGGCAAGAAAACGCGCTCTGCGCCCCTCAGCGATAACCACGCTTTCGTGCTCGGTGGTTTCCCGCCGAAGGTAGCCGCGCTGTTGCGGCAAGGCCCAGCAGTTGCAGTCGCTGATGGACGAGCAGCTGCACAAGATGAACACCCAGACCTTCACCGCCTCCGACGAACCGACACCGTACAGGTCACCCTCAACGGGCATTTCCACCTCACCGACGCCCCCATCGAAGACGGCCTGCCGCGGCTGGGGGCGCAGCTGGTCGAGCAGCGGCTCAACGAGGCACTGTTGAAGGCGATGGCCGCCGCATCCGAGGCCACCGACAGCGACCGTGAGCGGCTCGACGCGGCGGTCGCCGAGATCACCGGGAAGCTACGCACCGATAAGTGACGCGGTGTCGGGGCCGGCGCGAATGGCGGTCGCCGACACACGCTTGACGATGCTTTGCTTTACGGAGCAGGTCGAGCGACCTCCCCAGTTGTCTGCGCGGCATGCGAGGCAGCGGGAGCCAGACCTCCCGATGTTTCTGGCCTTGGCCTGAAGTGGGCTCCTCGCGGAGGAGTCGCTGGTGGCATGAGAACTTCGCGCACTCACCCGCTCTACGCATTAGGTAGCATCGACTCGTCACGCTAGTTGGAAGTCCGCAAGACCCGGGGGTGGATCAGGGATGCCTGCAGTGAATCCGGGCGGGGGCACGCAGGACTTGCGCGTCGACCCCGGCGTGGTCCGCGAATCCGGCGGCAAGATCGGTGAGATCGCCGGCAGCATCCCGGATGCGCCTACCCCGTATAAGCCCGCGGGTGGCGATCCGCTGTCATCGGCGATTGCTGCCAAGGTCGCCGAGGTGGTCGACCCGATCATTCCGCAGGTTCCGAAGGTGAAGAATTCGCTGTCGGGGTATGCGGAGAAGGTGAAGGCGGCCGCAAACCACTACGAGAACACCGACAGCCAGCTGGCATCCAAGATCACCGAACAGACGAGCAAGCTGGATCAGCTCGCCAACCAGACATACCAGGCCTAGTCACCCGCACTCCGCCTGCCGCGCAACCATTTAGCGGCCAGTAAGCAGCCCGGCCAGCCCGGAAACCGTGCGGCCACACACGGACCGACGGCGGTGGTAACGGCGCTTAGAACCGCAGGTTGCGCAGGATGTCGTAGACGCTGGCGATCCACAACAGCACCGGGATCACCGCCGCGATCGCCGCTCCGTCAACGAGTTCCAGGATCCGCTTGGTCACCGGCGACACCCGCTGGATACCGCGCGTCGCGCCGATCACGATCAGCGTCACCACCGCCACCAGCAGGTAGATGCCCAGGATCAACCACCCAGTGCGTGGGTACCACAGCGTCAGCTTCACCATCACCCCGGTCGGTATGGTGACCGCGGCCGCCAACAGCGCCCAGGCACACCACCGTTCGGCGTACAGCCGGGACCGGAACCCGCAGATCGTCGTCACCAGCGCCGCCACGATCAGCGAGTGCACGAAGAAGTGCCCCTGCACCACGACGGCGATCGCGCCGACCGACAACACCAGCGCACCGGCGGTCACGAAACCGATCAGCAGCTGGCGGGCCAGCTGGCTGCGTTCCTGCAGCCGCGCCGCCGAATCCGGAATCGACTCGATGATCGCCTGCCAGGTCGGCGACTCGTCCCCGTGCGGGGTCGCCACCGGGTCCAACAACTCCTCGGCCCCGACGGTCTCGCCCGGCGCCGGGATCGGCGGCAGCGCGATACGCGCAACCGCCACCGTGAGTTTCGCCGCGTTGGTGACCACGATCAGCCCGAACGCGATCGCGCCCGCCGGCACCCAGTACTGCCAGCCGTACCCGTAGGCCACCGCCGCGGCCGTCGCCGCGATCGACGTCACCGCCAGAAACGCCGCGATCTCCGCACGCTTGCGCGGCCCGCCACGGCTGCCCAGGGTCAACAGCAGCACGATCGCCGCCGCGGCGGCCACCTGCGGGGCACCCATCCCGTCGTACTCGCGCGGCAACGGGATCGCCGCCGCCCCCGCCCCGGCCAAGAACGGAGCCGACGCTACCAACAGGCTCTCGGACAGCCCGATGTTCTGGAACCGGTTGCGCGCCAACAGGCTTCCGCCCAGCACCGCCAACCCGACCAGTCCCAGCGCGATCGCCCACCACCAATGATGGCCGGTACGGGAGTACGCCACCAGCGACATGATCGTCAGCGCCAGCGCCGCGACCGGCGTCGCCAGGTAGACGAACCGGTAGAACGCCGACCGGTCGAACTCCGGTGACTCGTCGAGCACCGCGATCGCGTCGATCACGTCCTCGACCAGCGGCCGGTACCGCTCGGTGCGGCTCACCAGCACCAGCGTCAGCAGCGTCCCGTCCACCACCCCGGCGTCGTCGAGCGATTCGCTCGACTTCAGCGGCGGCGCCCCCGGACGGGCGAACGCCCACACCCCCTGCGCGGAGAAGTCGAACCCGCCCAGCACCTCCTTGGGAGTGTCCTCGAGCAGTTCGGCCAGCACCGCGACGGTCTCGTCGATGTAGGACTCGATCGGGGCCGTCGCGGGCAACACCAGATCCGTCATGCGCCGCCCGGTCAGGATGGTGACCCGGGTGGTCGCCGGCCGCGCGGGCGCCGAGACGCCCGCGGGCGATGCCGCTGCCGCCGTGCTGGTCAACGCCGTTCGAGCCTGTCGAAGTCGTCGGACAATGCGGCGGCCAGCTCAGTGATCCGCCGCTGGAACTTGCGGCTCAGCAGGTCGAGCTGGATCTCGGTGCCCGCCGCGATGTGCTTGTCGTACGGCAGCACGATCACCCGGCCCGGCGGCACGTGCCGCTCGAACTGCTGCACCAAGTCCTCCACGTCGATGTTGGGCTTACCCGGCACCACGTGGTTGATCACCACGCACAAGCGTCCGAGCAGATCCTGATACCCGTTCTGGCGCAGCCAGTCCATGGTCACTGCGGCCTGCCGGGCCCCGTCGATCGAGGCGCTGGCCACGATCACCAGCCCCGACACGGTCGCCAACACCCCGCGCGCGGCCGGGTGGAACAGGCCCGCGCCGCAGTCGGCCAGTACCAGGTTGTAGTAGCGCGACACGATCGAGGTCGCGTTCTTCCAGTCCTCGTCGTTGAACGCGCGCCGCGCGGTGCTGTAGTCCTCCGACGACAGCACCTCGAGGTTGGCGCTGTTCATGCTGGTGTAGGCGCGGATGTCGTTGTAGCGCGACAACTCCTTGTCGGCCAGCAGGTCGGCGACGGTGGCCGCGGACTGCCGGCCAGCCCGGTCGGCCAGGTTGCCGCCGTCCGGGTCGGCGTCGATGGCCAGGATCCGGTCGCCGCGCACCCGGCTCAGCACCGAACCCAGCGCCACGGTGATCGCGGTCTTGCCGACGCCGCCCTTGAGCCCGAAGATCCCGATCTGATACGAGTCGCGCGCATTACGGCGGATGCGCGTGTGCAACTCCATCTCGTAGAGCTCATCGGGCGACAGACCCAGGTTGATGCGCGTCAGCACGTACAGCCAGTGCCGCCAGCCGCGCTGCGACGGCATCTTGACCGCGGTCTTGACCCCGACGTGCGACAGCGCGTCGATCGCCCGGTGATTGCCGATGGTCGCCGCCGACGTCGGGGCGAGCTGGCCGGCCCACGGCGTCTCGATCTCCTGCGACACCTCGGCGAAGTGCGCCGACGGCGGCGGGGCGGGCGCCGGACGGGGCGCGGGCGCCGGAGCCTGCCGCGGCGGCTCGAACCGGGCACCGGTCTGCCCGGTCTGCTGGGGTTGACGCAGCAGGCCGTTCGCCGGCGGCGGCGGGGTCTGCCCCGCGAGCGGAGGCCGGGCGATCGGCATCTGCGTGGTGGTCTCGTTCTGTCCGGCCGACGGGGTCGCTGTCGGTGGGGCCGCGGCGGTCTGCGTCTGCGGCGGATTGCCGGCCACCGGCATCGGTGGCGGCGTCGTATCCGCGCCCCCGCTCACGGGCGGCTTGGGCGACGCCGTCGCGTCGCGCTTCCCGTCCTTCTCGCCCGTGTCGCTCGTGTCGCTGGTCGCGGCCCGATCCCCCTCGTTGTCGGCTGTCTCCACAGCGTCCCCCGGGGAGTGGAAAAGCCGCTCATAGTCGGCCGACATAGCTACCTCTCAATATGTTGTTCACGCCGGATACGCACGCGGTGGGCGGGCGCCCGTTCCGGACTCCCGCCCACCTGCGTGCACCGCCGTGTTAGGCGAACATCCCGGTCACGCCGGCTTCAGTCTGTGCCATCGTCGCACCGGCCTCGCTGATGGTCTGAGCCAGGTTCTGAAGCGCGGCGTTGAGCTCCGCAGCAGCATTGTCCCACCGCATCTGCACCGCCTGGTAAGCTTCCGAACCGCTACCGCCCCAGACCGCGGCCAGCGCGGCCAGCGAGCCCTTGCCTTCGTCGAGCAGCCCGGCGGTGGTGGCCACCGCGCCCTGGATCTCGCTCGCGCCGCCCTCGATACCGGCGAAATTCCATACCTGTTCGGTCATTGCTTGTCTCCGTCCTCTCCTGGTCTGGGGTCGTCAGATGTTCATCGCCGAAGCGACAACGCTGGCCTGGTCCTCGTCGGTGGCCGTGTACTGCACACCGGAGGTGTGGATGTTGGCCGAGATGTCGTTCAGCTCCTGAATCTGGCGGGCAGCGGCCTCGTGGTAACGCTGCAAGGCCGCCTGCGCCGCGGTACCGGCCTGCCCGACCATCTGGCTGGCCAGAGCGCCCGCCACCGACTCGACATGCGCGATGACGCCCTTGAGCTCACCGGAGATTCGCTCGAAGTTCGCTGCCTCCTTGGCGAGGACAGCGGCATCGGTATTCAACTGTGCCATGCTGGACTCCTTCTCTCCTCTTCCTTTGTCCTCACCACGGAATGGCGAGTCTTCCGGCCGGGCGGCCGGGAAGTCTGTGGGTGATCACCCGATCACCAGTCGTCTTCGTCGTCCTCGGCCAGGTCCTGCGGCAGCACCGCCGGTGCGGTCAGACCCGGCTTGCTGCCGCCGCTCTTGCCGCGCTGACCCAGCCCCATCGGCCCCGCGCCCACCGGCGCCGGACCCACCCCGGGCCCGCCGGCGGCCGCACCCACCGGCACCTTGACCTCGGTGCCGAGCAGCTTGTTCATCAGCGGTGTCGCCGGCGGGGTACCGCCTGCCCCCGGCAGCGACGCCGCCCGCACCAGGCCGGCCCCGACGGCGGGCCCGCTGCCGCCGGCCAGCGGATGGTTGGAGAACGGGCTGGTGCCGATCAGCCCGATCTGGGCCCGCTCGCCGGCGAGATTGCCCATCTGGCCGAAGATCGACCCCACCTGCTGCAGCGGCGACAACAGCTGCTGCATCGGCTGCGACACCATCTGGGTCGCCTGCTGGGGCAGCTGCGCGAGCTGCGTGCCGAGCTGGGTGCCCAGCTGCACCCCCATCTGCACGCCCTGCTGCACACTGTGCTGGCTGCCCTGCTGCAGCAACTCGCCCTCGCGGACGAAGTTGTGCGAGTTGCGGGTCCGCTCCGCCTGGCCCTCGGCGTGCACGGCCATCTGATTGGCCTGCGCCACCGCGCGGCCGGTGTGCAGCGCCGCCGACTCGATGGACGCCTGCGCCCCCACCTGCTCGATGACCAGGTTGCGGGTCATCGACGCCGGCAGCTGGGCGGCCGCCTTGCCGAGCGCCGCGGCCGTCGCCGTCTCCCCGACCCCGGGGATGACGACCGGCTTGAACGGCATGATCGGCTCGAACATGATGTTCACCGCCGTCTCGGCCTGGTAGACGTCCATCGCCCCGGCGGCCTGGTTCCACATCCGCACGAAGTAGTCGAACTCGTTGAGGGCGATCGGCACCGTGTTGATGCCGAAGAAGTTGGTCGCCTCCAACACCGCGTGGGTGATGTGGTTCTGCTCGATCTCCGGCAGCGGCGGGGTGGTCGCCATCGCCTTGCTGTACGAGTTGGCCTGCGCGGTGGCCTGCGCGGCCCGCTTGTGGGCCTGCGCCGACACCGTGCGCAGCCACGCGACCAGCTGGCCGGCGGCCACCACCGCCCGCTCACTCGCCGCCCCACTCCACAGCGACGTCAGCGAGACAATGCTGGCGGCGAGCTCGTCTGCCTGGGTCTCCAGGAAGATGGCCAGCGCCTCCCAGCCTGCTGCCGCCTGCAGCATCGGCGCCGGGCCGGGGCCGGCCATCAGCCGCCCGGTGTTGACCTCGGGCGGCATCGCGTGCCAGATCATCGTCTAGGAAATCCTGTGTCGTGGCTCAACTCGCGGATTCGCGGAATCGAACTCCCGGGATCAGAAGTTCGCGGCGTTGGCCGCGTCGACGGCGTTGTAGATGCCGGCGATCTCCACCAAAGACGCCCCAACCCGGGCCAGTTCCTCCTGGGCGAACGCGTTCATCCCGAGGAACTCGACACCCTCGGCAGCAAAGGCCGCGGCGGCCATCGCCGACACCTCCTCGGCACCGGCCGGCACCAGGGCGGTCACCTCGGCGCCGGCGGTGGTGCCGGCCGCCAGGCCACGGACCCCGTTGGCGATGATCTGCGACCCGACACCGACGGCGCCCGGGTTGTGCTCCAAAGGCTGCATGAGAACGGCTCCTAACTTGCCGAGTAGCTGGGATTTGCTGACTTATGGATTTGTCGCGCGGATATTCACGTCCCAGCAAAAACGTTCCTCGACGTTGCCGACCACTCAGGCGTATTTGCCAGCGCCCCGTGGCTCTATTTGCTGGGCTGGTTTGTACTCAAATCTTAACCGCGGTCTTGGGGTGCTGCTGACACTTATTCTTCGGGGGGATCCACGTAGGCGGCCTGGATGACCTCCTTACCCTCCGGCGAGACGAGAAACGCCTGGCCAGGCGGCCGACGCTTGAGCTTGATCTCGCTGGACGGGAACTCCTGCTTCTCCCCGGACAGGAACAGGGTGGGCGACCCGGCGCCGTAGGCGGCACCCACGAACTTGTCCATCGTGGCGCGGTGCGCATGGCTCATCTGGCAGGTCACGATGATGTGCAGGCCGATGTCGGCGGCCGCCGGCAGCAGCGGGAACAACGGCGCCATCGGCGGCACCACCCCCGCGGCCGCGACGATCATGTGCCAGTCGTCGACCAGCAGCACCACGTCCGGCCCCGACCACCACGACCGCGACCGCAGCTGCGAGGCGGTCAGGTCCGGCGGCGGCAACCGCTTCTTGAGGTTGATCGCCAACGCCTTGATCGACTCCTCCAGCGTGGCGTTGTTGCGGTTCACCGCGCCGGCGTCGAGCAGGTGGCTGTCGGGCACCGCGCCCAGCAGACCCGACCGGAAGTCGGCCAGCATGAACCGCACCTGCTGCGGGCTGTTGCGGGCACAGATCGCCTGCGCCACCGCGTGCGCGATGCGGGTCTTGCCCGACTTGGGCGCACCGAAGATCAGCACGTGCGGGGTCAGGTACATGTGCGCGTAGGCCACCGACAGGTCGGTCTCGCGCACCCCCAGCGGGATCGTCCAACGGGTGCGGTAATTGGCGTCCGGCCCGGGCGGGTTCGGATCGAGCTCGTGCAGGTAGATCCGCTCCGGCAGCACCCGCACCTTCGGCGCCTGCTCGGTGTGCTGCGAGCGGACGAACTGCACCGCCTCGGTGATCGCGGCGACCAGGTTGTCCGCGCTGTGCACCCCGTCGAGGCGCGGCACGCCGATCATCAGGTGGTGCTTCTCCAGCGACACCGCCCGGCCCGGCCGGTTGGCCGGGATCTCACGCGTGATGCGGTCGATCTGGGTCTCGTTGACGTCACCGAGCCGAAACTCGACCTTGGTGCCCAGATAGTCACGCACCCGGGACTTCAGCTCGGTCCACCGCGGGGTGGAGATCACCGTGTGCACCCCGAACTGCAGGCCCTGCCCGGCGATGTCCTGCACCACCGGCTCGAGGTCGGGGAACTCCGCGACGAACGCCGGCCAGCCGTCGATCACCAGGAACACGTCGCCGAACGGGTCGGCCGACGCCGGATGATTCGGGTCCTCGCGCATCTCGCGGTACTGCGCCATCGACCCGACGCGGAACTGTTTGAACGTCGCCTCGCGTTGGCGCAGAACGGCTTTCATCTCGGCGACGACGCGGTTGACCCGGTCCGGTTCGGACCGGGTGGCCACCCCGCCGACGTGCGGCAGATCCTCGAGGTACATCAGACCGCCACCGCCGAGATCCACGCAGTAGAACTGCACCTGCCGCGGCGTGTGGGTGACCGACGCCGACAGGATCAGCGTCTGCAGAAACGTCGACTTGCCGGTCTGCGGGGCGCCGCCGATCGCGATGTTGCCGCCACCGGCGGACACGTCGATGCCCCACACGTCCTGGCGGTGCCGCCGCGGCTCGTCCATGATGCCCAGCGGAAACCGCAGGAAATGCCGCTGCGCGTCCTTCTCGACCAGCTCGTTGACCGGCATCGGATCCTTCAACGGCGGCAACCACATCCGGTACGCCCGGCACTCCCCGGCCAGCTGGTCGAGCACCACCTCGCGCAGCACGCGCTGTTCGGACTCGATAGTCATCACACCCCCGCTGTGTCCGGAATCGGGGCCGCGGTGAACTTGTGGATCCGCAGCCGCCGTTCGGTCTGAGCACGCGGCCGGACCTCGCCGTTCTGCTCCTCCTGTTTCTTCGGCACGTAGGGGATACCGGTGTAGCAGGCCTGGAACTTCACCGGGTCCTCCATGCCGACGCGCAGGAAGCCCACGCCGCTTTCCTTGTTCGAGATGTACTGCGCCTCAGGCGTTCCGATCACCGCCTTGGACTCGGCCGAGCTCGTGGTGCGCAGCGCGATGCGGTAGGTGAGGTTCGGTTCCAGCTTGTCGATGCGCACCCCGCCGGTGTTGAGCGACTGGGTGGCCAGCAGCAGGTGCACCCGCAGCGACCGACCCACGCGGCAGATCCGGTCGAACAGGTTGATGAAGTCCGGATGGTTCTGCAGCAGCTCGGCGAACTCGTCGACCACCACGAAAAGCGTTGGCAGCGGCGGCAGATCCGCGCCCCGCTCGCGGTACTTCTCGTACTCGGCCACACCGGACAGCGCACCGGCGGCGCCGACCTTCATACCGGCCTGGCGCAGGATCGACTGGCGCCGGTCGAGCTCGCCGGACAGCACCTCGCCCATCCGGCTGACCAGCTCGGCCTCCTCCTCCATGTTGGTGACCACCGCCGCGGTGTGCGGCAGCTTCTCCATGCCGAGGAACGTCGAACCGCCCTTGAAGTCGGTGAGCAGCAGGTTGACCTGGTCGGGGTGGTGGGTGGCCGCCAGCGACAGAATCAGCGTGCGCAGGAACTCCGATTTGCCCGAACCGGTGGTGCCGATGAGCATCCCGTGCGGGCCGGCGCCGAACTCCGCACCCTCCTTGATGTCGAGGTACATGATCTCGCCGGTCTTGAGCTCATGACCGAACGGGATCCGCAGCCGGTCCCGGTCGGCGTCGGCGAACATCCGCCACCGGGCCGGGGTGACCTCCTCCACCGACTGCGCACCGACCAGCTGGTGCCACTCGGTAGCCACCTTCTTCTGCACCCGCACGCTCTTGTCGATGATGGTGCCGGTGATCGACCAGCCCGCCAGCCGGCGCGCCACCCGGGCGGCCTGCGGGGGCGTCAGCGAGTCGACCTTGGACACCAGCAGCCGCCACGGCGAGTTGCCGGTCTTGTCGTCGGCGGTGCCGTCGGCGTTCACCCGGATCCGGTACGCCGAGCGCGCCTTACCGAGCGTGATCACGGTGACCCCGGCGCGCCCGTCGACCGGGAAGTTGGCGCGCCCGCCGGTCAGGTCGACCACGACCACGTACGGCCCGTTCGGCATCGCGTCGGGGCTGTGCGGGCCGCGCGCGGTCAGATCGCTCAACCCGTCGGGGCGGGTGAAGATCATCCGGGTCGGACCGGCCGCGTCGGTGTCGGTCGGGTGCTGCACATGCGGCAGCCACTTCAGCCAGGACCACTCCGGGTCCTCCGGATCGTCGGTGAGCACCCGCAGTTGCATCAGGTCCGGCGGATGGAACACCGCCAGATGACAGATCAGCGCGCGCAGCAGCCCGGCCGCCCCGGCCTCGTCGCCGGCAATCGCCACCGTCGGAAACGTCCGCAGCTGAACCAGTTTCGGGCAGTCGTGCACCAGACCGTGGGTGCGCAGGAACTTCATCACCCACATGTGGCTGACCGGCTCCAGGTGCGGCTGCGGGGCGGCCTGCGGGCCGACCAGATCGGTGCCCACCGACGGTTTGAGCAGCCGGTCCACCGCCGGCTCGCTGCCCAGGCCGATGCGCACCGCGCCGTAGAAGTCGGCGTTGACCGGGCGCGACCACTGCCGGTGGGTGCCCACCAGCGACACCAGATCCTCCGGATGCGGAGCGTGGTAGTTGAAGAACGTCACCTGCGCGGCCGCCGACGACGTCACCCGGGTGCGCAGCCCGGACAGATACCGCAGGTACTCCTTGCGGTCGGCGTTGATCTCGGGCACCCGCTTGCCGCCGGGGCCGCCGCCGGCCATGAACCCGACGGTGGCCATGATCATCATCAGCGGCATCATCAGCATGTACGGCGACAGTTGCCGGATGCCGGTGAAGATCATGATCGCGATCATCCCGAGCATGCCGCCGCCCATCACCCACGGCAGCGCCTTCTGGATGCCCGACGGCGGGATCTCGACCCCGAGGTCCTCGGGCGGGGCGACGTTGATCTCGCCCGGAGTCAGCCGCGGTCCACGTTTGACGATCGGGGTGAACTTCCTGGTGGTCATCCGCCGCCTCCCGCGGGTGAGTTCAGGTTCTCGGCGCCCGGGGCCTTGCGCGGGCTGGGATCGGCCGGCAGCGTGTCGTGCTCGATCAGCGCCGCACCCCGCGACAACACCGGTCCGTCGACCAGCAGCTTGACCACCGGCCACGGCGCGGTCTGCGGGCCGTGCAGGCCGAGCATGCCGCCGGTGTCCTCGTCGGGCAACCCGTACCGCACCCCCTGCGGGTCGATGTAGTACAGGCTCTCGCCGTAGCGCGGATCCGGCGACTGCAACCGGATGTACTTGCCGCCGTCGATGTAGACGATGGCGTCGCCGCCGATCTGGCGGATCCCGGTGTTCATCACCGACGCCGGGATCGGCAGGTGCCGCCCGACGATCACCGTGGTCTTCGGCGACTGGTCGCCGGGCTCACGTTGCCACAACCAGCACAGCGCCGGGTCGTCGGCCCGGCTGACCATGGTCAGCGGCTTGTCCGGCAGCGGCGAGACGAACACGTGCTCGGGGATGCGCGCCACCGTGCTGGCCTCCACCGTGGGCGGGCTGATCAACCCGAACGAGTTGGTCGCCCGCAGCGCCGCCGCGGTGGTGTCGTTGATCCGCGCCACCCCGTCGGGCAGCACCACGAAATGCTGCTCGCCGTGCTCGGTGGCCGTCTTGAACACCGACCCGATCACCAGGTTCGCCGGCAGCCCGACGGTGTTGGGCTCACCGAAGCGCGGAATGTCGGGCAGCCGCCACGGCCCCGCGTTGGGCAGCGCGTTGAACAGGCCCTCCGAGATCGGGGTGGCCTTCGCGGTGACCGGGATGCCCACCGCCGACGTCAGCGCCCGGTTCGACAGGTCGATGGCGTGGCGGCCCTTGTCGGTGATCAGCCAGTTGTCGCCCCGATAGGCCACCAGCGCGGCCTGGTCCGGGCGCATCGGCCCGACCGAGGCGTCGAGCTGCAGCGGCCGGATGATCACCGACGTCTCCACCTCGGGAGCCACGCTGTCGGGCTTGGTGACGGTGTCGCACAGCGTCCAGGTCGTCGACACCCCGCCGACCGGCGTGGCGTACGGCGCGCCCGGGATGCCGATCGGCTGGCCCTTCGACAACCGGCTCAGCTCTTCGGATTTCACCGCCACCGGATTGTTGGGGTTGCCCAGCACCAGCCGCGCCGAGGTCAGGTTGTACACCGGGCGCAGCTCCCCGTTGGTGGGCAGCACCACGTAGAGCTGGTTGGTGCTGCGGTCCACCAGCAGGGTGTCGCTGCCCCGCTTGCCCAGCGGTTTGAAGTACGCCAGCAGCGCCGCACCCAGGCAGATCAGCACCGAGATGATGATTCCGGCGAAGACGGCCCGGCTGTAGAACTGCAGCGGGTCGTCGAACATGCGGGTGTCCCGGCGGACGATCGCATGCTCCACCCGGCGGAGCAGGAAGCGCCAACCGCTGACCTGCACCTTGGTGGTGAGCCGGAAACTGGCCATGCCTACTCGCCGATGTTCAGTCGCGCGTGGACCGAGGCGATCGCCGCGGCCATGTCGTCACCGTTGATCTCGCTGAGCTCCTCGACGCTCAGGCTGTCGAAGTTCGCCGACCGGGCCAGCCGCATGTCGCGGTTCTGCTCACCGGCCTCGACCAGCTGGCGCGCGTAGCGGCCGTTGCCCGCGATGTCGAGCGCGGGTTTGCCGTTGAGGGTGCGCTGACTTAGCAGGGTGGCCGCCTCCAGCACCCGCTTGGCGGCGTCGTCAGCAAGCCGCGAATCGTTCCCTTCGGCAAGAACTTTCGCGATCTCGACGATCTCGTCGGGAGTGTAGGAGGTGAACTCGATGCGGGTGGCGAACCGCGACCGCAGACCGTCGTTGGTCTCCAGCAGCCGGTCGATGTCGGCGCTGTAGCCGGCGATGATCACCACCAACCGGTCGCGGTCGTTCTCCATCCGCGCCAGCAGCGTGTCCAGCGCCTCGGTGCCGAACGGGTCGGCCCGGCCGTCGCGTTCCTGCACCAGGGTGTAGGCCTCGTCGATGAACAGCACCCCGCCCAGCGCCCGGTCGATGGTGCGGGCGGTCTTGATTGCCGACTGGCCCTCGTACTCGGCGACGAAGTCCTTGCGGGAGGTCTCGACCAGCTTCGGCTCGGCGATCACGCCGAGCCCGGCCAGGATATTGGCCACCACCCGGGCGATCGTGGTCTTCCCGGTGCCCGGCGGGCCGGCGAAGATCATGTGCTTGGAGGTCTGGGCCACCTTCATGCCGCGCGCCGCGCGGATCTTGGCCATCTGGGTGGCCGCCCGGTACGCCTCGATCTGCTCCTTGACCCGGGTCAGCCCGATCTGGCGGTCGAGCTCGGCCTGCGCCTCGGCCAGCAGCTTCTCCCGCCCGGACGTGTCGGCAACGACGCTCTTCGGATCCCACGGATCGGTGCGCGAGGCGATCTTCTCCGCCGTCGTCGTCTCCAGCCGGTAACTCGGATCCGCGAGCGCCGCACTGACTTTCGGCTCCGGGAAGTTGGCCTGCAACCACTCCAGCAGGGCGGTGGCACCCTCCTGGTTGCCCAGCGCGCGGTAGGCCATGGCCAGATACCAGGCGATCACCCGCGAGCAGCCCTGCCCCGCCGGCGACGAGTTCGCCTCGGTCAGAAGCCGCTCCGCCTCGGTGAACAACCCGAGGTTCGCCGCCGCCACCCCGTGCGCGATGTTGCCCGCGCCGGCCAAGAACTTGTCCGGCCAGGCGCCCGCGCCACGCACCGAGTCGATCACGTCGGTCCAGCGCTCGGCGGTGCTGTAGATCACCGCCTTGGCCCACGACACCAGGTACTCCGCGCCGGCGGCCGGCGCCTCCTCCAGCGCCTCCATCGCGTCGGTGTAGTTGCCCTCGGCGGCCTCGCTGATGGCGAAGGCCAGCGTCAGCGCCAGCGGCGAGTGCACCGGGTAGGTGATGTCGCCGTACATCCCGCCGATCGGCACCCGCGCCTCGAGCCGCATCATCGGCATCTCGGCCAGCCCGGCCAGCCGACCGAAGTTCTGCCGCGAGAACCAGGCCCGGAACAGGGTGACCCGGTCGGTGTCCCCACAACGAATCCGCCCGACCCACGCGTCGCAGGCCGTCTCGTCCATCGTGGTGATGTCGGTGAAGATCTCGTAGGCCCGCGCCGGGGCGGTGGGCAGCATGTCGACGGCGGTCGCGAACAGGCTGGCGAGGTGATCAGACATGGTCACTGGAATATCTTGTCGCGAAGATCTGCGCCTGCGCCGAACGGGCCTGTTCCGGGCTGGGCAGATCGAGGTCTCGGGTCAGGAAGTCGCGGGTGGCGGCGTCGTCGTGGCCCTGCTGCCGCAACCCCTCGAGCATGTAGGTGTACTGCGCCGACTTGGCGTCCTGGGTGGCCAGACTCGCGACGACGACGATCTCGTCGGCGAGTTCGCGTTCGGTCATCCGGGCCGCCTCCGGTGACAGCCGGATCCGCTGCACCGCGCCGTCCAGCGAGGTCACCACCGTGACGGTGCCCGGCGGGTTGGTGACGCTGAAGACCGGCTCCCGGGGCCCGTCCTCGGGTTCCTCGGCGGGGGCGAACCCCGCAAGGACCTCGCTGATGTCCGGGTCGGTGTCCTCGGCCTGGTCGGACGCGTAGAAATCGAGTGCGGCGAGGCCCTCGTCGTCCTCGCCGTACCCGTCCCATCCGTCGGTGGGGCGTTCACCCACCATGACGCGCCGTCCTCACCATCGTGGGATCACCCGTGCCCGTTCACCGCCGCCTCGCCGTGGTCGAACCACGAGCGCGACGGCAGGAACTCGATCAGCCCGTCGAGCGCCCGCTGCAGATTGGCCTGCGAACCGGGCAGGAAGCTGCCGTACAGTTCGCCGTTGACCCGCCGCGGGATCGACACGATGCGGCCGAACTGCGAGTCCAGCACCCCGGCGGCGACATCGGTCTGGGTGAACGTGCCACCCGGGTGCCGTTCGATCGCGGTGATCTCCACCCAGCCGGCCGGGTCGGCGATGATCTTGGCGTAGGCCCGCGCCGACGCCGGGGCCACCCCGTAGCGGGCCAGCTCGTCGGCGTCGCGGCACTGGGCCAGCTGGCTGGCCACCCCGGTCAGCGGCTCCACATCGGCCTCGGGCGCGGCGCCGAGCACGGTGGTCACCATGCCGGCCAACCCGACCTGCGAGGCCACCCGCTGCACCACCAGCAGGTCGCCGTCGCGCGCGCACACCACGTGCCGATCGCCCTTGCGGCAGACCACGAAGCGGATCATCTTGCCGCCGACGTCGCGGTGCCACCAGCGGGCCTCCAGGGTCCGATCGGCGCGGCTGAGGGTGTCGACCATGGCCGCGACCTCCGGATGCGGGTTGCCGAAGTGGTCCAGCACCCCCTGGGCGGTCAGATCGCGCGCCACCTGCTCCCAGACCCGGTCACGCAGTTCCGGCTGCGGGATGTTGAGCCGGATGCCCAGCGTGGTCGGGAAGTCGACCAGCCCCAGCCGGTCGGCGATGACGAGCATCCCGTCGATGGTGACCTCGACGCCAACCACATCGTCGATCGGTGCGGCGTCCTGCGGGGTGGCCGAGAATCCGCCGATGGTCATGGCTCGCCCCCCGCGGTCCGTGCGACGGCACCGACTGTCGCGGTGACGACGCCCTCATCACCGACCATGGCTTCCGTCTCCCCACTGTCGTGCCGGTCGGTGACGACGGCACCGCCGCGTCTCCGCCGGAAACGAATCCGGTTGTGCGGCGGGGTTGTCGGGATCCGGCGGGATCGCGCCGTGGTAGCGCCCGCTACGTGTTTGCCGACGCTGGTGTGCACGGCGGTCGGACCCCTTCCCGCAAGCCCCCGCTGACGGATCAAAGGGTACCAGCGGGACAGGGTCCGTACGGTCGCGAATTCTGCCGCCGCGGGGGCGCCGCCGGGGCCGTCCACCAGGGCCGATCTCCAGGGATTTACCCATTTCAAGGCCCGTTGCGCGGTTGCCGGCGGGATGGTCGCCGGACGTCGCGCCGGACCGGGTGGGCGCCGCGGTTTTGTTCCGGTTGCAGCCACATCCGGGTACCGCCAATGTGGGTGCGGTAGCCGCTGCGGTGTGCGGTCGAGGCCGTCGATCGTTTGCTCCGCCGGCCGTGGTGGTCCCGCCCGCCGGTTGACCTCGGTGGTTGATACTGGAGAGGGGCCGATGCGTCACGTCGAAGGAGATGCTTTGTGACCGACCGCGATGAGGAGTTGCGGCGCAGGCTCGGCTGGACCGGCCCCGAGGAGACCGAAACCGAACCCGACGAGGACGACGACTTCGACACACCCCCGCCCAAGCCGGCGCCCCGCCCGTCCGGGCCGGGCGATCGGCGCCCGTCGGGGGACTGGCGCCAGCCGCCTCCGCAGTACGGGCCGGGCCGCCCCGGCGGTGTGCCGTGGGGAGCGCCGCCGGGCCCGGCCGGGGCTCCGCAGCAGCCGCCGCAGCAGCCGCCGCAGGCACCCCCGCCGGGGCCCCAGGACCAGCCGACGCAGGTGTACGCGCAGGTGCCCGGTCCCCCGGTGTCGGGCCCCCCGGCGTCCGGTCCCCCGGCGCCCGGTCCCCAGTGGGGTCCGCCCGCGCCGCCGCCCGGGTCCTACGCCGAGAGCATCCGCGCCGACGAACTGGTGCGCCCGCGCCGGCGGCCGCCGACCCGCGGCTGGCGGCTGGTGTTGTACCGGGCCACGTTCGGCCTGGTCAACCTCGGCCCCGGGCCCGACGAGTTGCGGCTGACCGAACTCGTCGCGCAGGTCCGGGCCCCGCTGCGGGGCAACTACAAGATCGGCGTGATGGGCAAGGGCGGCGTCGGCAAGACCACGGTGTCGGCCAGCGTCGGGTCGATCTTCGCCGAGCTGCGCCAGGACGACCGCGTGGTGGCGATCGACGCCGACACCGCGTTCGGCAAGCTGGGCAGCCGTATCGACCCCAAGGCGCCCGGCTCGTACTGGGAGCTGATCGCCGACCAGCATCTCGAGACGTTCGCCGATGTGCGCACCCGGGTGGGCAAGAACGCCGCCGGACTGTTCGTGCTGCCGGGCGAGAACGCGCCGGCCCGCCGCCGGGTGCTCGAGCCGGCGATCTACCGGGAGGCGGCGGCGCGGCTGGACCGGTTCTTCACGATCTCGATCATCGACTGCAGCTCGACGATGGACAGCCCGGTCACCCAGGAGGTGCTGCGGGACCTCGACGCGCTGATCGTGGTGTCCTCGCCGTGGATCGACGGCGCCGCGGCGGCCGGCCAGACCATGGACTGGCTGGCCGCCCACGGGATGACCGAGCTGCTGTCGCGCACCGTCATCGTGCTCAACGACTCCGACGGGCACGCCGACAAGCGCACCAGATCAATTCTGGCCCAACAGTTTTCCACTCACGGGCAGCGCGTCATCGAGGTGCCGTTCGACGGCAGCCTGCGTCCCGGCGGGGTGATCGACAGCACCGCGCAGATGTCGCAGGCCACCCGGATCCGGTTCCTGGAGATCGCTGCGGCGCTGGCCGCGCACTTCCCGGCCACCGAGGAGCGCGCCCGCACCCGCCGCGGCTGATTTTTTTCCCGCGAGCAGACGCAAAACCCCCCCAGAACTAGCCGAAATTGGGGGTGTTTGCGTCTGTTCGCCGGAAAAAAGGGGGGAGGGGTCAGGTGATGGCGAGCTGTTCGACGAGGTCCTCGAGCGCCTTGACGGCCGGCGCCGGCACCGGCTGCTCCGACTCGGCCGCCACCACGTCCTCCTCGGAAACGTCTGCCGCCTTGGCGGTTTCGGCGATGGTGAGGTTCGCCCCGCGCCGTGCCGCGTAGAGCCGCTGGCCCAGTGTGGCGTGCGGCGAGCGGGCCGCCCGCAGCATCAGCGCGTCGTAGCGGCTGCGCACCGCGCTGAGCGCCTTGATCAGCGGCGGGGACACCTTGTTGATCCGCGCCGCCCGGGCCGCGACCGCCTCGAGCTGGCGCAGGTCGGCCAGGATCTTGGTGGCCCGCGCGGTGAAGTCGTCGCTGTCCACCGGCGGCAGCGCCTCGATCGCGGTGTCGAACGTGTTCACCGCGGTGACCACGGCCTGCGCGATCAGCGAGACGTCCTGGGCGATGATCGACGACGCGTCCTCGCCGGCGGCGGGGGCCTCCGCCGCCGGCGCGGCGGGGGCGGGCGCCTCGGGGGCGGCCGGTGCGACGGGCTCGCCGCGGCGGAGCCGCTCGATCGTGCCGGGCGGCCAGCGCAGCACCTCCTCGAGCTTCGCCCGGGTGCGCTCACGGGGCCAGCTGCGGCCCTTCTCGAAGGCGATCAGAGCGCCCGCGTTGATGATTCCCTCGGCCGCCAGCCGGCGCTGGCTGATGTTCAGTTCCCGCCGTCGCGCCGCCGCGGCCGCGCCCGCGCGCACCATCCCAGGATCGAGCGCCCCGGTCGCGGTCTCGGTCGACTCCGGGTGGGACATCTGGTCGGCATCCTCGCGCGCAGGTGAGCGGAACGGTCCGCCCGAATCTTATCGCTAGCTGTAGCACCCGCTACGGCTCAGGTGCGCGGGTACCCGCATCAATGCTACAGCATTGTGCGGCGTAAAGCTGACGCATTGCTACAGTTCCGACCCGGATCGTTTTCCCAGTTCACCGCCATAGGCACAGGCAGCTCTCCCGTATCCGCTACGGATACCGCTACGGCCCCGCTCCAGTTCTGCAGCACCAAACTGTTGCGACGCAACGGTTTGTGCGCTAGTTTTGTTACCAACAGCGGCACAGCGCCGCAGCGGACGTGACAGAGGAGCACCCCATGAACGCAGTCGACATGACCGGCACCCCGATCGGTCTGTGCACCCGCGACCCGGACAAGTGGACGACCTACGCCGACGACGAGGCCAAGGCCATCTGCCGGGCGTGCCCGCGGCGCTGGGCCTGCGCCCGCGAAGCCTGCGAGTCCCCGCGCGCCGAGGGTCTGTGGGCCGGCATCTTCATTCCCGAGAGCGGCCGCGGCCGCACCTTCGCCCTGCGGCAGCTGCGTTCGCTGGCCGAGCGCAACGGCTATCCGGTCCGCCAGCGCCGCGTCTACTACGCCGAATCCGCCTGACCGGTGTCCGGCCCGCCGCTCTGCGGGGGGTGAGCGGCGGGCGGGTCACCGGCTACCAGGTGTCGACGACCCGGTGTCCGCCCTTCAGCTCGGCGTGAGCGGTGGCGGCCGCCAGGGTGTCGATGATCAGCCGGCGGGTGTCGGCCGGATCGATGACGTCGTCGATCTCGAACAGTTGCGCGGCGTTGAGCGCCTTGGCGTTCTCCTGGGCCGCAGCGGTGGCCTGGCGCACCCGTTCCTCGCGCTCGGCCTCGTCGGGAATGGCCTCGAGTTCCTTGCGCAGCCCCAGCCGCACCGCGCCCTCCAGCCCCATCGGGCCCAGATGCGCCCCCGGCCAGGCCACGGTCAGCACCGGCTCGTGCAGGCTGCCCCCGGTCATCGCCTGGGTGCCCAGGCCGTACCCGCGGCGCAGGATCACCGCGATGAGCGGCACCCGCAGCGTCGCGCCGGCCACCAGCAGCCGGGACGCGCGCCGCACCAGCGCCTCCGCCTCGGCGGCAGGCCCGACGATGTAGCCCGGGCAGTCCACCAGTGAGATCACCGGCAGCCCGAATGCGTCGCACAGCTGCAGGAAACGGGCAGCCTTGTCGGACGCGGCCGCGGTGATCGAACCCGCCATCACCATCGTGTTATTGGCGAGGATGCCCACCGGGCGGCCGTCGAACCGGGCCAGCGCGGTGACCATCTCCGCGGCGAACCGCGGCCGCAGCACCGTCACCGAATCCGCGTCGGCCAGCGTCTCGATGATCGGCAGCACCGGATAGGCGCGACGCGCCCGCTCGGGAACCATGCTGCGCAACCGGGTCTGATCCCCCGGGTCGCGGGCGGGGATGCGGCCCTGGAAATAGGCCAGCAGCCGTTTGGTCACCCGGACCGCCTCGGCCTCGTCGTCGACCACCACATCGACCACCCCGTTGGGCTCCTGCACGCCGATCGGCCCGACCTCGTCGGGCGCCACCTCGCCCAGCCCGCCGCCGGCGATCATCGCCGGCCCGCCCATGCCGATCGAGGTGTCGCGGGTCGCGACGATCAGGTCCGAACACCCGGCGATCGCGGCGTTGCCGGCGAAGCAGCGGCCCTTGACCACCGCGATCCGCGGCACCACCCCGGACAGCTGCGCCCACAGCTTGAACGCGCGGGTGTCCAGCGACGACACCGCCGGGTAGTCGGTGTCGCCGGGCCGGCCGCCACCGCCCTCGGCGAAGAACACCGTGGGCAGCCGCATCCGCTCGATCAGCTCGAACAACCGGTCCTTCTTGCGGTGGCCGAGCGCGCCCTGGGTGCCGGCCAGCACCGTGTAGTCGTAGGACAGCACCGCGCAGGTGGCGCGCTCGTCGCCGAACAACTCGCCGTTGACCCGCGCGGTTCCGGCCACCAGCCCGTCGGCCGGGGTGCGGGCGATCAGATCGTCGAGATCGCGGCGCATCCGCTGCGCGGCGATGGCGAACCGGCCGTATTCGATGAACGAGCCGGGGTCGACCAGATCGGCGATGTTCTCCCGCGCGGTTCGCCCACCCGCGGCATGGCGCTTCGCCACCGCGTCCGGGCGCGCCGCGTCCTCGGTCAACGCGCGGCGACGCAGCAACTCCGCGTAGTCCGCGCGCAGCGGCTCGTCCGACATGGCGTCCGATGCTAACCAACGCTGAACGCGGCGGGATCCGGGTATACGTGAGGCATGACCACCGACAAGACCGGCGCGCCGACCACCGTCGAGAAGCTCGCCGACCGCTTCACCATCAGCGTCGACGGGCAGCTCGCCGGGTTCACCGAGATCGTGGACCGCGACGGGCAGCGGGTCTTCCCGCACACCGAGGTCGACGAGGCGTTCCAGGGCCGCGGGCTGGCCACCATCCTCATCGGCGAAGCGCTGCAGCAGACCAGGTCCGCGGGCCTGCGGGTGGTGCCGGTCTGCTCGATGGTGGCGGGCTACATCGACAAGCACCCCGAGTTCGCCGACATCGCCGACCCGGCCTGACCGCCCCACCGGCGGATCGTTAATCCAGCTAACTTGCTACCGTCGTCGCGATGACGGCGACGGCGTTCTTCACCCCCGACGGTGACGGCTTCGCGCCGACCGCGATCGCCCGCGGCCCGTGGGGAAAGACAATCAGCGGCAACTACGTCGGCGGGTTGCTGGGACACGTGCTCGACCGGGCGGTCGACGATCCCGACCTGCAGCCGGCCCGGCTGACCGTCGACCTGTGCCGGCCCGCGGCGCTGGCTCCCGTGCAGGCCTCGACCGAGACGATCCGCTCCGGTCGGCGGCTGCGGCTGGTGGACGCGGTGCTACGGCAGGGCGATGCGGTGGTCGCCCGGGCCCGGGCGTTGTTCCTGCGCCGCGGCGATCAGCCCGACGACCGGATCTGGACCGGCCCGATCAGCATGCCGCCGCCCCCGCCGGTGCCCGACCCGATCCCGCCCGGGCTCACCCAGCTGGTCTGGGCCTTCGGCCGCGCGGACCTGCCGCCCGACCCCGCCCAGGGCCTGGTCCCGTGGCAGCACACCGGCCCGAAACACCTGTGGGTCCGCGACCTGCTGCCGCTGGTCGGCGGCGCCGAGCTGACCCCGTTCACCCGGGCCGCGATGGTCGGCGACATGGCCAGCTCGCTGACCCACTTCGGCCCCAACGGACTGCAGTTCATCAACGCCGACTACACGCTGGCGCTGGCGCGGCTGCCGCGCGGCCCGTACCTGGGGCTGACGGCGCTGACCCACGTGAGTGACGCCGGGGTGGCCACCGGCACCGCGGCCCTCGTCGACGAGAACGGCCCGATCGGCACCGTCGTCGCCAACGCGGTCTCGATGCCGGGCTTCAACCCGCCGACCCCCAAGGACTACGCGGGCTGATCAGCGCGGCTGCAGGATGACCACCGGGATCTCCCGGTTGGCCCAGCTCTGATAGGTGTCGAAGTCGGCGTAGGCGTCCACCAGCTTCGGCCACAGCCGGGCCCGCTCCTCCGGGTCGGCGGTCACCGCGCGCACCGCGCGGCGCTCCCGGCCGATCTCGACGTAGGCCTCCGGGTTGGCCACCAGGTTGCGGTACCACTGCGGGTGGTCGTCACGCCCGCCCTGGGAGGCCACCACCACGATGTCGGGCCCGTCGGTGATGTACACCAGCGGGGTGACGAAGCGTTTGCCGGACTTGCGGCCGACGTGCTCGAGCAGCAGCGTCGGCACCGGCTTCTTGAACCCGGCGCCGATCCGCCACTTGGAGCCGATCCGCCCGCCGGTCAGCCGGTACACCGCGACGTGAGCCTTGCCGCCGTACTTCATGATCTTGCTGACCCACGGCGAATTCAGTTGTGCGGGTTTGTTCTTCGGATCCATTACAGGTCCTTCAAGCTTTCTCTGAGGTACTGCGCGGTGTAACCGGAAACCGGCATCGGGTCCATGCCGAGCTTGCGGTGATCCCAACTGCGGATACGGGTGGGGATGACGCGCACGCACACGCGCTTGTGCATCATCTGGTCGACGAACGGCCGCATCTCCTCGCTGTAGGGGCCGGTGTAGCGCTCGAACACGTTGATGCCGACCCGCAGGATGGTGTCGGGGTCGTCGACGATCTCGGCGCGCCCGTCGATCGACACCCCGCGCAGTTTGTCGTAGCTGTGCCCGTCCTCGATCAGCACGCTGACGATCGGGTTGCGCCGGATGTTGACGGCCTTCTGCGATTTCGCCTTGGTCTCGAACCAGATCTCGCCGTCGAGAACCGCGTACCACATCGCGACGAGGTGCGGCCGGCCGTCGGGCAGCAGGGTGGCCAGGGTGGCGGTCCGGCTGCGTTCGATGAAGTCGGCGATCTCCTCGTCGGTCATGACGATCTTCGCCCGCTCGTTGATGCCCACGCCCTGATCTTGTCAGGTCGGTGTCGCGCCCGTCACCGGGCACCGCAAACCGCACCCGGCGGGTCAGCTCAGCAGCATCACGTACTGGGCGGCCGCGAGCTGCTGGGCCTGCAGCAGGGTCGGCGCGTGCACCTCGATCGCGTAGCGGTCGGCGGGCGCCAGACAGTAGAACTCGGTGTCGCTCATCCGCCGGCACCGGCTGTCGGGCATGTTGCGCACCTGGTTCGCCGGTTGCGACATCGACTCGACCTCGGCGTCGAAGTCGGCGACGACGGCCTTGGCGCCGGCCGCGTCGCGGGTGCGGTAGACGGTGGTGGCGCCCATGGTCACCACATCGGTTCCGGTGTCGGAGAACAACGTCGACGAGCGCACCGGATCGTTCTGGAAGTGCAGCGCGCCGCGCCGCCCGAACACCGCGTTCGCGGTGAACGTGAGGTTCGGCTTCTCGGCGGGGATGGTGCGGGCCAGCAGACCGTCCGGATCGACGGAGATCTCGGCGAACTCCGACGGGTCGGTGGCGCGGAACCGGTCGATCTCCGGGCGCTGCGCCGCGACCGCCTTGCCGATCAGCGCGGTCGCGGCATCGGTGTCGTCGGTGGTCTGGGCCAGCTGCATGAACACGTACGGGCCGTTGGCGGTGAACGCGCGCACCGACTTCCAGCGCTTGCCGTCCTCGTCGTCGCTGGTGTAGACCACCGCCTGGGTGTCCGGCTGGTCCGGGATCGACACCTTCTCCCCCGGCCCTTCGGTGCCGCGCTGCCCCAGCGCGGTCTTGGCCAGGTCCTCGGCGGCGGCCGCCGCCGACGCGTCGTCGATGAACCGCAGCACGGAGTTGAGCAGCCGCGTCCGGCCCTCATCGGTGCGCGCCGAGGCGAACCCGTTGACGAAGTTGTGCCGCGCGGCGGTGGCGGCGAACGGTCCCGGCGCGATCAGCGACAGCGCCTCGGCCGCGGGCAGCGCCATTGCACCGAAGGCATACCACTTGGTCAGCTTCGGCTCGATCTCCCACGGCCCGAGCACGTGGTCGGCCATCCGCTGGGCCTCGATGAGCACGCCCTTGCGCGGGTCACCGGCCACCCCGAGCGGCGGGCGGGGTTCGGTGGGGAACCGGCCGACGTCGAGCTTGTCGAAATCGATTGCCGGCAAGGCGGGTTCACCGGCCGGCTTGCGGGCCGTGCCTTCGACGACCGAGGTGCACCCGGCCAGCAGCAGGGTCAGCAGAAGCGCCGTGATGACGTGCCTCATCTGCGCCAACCTACCGTGTCGCCGGCACCCTTCGGCGCAGCCGTCGGGGCGTGCCGGACCGCCGGTCAGTCCAGCAGCGACCGCGCCAGCGCGTACGCCTCGCGCAGGTCGTCACCGCGGTAGCGCGCGGTGGCGAGCTTCTCGAGGGCGGGGGTGGCGTTGACGGCGACGGTGCGCAGCCCGGTCCGGAACAGCGGCAGGTCGGTGTAGGAGTCGCCGTAGGCCACCACCCGGTCCCGGTCGAACCCGTCGCCGATCAGCCGTTCGACGATGTGCACCTTGTCCTCGTCCTCGAGGATGTGCGCCTCGGCGAAGTCGGCGCCGATCGGGTTGTGGCTGGCGAAGACCCGTTTGGCACCCCACCGGGTGAGCCGCTCGACGAAGAACAGCGGCGACATCGACACCACCACCGCAGTCTCGCCGCGGCGTTCGATGTCGTCGAACACCGTGCGCAGATGCCCGATCCACGGCGCCTGCACGAACGCGGTGTCGATCACCTCCTCGGTGAGCCGCTGCCACAGCGGGTGGGTGCGGCGGTGGAACTCGACGTTGCTCAGCTCGCCGGCGGCGGACAGCTTCTCCAGCAGGTGCACCTGCTCGGAGACCCCGGCGTGGCGGGCGAGCTCGATCGAGGCGCTGGTGCCGCGCAGCAGGGTGCCGTCCATGTCGAAGACATGCAGCACGCTCACCGGTCCACCCGCTCCTGATCGATGAGTTCCGCCAGCCGGGTCAGCGCCGCCTGCACGGCCGCCAGCCGCACCGCGAGCCGGTCGCCGCCGAACACCGAGCGCTCGCCGGCCGCGGTGCCGCCGCGGCGGAACCCGGCGAGATAGACGGTGCCGACCGGGTCGCGGTCGTTGCCGCCGGTCGGGCCGGCGTAGCCGGTGACGGCGACCCCGACGTCGGCGCCGCTGTGCTCGCGCAGCCCCTCGGCGAGCGCGGCGGTGACCGGGGCGCTCACCGCACCGTGGGTCGCGGCCAGCCCGGGATCGGCGCCCAGCCCGGTGGCCTTGGCGTCGGCGTGGTACAGCACGAATCCCTTCTCGAACACCTTTGACGCCCCGGGTGTTTCGGTGAGCGCGGCGGCCAGCAGCCCGCCGGTGACCGTTTCGACGGTGGCCACCCGCAGCCCGGCGTCGGCCGCCGCCGCGATCACCCGGCTCGCCGCCGACCGGATGGCTTCGTCGAACAGCGTGCTCATGTTCCGATCCTCCCTCCGACGGCGTCGTCGAGCAGCTCGGCGAGCCGCGCCGCCACTGCCGCCGGATCGTCGGCGTTGATCACCGCGCGCCCGACGATCGGGTAGATCCCGGCGACCCGCCCGGCCACCGCGGCGAGCTGGCCGAGCTCCGCACCGGTGGAGGTGATGCCGGGCACGAACAGCCGCGGCCGCATCCCCGCGTCGGCGGCGAGGCCGGTGATCGCCTGCAGCTGCGGGGTGGCCGGCACCACCAGGTGGGTCTCACCGGCACGCAGCGCGATACGGGTGATGTCGGCCAGCACGTCGTCGCTGACCCAGCCGCCGCCGGATGCGGTGTAGTCGGCGACCGGCAGCAGCCCGCCAACCACCGGGACGACGCCGTGTGCGCGCAGCGCGCCGACGAACTCGGCGGCGACCGTCGGCCCGGCGACCGGGAACACCACCGCCGCGGCGATGTTCGCGCCGGCCAGGGTCCGGGCCAGCACCGCGGCGTTGCTCGGGACGTCCAGCCCGGCCTTCTGGTGGTCGTAGAGCACCGGCAGGTCGGTCAGCTCGGCGATCAGCTCGACCGCCGCGCGCAGCCCCAGCTGCAGCACGGTGGCCAGGCCGAGCTTGTAGCCGACCACGCCGGGCACCGCGCTGGTGGCGCGCACGATGCGGCGCACCGCCGCGGTGTCGGGCACGTCGAGCGCGGGGATGATGCCGTGGGTTCGGGAGGCGCCGAACACGGTGGGCGCGTTCGGCTGCGATACGAGGTTGGTGCTCATCAGGATCGGTCCTCGGGAGTTGCGGGCGGGGCGGTGGTCACCAGCCCGATATGACCACCCGCCCCGCCCGAGCCTGGTCAGGCCGAGACGCGCTCGTCGGCCGAGCGCCACCGCGGCTGCGGCTCGGCGACCGCCTCGTCGGGCAGCACCGGGCTGTAGTACCAGCGCGGAACCGGCCGCTCGCTGCGCTCGATCAGGTTCTCGAAGTTGTCGTTGACCAGCAGCTTGCCGTCGCGGTACACGGGCCGCAGCAGGTTCTCCCCCTCGGCGGCCTCCTCCCGGCGCACGGTGCGGTACTCGCCGTCGCGGAACACCAGCGCCAGCCGGCCCCGTTTGGACCGCTTGCCGGTGTCGGTCCTGGGTTCCTTGAACACGTCCACCCACTGGCCGTTGATCCGCACCGCGCTGGCCTTCTGCGCGAACGCCAGGGTGTCGCGGTTGATGTACTGCAGCAGCCCGCCGCCCATGCCGAGGTAGATGTTGTCGGCGGCGAGCTTGCGCCGGTCGAGCTCGGCGTAGATCCGCTTGAGCGAGTCCAGGGTGAGCCCGTCGCCCTGGGCGGCGCGGATGTAGTCGGGCAGCACCTTGTAACCCTTGGAGTTGGTGATGTAGCCGAACTCCTCCATCAGCCCCTCGACCGTGTCGGAGATGACGGTCGCCGGGTCGCCGGAGTCCGGGCGCACCAGGATGGTGCTGCCGGAGTTGATGATCTGCTCCTTGAGTTCGCGGCCGAAGATGTTGTGCACCGCGTTGTGCAGATCGTAGGAGTCCGACACCGCGACGACGAACGGCCAGCCGCGGTACTGCTCGATCAGGTTGGCGTGCGCCTTGGCCTCGTTGTCCCGGCCCCACGAGGTGACCGTGGTGTGCTCGGAGTTGGGCTGTGAGATGGCCGGCCGCAGCGCGTTGTAGTACAGCGTCGCCGCCAGCGAACCCGAGATGGTGTTGGTCTGGCGGAAGTTGATCAGATGCGCCAGGCCGCCCAACGCCGCGGACTCCTGCGAGCTCACCCCGCGCGCCCCGTAGTCCTGCAGCACGTCACGCAGGATCTCCGGGTGATCGGAGGTCTTCTCCAGCGCCTCGCGGATCAGCTGTTTGGCCAGCCAGCTGATCGTGGCCACCGAGGTCGGGTACCAGATCGACCGCAGCAGGGCGGTTTCGAAAAAGCTTGTCACCCAAGGATATTTCGGGTCGGTATTGATGATCTGGACCAGCACGTTCTTGTTCGGCAGCACGGTGCCCTCGGGCACCGCCTCGATCTCGACCGGCAGGTAGCCGCCGTGCTCGTTGACGATGCCCAGCCAGCCCTCGCGGTTGAACGGGATCTCGTGCTGGCGGGTGACGATCTCGGCCTCGTCGATGTCGTCGATGGTCAGCGGGCGCAGCAGGTACTTCTTGATGAAGGCCTGCAGGCCGACGAACAGGTGCGCCGGGAACGGGCCGCCGCGCGACTCGATGTAGCTCGACACGTACTCGGTGCCCGGCGGGTACAGGTTCCAGTGCGAGTGCTTGTAGGTGTCGGTGTTGAGGATCAGGTTGTCGAAGTTGGACAGCAGTCGTGGCATGGGAAATCTCCACACAGAATTCGGTCGTCGGGACACGGCGGTACCGCCGTGCGTGCATCTCACGGTGCGCAGAACATGGGCGCGCGAAACCAGCGGGGCAACAACCGGGCCCCGCCGTGCAGAGTGCGCAGCCTGGAACCGGGCCGCGCTACTTACAGTGCGAGATCGCCAGTGCCGCATGCGGGTTCATGTAGCACTGGCAGTTGCAACGATCGACCCACATGTCATTCGACGGTACGGCGGCATCGGTCCGATGGCCCCGGTTTGAATCAGCCAGAACCTTTCTTCGGCCCGGCTCGGGGGTGGCGCCGTATCGCTGCAGCGGCGCGAGGTGTCGACGCACCGCACCGCACCCGACAGCCCCCGCGATCCCGGCCGGAACCGCTGCGCTGTCGCGCGGTAGCAGATCCGCCGGGTGTCTCGGGGTCACCACCGCCCGGCGGGCGCGCTGCGCAGGCGTACCCGGGAAGCACGAAGGCCACGATCCGCGAGATCGTGGCCTTCGTGCGCGGTCGGTGACCGCTCAGCGTGGGCGAAGGGGGACTTGAACCCCCACGTCCCGAAGGACACTGGCACCTGAAGCCAGCGCGTCTGCCAATTCCGCCACTCGCCCTTACGACCGGGGGAGCCTATCACGCCCGGCGGCTGGTGCATTCAACGGTACCCGGGCGGCCGCGCACCGCGCCAACCGGCCTCCGGATCGCCGGTTGTGACCTAGCTGACCTGCCCGGTTGTGATTCTCAGAATTCTGTTGGTCCCTGCGTGCTGTGCTGGGCCGATAGCATGAACTGTGAAAACTGTGGCCAGGCGACACGCAGTGCAGCGGCCGGCTGCGGGAAAGGACACCGGCGATCAACAACGAGCGAGGCTGGCGGTGACATGGGTCTTGCCGACCGTATCGAGCGAAAGCTCGAATCGGCCGTCGGGGACGCCTTCGCCAGGGTCTTCGGCGGCTCGATCGTGCCGCAGGAGGTCGAGGCCGTTCTGCGCCGGGAAGCCGACGCCGGGGCCCGCCGCCTGCGGGGCGGGCAGGTTTTGGCGCCGAATGACTACGTCATTACCCTCAGTGTTTCCGACTACCAAAAGGTGCGTGCCGACCCGGACCTCACCGCGGCGACCTTCGCCAAGCACTTGGAGGGATACATCCATGAGCAGGGGTGGCAAACGTATGGTGATGTGGTCGTCCGGTTCGAGCAGTCTGCCGGCCTGCACACTGGACAGTTTCGCGCGCGTGGTGCCGTCAACCCCGACTCCACCGGCGATCGCGCCGCACCACCCCGCACCCAGTCGTCCAACCCGAAATCAGGAGTGCCGATGAGCGACAATCCGAGCTACCGCGGCGGTCAGGGTCCCGGCCGACCCGCCGATGAATATTACGACGACCGGTACGGCCGCCCGGACGACCGCGGCGCATATCCCCCGCAGGATCCGCAGGGTGGCTATCCGCCGCCGCGCCCGGCCGGCTACCCCGACCAGGGTGGTTATCCGGACCAGGGCGGCTACCCCGACCAGGGCGGCTACCCGCCGGCCGGTGGCTACGAGCAGCGCCCGCCGCACGGTCCGCCCCCCGGCTACGCCGACCAGGGCTACCGTCAGGCCCCCGGCGGCTACGGCGCACCCCAGAGCCCGCCGCCGCAGGGACCCCCGCCCGGCCCGCCGCCGGGATACGGGGCGCACAGCGCGCCGCCGGAGTACGACTACGGTCGCCCACCGGCGCCCGCCGACCCCGGCTACGGCCGGCCCGGCTACCCCGACCAGGGCGGCTACCCCGACCAGGGCGGCTACCCCGACCAGGGCGGCTACCCCGACCAGGGCGGCTACCCGGACCAGGGCGGTTACGGGGCACCGTCGTACGGACGCCAGGACCAGGGCTACGGCGCCCCGGACTACGGCCGCTACGGTGAGCCCGGCTACGGGGCCGAGCCGCAGCAGGGCTACGGCGGCGAACCCGCCCCCGGCTACGGCGAGCAGGGCTACGGCGAGCCCGGCTACGGCGACCAGGGCGGTTACGACTACCAGCAGCCGGGCGGCTACGGCTCCGGCTACGGCGGCCAGGGCGACTACCCGACCAAGGGCACCACGGTCACGCTGCAGCTGGACGACGGCAGCGGCCGCACCTACCAGCTGCGCGAGGGCGTGAACATCATCGGCCGCGGCCAGGACGCGCAGTTCCGGCTGCCCGACACCGGGGTGTCGCGCCGGCACCTGGAGATCCGCTGGGACGGCCAGGTGGCGTTGTTGCAGGACCTCAACTCCACCAACGGCACCACCGTCAACAACGCGCCGGTCCAGGAGTGGCAGCTCGCCGACGGCGACGTGATCCGGCTCGGCCATTCCGAGATCATCGTGCGCATGCACTGACGAAATCGGCTGGTCGCGGTCCGACAGCGGCGTCGGGGAAGGTGTCGTCTTCACCCGCACGTCGTCGGCTGTCCAAGTATCGTGACGTTGCCGACGATGGCGGGTGATCATGTTTGCCGACGCCGTGAAACGGAACGTGGACGGAGAGGACGTCAGATGCAGGGGTTGGTGCTGCAGCTGACCCGCGTCGGTTTCCTGCTGCTGTTGTGGCTGTTCATCTGGTCGGTGCTGCGCATCCTGCGGACCGACCTCTACGCACCCACCGGGTCGGTGATGATGCGTCGCGGCCTGCCGTTGCGGCAGGCCCTGCTGCCGACCGGCCGCCGCAATGTGCCGCGGTACCTCGTCGTCACCGAGGGGGCGCTGGCCGGCACCCGGATCCCGCTGGGCAGCCAGCCGATCCTCATCGGCCGTGCCGACGACTCCACGCTGGTCCTGACCGACGACTACGCCTCCACCCGGCACGCTCGGCTGTCGCCACGCGGATCGGAGTGGTACGTGGAAGACCTAGGATCAACTAACGGCACTTACCTCGACAGGGCAAAGGTGACAACTGCGGTACGCGTTCCCATGGGCACGCCGATTCGGATCGGCAAGACAGTGATCGAGCTGCGCCCGTGACAGGGATGCGAGGAACGGTATGACCCTCGTCCTTCGATACGCCGCGCGCAGCGACCGCGGCCTGGTCCGAGCCAACAACGAGGACTCGGTCTACGCCGGCGCGCGCCTGTTGGCGCTGGCCGACGGCATGGGAGGTCACGCGGCGGGCGAGGTCGCCTCGCAGTTGGTGATCGCCGCGCTGGCCCCGCTGGACGAAGACGAGCCGGGCGGCGACCTGCTCAGCAAACTCGAGGAGGCTGTCCGGCAGGGCAACTCGGCGATTGCTGCCCATGTGCAGGCCGACCCCGAGCTGGAGGGGATGGGCACCACCCTGACCGCGATCCTGTTCGCGGGCAACCGGCTCGGGCTGGTGCACATCGGCGACTCGCGCGGCTACCTGCTGCGCGACGGCGAGCTGACCCAGATCACCAAGGACGACACCTTCGTCCAGACGCTCGTCGACGAGGGGCGCATCACCCCCGAGGAGGCGCACAGCCATCCGCAGCGGTCGCTGATCATGCGGGCGCTCACCGGTCACGAGGTGGAACCGACGCTGATCCTGCGGGAGGCCCGGGCCGGCGACCGGTATCTGCTGTGCTCGGACGGGTTGTCCGATCCGGTCAGCCACGAGACCATCCTCGAGGCCCTGCAGATCCCCGACGTCGGCGAGAGCGCCGACCGGTTGATCGAGCTGGCGCTGCGCGGCGGCGGCCCGGACAACGTCACCGTCGTGGTGGCCGACGTCGTCGAGAACGGGGTCTCCGACTACGGCCAGACCCAGCCGATCATTGCCGGCGCGGTCTCCGGCGACGACGGCTCCAACAGCACCCCCCCGGACACCGCGGCCGGCCGGGCCTCGGCGTTCAACCCGCAGCGCACGGCGCCGCGCCCGGCGCTGCCGGCCCCCGAGCCGCCCGCACGGCCGTCGCGGTCCAAGCGCCGCTACATCATCGGATCGCTGCTACTGGTGCTGCTGCTGTTGGCCGGGATGGCGGTCGGCAGCGTGATCATCCGCAGCTACTACTACGTCACCGCACACGACGGCACCGTCGCGATCATGCGCGGCGTGCCGACCTCGATCCTCGGCTACCCGCTGCACCAGCCCTACCGGCAGGCGTGCCTGACCCCGCACAACGGGTTGAATCTCATCGCCGTCGGCGCCGCCGGTGACGACTGCCAGCTGTTCCGGGTCAAAGACCTCAAACCGGCCGAGCAGCGCCAGGTCGAGGCGGGCCTGCCCACCGGCTCCGAGGATCAGGCCATCGAGCAGATCAACAAGCTGGCCCGCGAGTCGCTGCTGCCGGTGTGCCAGGCCCCGGCCAAGGCGCCGCGGCCCACCACCGTCCCGCACGCCCCGGCACCCACCCGCACCCCGGGGGTGCCGAACGTTCCGCCGCCCTCGGCCGAGACCCTGCCGCCCGCCCCGAATCCCCAGGCCCCCCAGTCCCCGAGCCTGGAGACCGCGGCTCCCCCGGCCCCGGAGACGCCGCGCACCGTCACGCGCCCACCGACGGCCGGGCCCACCGCCGCCCCGGCCCCCGGAGCCCCGTCGCCGAGCGCCGGCGCCCCGAGCAGGCCGGCCCCACCGCGCGCCACCCCGGCCCCGGCGCCTGTCACCGGACTGCCCCCGCTGCCGCAACAACCGGGGATCGACTGCCGGGAACGGTCATGACGACCCAGCCGCAGTCACCGGTGGCGATCGCTCCCCCGCTGCCCACGCGGCGCAACGCCGAACTGCTGTTGCTCGGATTCGCGGCCGTCATCACCACGCTGGCGCTGCTGCTGGTCGAGGCCAACCAGGAACAGGGCCTGCGCTGGGACCTGCTGCAGTACACCGTCGCGTATCTGGCGTTGTTCACCGGCGCGCACCTGGCCGTCCGCCGGTTCGCCCCGTACGCCGACCCGCTGCTGCTGCCGATCGTCGCGCTGCTCAACGGTCTTGGGCTGGTGATGATCCACCGGCTCGACCTGTCGTCGGGTGAGCTGATGTCGCCCGGCCTCGGCGGCACCGCCAACCAGCAGATGCTCTGGACGCTGGTCGGGGTGCTGGGGTTCTCGCTCACCGTGATCTTTCTGCGCGACCATCGGCTGCTGTCGCGGTTCGGCTACATCTGCGGGCTGACCGGGCTGGTGCTGCTGATCATCCCGGCGCTGCTGCCGGCGTCGATGTCCGAGCAGAACGGCGCCAAGATCTGGATCCGGTTGCCCGGCTTCTCGATTCAGCCCGCCGAGTTCTCCAAGATCCTGCTGCTGGTGTTCTTCGCCGCCGTGCTGGTGAGCAAACGCAGCCTGTTCACCAGCGCCGGCAAGCACGTGTTCGGTATGACGCTGCCCCGGCCGCGCGACCTGGCGCCGCTGCTGGCCGCCTGGATCGCCTCGGTCGGGGTGATGGTGTTCGAGAAGGACCTCGGCACCTCGCTGCTGCTGTACGCGTCGTTTCTGGTGCTGGTCTACGTAGCCACCGACCGGATCAGCTGGGTGGTGATCGGGCTGGCGCTGTTCGCGGCGGGCTCGGTGATCGCCTACCACCTGTTCGACCACGTGCAGACCCGGGTGCAGACCTGGCTGGATCCGTTCGCCGACCCCGAGGGCGCCGGCTACCAGATGGTGCAGTCGCTGTTCAGCTTCGCCACCGGCGGCATCTTCGGCACCGGCCTGGGCAACGGCCAGCCGGGCACGGTGCCCGCCGCGTCGACCGACTTCATCATCGCCGCCGTCGGTGAGGAGCTCGGCCTGTTCGGGCTGGCCGCGATGCTGATGCTCTACACCATCCTCATCGTGCGCGGCCTGCGCACCGCGATCGCCGTGCGCGACAGCTTCGGCAAGCTGCTGGCCGCCGGGCTGGCCTCCACCCTGGCGATCCAGCTGTTCATCGTCGTCGGCGGGGTGACCAAGCTGATCCCGCTGACCGGCCTGACCACCCCGTGGATGTCCTACGGCGGCTCGTCGCTGGTGGCCAACTACGTGCTGCTGGCCATCCTGGTGCGCATCTCGCACTCGGCGCGCCGGCCGATCCTGCCCTCGCAGGCCGCCCCGCCCATCGCGTCCGCCCGCACCGAGGTGATCGAGAAGGTATGAACACCTCGCTGCGTCGCGTGGCCGTCACCGTGATGGCGCTGGTGGTGGTGCTGCTGGCCAACGCGACCTTCACCCAGGTCTTCACCGCCGACGGGTTGCGCTCGGATCCGCGCAACCAGCGGGTGCTGCTCGACGAGTACTCCCGGCAGCGCGGCCAGATCTCGGCCGGCGGCCAGCTGCTGGCCTACTCGGTGGCGACCAGTGGCCGGTTCCGGTTCCTGCGGGTCTACCCCGACCCGCTGATCTACGCGCCGGTCACCGGCTTCTACTCGCTGCGCTACTCCAGCACCGGGCTGGAGCGCGCCGAGGACAGCATCCTCAACGGCTCCGATCAGCGGTTGTTCGCGCGCCGGCTGGCCGACTTCTTCACCGGCCGCGATCCGCGCGGCGGCAACGTCGACACCACGATCAAACCCCATGTGCAGCAAGCGGCCTGGGAGGCGATGGAGACCGGCTGCGACGGGCCGTGCAAGGGGGCGGTGGTGGCGATCGAACCGTCCACCGGCCGGATCCTGGCGCTGGTGACGTCGCCGTCCTACGACCCGAACCTGCTGGCCACCCACGACGTCGACGCGCAGGCCCAGGCGTGGCAGCAGCTGCGCGACGACCCCGACATGCCGCTGCTGAACCGCGCGATCGCCGAGGCCTACCCGCCCGGTTCGACGTTCAAGGTGATCACCACCGCGGCCGCGCTGCAGCACGGCGAGACGCCCGACACCCGGCTCACCGCGGCGCCGCGCATCCGGCTGCCCAACAGCACCGCCTCCCTGGAGAACTTCGGCGGTGCCTCGTGCGGCGGCGGGCCGACCGCATCGCTGAAGGAGGCGTTCGCCCGGTCCTGCAACACCGCGTTCGTCGAGCTCGGTATCGGGCTGGGCGCCGACGCCCTGCGGTCCACCGCGCGCGCGTTCGGCATCGACGTTCCCGCCCCGACCATCCCGCTGCAGGTCGCCGAGTCCACCGTCGGGCCGATCATCGACGATGCCGCGCTCGGCATGTCGGCCATCGGCCAGAAGGACGTCGCGTTGACCCCGCTGCAGAACGCGATGGTCGCCGCCACCATCGCCAACAAGGGGGTGACCATGCGGCCGTACCTGGTGGAGAGCCTGCGTGGACCCGACCTCGCCAACATCGCCACCACCGCACCCGAACAAGAGCGGCGGGCGGTGTCCGAGCAGGTCGCGGATACACTGACGGATCTGATGGTCGCCGCCGAGCAGGGAACACAGCAGAAGGGAGCCATCGCCGGCGTGCAGATCGCATCCAAGACGGGTACGGCGGAGCACGGGACAGATCCCCGCAACACCCCGCCGCACGCCTGGTACATCGCCTTCGCCCCTGCTCAAGCGCCCAAAGTCGCCGTGGCCGTGCTGGTCGAGAACGGCGGCAACAGGCTCTCGGCGACCGGCGGTGCGGTGGCCGCCCCGATCGGACGCGCCACCATCGCCGCGGCGCTGCGGGAGGGTTCATGACTGCGCGGGTCGGGGTCACACTGTCCGGCCGCTACCGGCTGCAACGGCTCATCGCCACCGGCGGGATGGGTCAGGTCTGGGAGGGGGTGGACTCCCGGCTGGGCCGGCGGGTGGCGGTCAAGGTGCTCAAACCCGAGTACTCCACCGACGCCGAGTTCGTCGAGCGGTTCCGCGCCGAGGCCCGCACCGTCGCGATGCTCAACCACCCCGGCATCGCCAGCGTCTACGACTACGGCGAGACCGAGATGGACGGCGAGGGCCGCACCGCCTACCTGGTGATGGAGCTGGTCAACGGAGAGCCGCTGAACTCGGTGCTCAAACGCACCGGGCGGCTGTCGCTGCGGCACGCGCTGGACATGCTCGAGCAGACCGGCCGGGCCCTGCAGGTCGCGCACGCGGCCGGGCTGGTGCACCGCGACGTCAAACCGGGCAACATCCTCATCACCCCGACCGGCCAGGTGAAGCTCACCGACTTCGGTATCGCCAAGGCCGTCGACGCCGCCCCGGTCACCCAGACCGGCATGGTGATGGGCACCGCCCAGTACATCGCGCCCGAACAGGCGCTCGGTCACGACGCCACCGCCGCCAGCGACGTCTACTCGCTCGGTGTCGTCGGCTACGAGTCGGTGTCGGGCAAACGCCCGTTCACCGGCGACGGCGCGCTGACCGTGGCGATGAAGCACATCAAGGAGACCCCGCCGCCGCTGCCGGCCGACCTGCCGCCGAACGTGCGCGAACTCATCGAGATCACGCTGGCCAAGAACCCGGGCATGCGGTACCGCAACGGCGGCGCGTTCGCCGACGCCGTTGCCGCCGTGCGCGCCGGCCGTCGCCCGCCCCGGCCCAATCAGGCCCCGTCGATCGGCCGGGCCGCGCCGGCGGCGGTCCCGTCGGCCGCGCAGGTACGTGCCGCCGCCGACTACGGCCGGCCCGCCACCGCCGCCCGCCGTCCCGTCACCACCGGCCATCGGGCCGCCCCACCGCCGCGGCGCACCTTCTCCACCGGTCAGCGCGCCCTGCTGTGGGCCGCCGGGGTGCTCGGCGCGCTCGCGATCATCATCGCGATCCTGATGATCCTCAGCTATCAGGACCGGATGGACCAGCAGCAGCTGCCGCCCCCGACCGTCACCGACACGGTCACCGAGACCACCCCGTTCGAACCGACCGCGATGGAACGCCGGGCCGATGCGCGGTCCCTCGCCCTTGCTGAGCGACAATTGCGGGTGACCCCACAGCGCGCAACCGGCGAACACGACCACCCCGACGCAGCGACGTATCCCGCGGCGGTGTCCATGTCGACGGCGGTAGGAGATGGTCTGCGCCCCCTGACACCAGAACAGACGACGCCATGACCACCCCGCAACATCTGTCCGACCGGTACGAACTCGGTGAGATTCTCGGCTTCGGCGGCATGTCCGAAGTTCATCTGGCCCGCGACCGGCGCCTTCACCGTGATGTCGCGATCAAGGTGCTGCGCGCCGACCTGGCCCGCGACCCGAGTTTCTATCTGCGGTTCCGCCGCGAGGCGCAGAACGCGGCGGCGCTGAACCATCCGGCGATCGTGGCCGTCTACGACACCGGTGAGGCCGAGACCCCGGCGGGTCCGCTGCCCTACATCGTCATGGAGTACGTCGACGGGGTCACGCTGCGCGACATCGTGCACAACGAGGGCCCGATGGAGCCGCGGCGCGCCATCGAGGTGATCGCCGACGCGTGCCAGGCGCTGAACTTCAGCCACCAGCACGGCATCATCCACCGCGACGTCAAACCGGCGAACATCATGATCAGCAAGACCGGCGCGGTGAAGGTGATGGACTTCGGCATCGCCCGCGCGATCGCCGACGCCAACCGGGTCACCCAGACCGCGGCGGTGATCGGCACCGCGCAGTACCTGTCACCCGAGCAGGCCCGCGGCGAGAAGGTCGACGCCCGCTCCGACGTGTACTCGCTGGGCTGTGTGTTGTACGAAATCCTCACCGGCGAGCCGCCTTTCGTGGGTGATTCCCCGGTGGCGGTGGCCTATCAGCATGTCCGCGAGGATCCGGTGCCGCCGTCGCAGCGCAACCCGGCGGTGAGCCCGGAGCTGGACGCGGTGGTGCTCAAGGCGCTGGCGAAGAACCCGGACAACCGCTATCAGACCGCCGCCGAGATGCGCGCCGACCTGGTGCGGGTGCACAGCGGTGAGCAACCCGAGGCGCCGAAGGTGTTCACCGACGCCGAGCGCAACTCGCTGCTGGCCGCGCCACCGGGCGGCCACCGCACCGAGCCGCTGGCCACCGCCCGCCCGCTGCCGGACTACATCGAGAAGGAGCGCCGCGGCTCGGTGGCGCGCTGGCTGGTCGCGGTCGCGGTGCTGGCGGTGCTGACCGTGGTGGTGACGCTGGCGATCAACATGTTCGGCGGCAAGCCGCGCGATGTGCAGGTGCCCGACGTCGCCGGTCAGGCGTCGGCCGACGCGATCGCCGAGCTGCAGAACCGCGGCTTCAAGGTGCGCACCCAGCAGCGCCCGGACAACACGGTGCCGCCGGACCACGTCATCAACACCGAGCCCGCGGCCGAGGCCACGGTGGCGGCCGGCGACGAGATCACCATCAACGTCTCCACCGGGCCCGAGCAGCGCGAGATACCCGACGTCCGCAACCTCAGCTACGACGAGGCGATTCGCCGGCTCTCGGCGGCCGGGTTCGAGAAGTTCCGGCCGTCGTCGTCGCCGTCGACACCGGAGATGAAGGACAAGGTGCTCGGCACCAACCCGCCGGCCAACCAGACCTCGGCGATCACCAACGAGATCATCGTGGTGCTCGGCGCCGGCCCCGAGACCCGTCCGGTGCCCGATGTCGCGGGACAGACCATCGACAGCGCCACCCAGATTCTCAACACCGCCGGTTTCACCAAGGTGGTGCCGGTCAACGTGGACAGCCCGCAGCCGCAGGGCCAGCTGGTCGGTACGAATCCCGCTGCGGGAGAGACGGTTCCGGTGGACACCGTGATCCAGTTGCAGGTGTCGCGGGGCAACCAGTTCATCATGCCCGACGTGCGCGGCATGTTCTGGGTGGACGCCGAGCCGCGGCTGCGCGCGCTGGGCTGGACCGGGGTGCTCGACCGGGGCGCCGACGTGCAGAACAGCGGTCAGCGGCCCAATGCGGTGGTCACCCAGAATCCGCCGCCCGGCGCCGGGGTGAACTTCGACAGCCGGATCACGCTCAGCTTCGCGTCGTAGCGGACGGGGCGACGGCGGTGCCGGCGCCGGCCAGCGCGGAGGCGACCTCGTCCTCCAGCCGGCGCACCAGCTCCTCGCTGGGGGCCTGGCCGCAGAAGCCCAACCAGTTGGCCAGCATGCGGTGGCCGCCCTGGGTGAGGATCGACTCGGGGTGGAACTGCACCCCGTGGATCGGCAGCTCGCGGTGGCGCACCGCCATGATCACCCCGCCGCGGGTGCGGGCGATGACCTCCAGCTGGTCGGGCACCGTCTCCGGCAGGATGGTCAGCGAGTGGTACCGGGTCGCGGTGAACGGATCCGGAAGCCCTTTGAGCACACCGCTGTTGGAGTGGTAGACGCTGCTGGTCTTGCCGTGCAGCAGCTCGGGGGCACGGTCGACGGTGCCGCCGAAGGCCACCCCGATGGCCTGGTGCCCCAGGCACACCCCGAGCAGCGGCGTCCGGGCGGCGGCGCACGCCCGCACCAACGGGATCGACGCACCGGCCCGCTCCGGGGTGCCGGGCCCGGGTGACAACAGCACCCCGTCGAAGGTCTCGGCGGCCCGGGCGACGTCGGCGTCGGTGGCCAACCGTGGATCGTCGTTACGCCAGACCTGCGCGTCCACCCCGAGCTGGCCGAGATACTGCACGAGGTTGAACACGAAGCTGTCGTAGTTGTCGACGACCAGGACCTGCATTTGCCCAGGGTATCGCGGCGCGGATCGGTCAGTATCCGAGCGGGCCGACCGGCTGGGCGTAGCGCATCCGCACCGGCTGCGGGTAACCGGCGATCTCGACCTCCGCGCGCGGCTCCTCGGAGTAGCCGAGCCCGAACCGCACCACGTACTGGCGGTAGAGGTTGACCAGCGGCGCCTCGGCCAGCGCGGCCTGCAGCGCGGCCGGATCCCCGACGGCGGTGATGACGTAGGGCGGGCTGTAGGTGCGGCCGTTGAGCAGCAGGGTGTTGCCCACGCACCGGGGTGCGGAGGTGCCGATGATCCGCTGGTCCTGCATCTGGATGCCCTCGGCGCCGCCGGCCCACAGCGCGTTGATCACCGCGGTGATGTCCTGCTGGTGCACGACCAGGTCGTCGGGGGTGGCGTCGCGGGGGAACCGGCCCTGCGCGTCGCGCTGCGCGTCGTTGAGCGTGACGACGAGCCCGGGCCCGCGCAGCGGTGTCAGGCCCGCGGCCTCGGCGAGTTCGTCGGAGCGGCGGGTGATGGCCTGCAGCGCGGCGTCGGCGGCGGGGGAGGCGCCGTGGGTGTTCTCCAGCTCGGCCGCCAGCGCGTCGCGCTCGGCGGCAAGCCGGTCCACCGATTCCCTGGCCTCGAGGACCAGGTCGACCAGCCGCGGCGCGTCGCTGCGCCGGATCTCGTCGCCGCCGGAGACCGAGTGGGTGGCCGCCAGCAGCAGGCCCGCGGCCAGGCACACGATCGGCACGGCGAATCGCCACCGGTCGCGGCGGGTGCGCCGATCGTCGGTGGTGGTGCCGGCGCCGTCACGGCGCCGCAGCAGTCGCATGGTGTGCTCCCCCGGCCCGGGCCTACGTTAGGCTCGTTCTACATCGTCGCACGCAGCGACCCGTAGTCGCCCGACTGTTCCGAAGGTACCGATGCCCAAGTCGAAGGTTCGCAAGAAGAACGACTTCACCATCAATCCGGTCAGCCGTACCCCGGTGAAGGTGAAGGCCGGCCCGTCGAGCACCTGGTATGTGGCGTCGTTCATCGGGTTGATGCTGATCGGCCTGATCTGGCTGCTGGTGTTCCAGCTCGCGGGCAGCGCCGTGCCGGTCATGAAGGACATCGATCCGCCGGCGTGGAACTACGCGATCGCGTTTGCTTTCATGATCACCGGTCTGCTCATGACGATGCGGTGGCGTTGACCTGAGGTCAGAAAATTCGCTGTCATCGGATCACACCTGTGTGATTCATCCCCATTGTGGACAGCGCCTGTGGATAACTGCGTTGTCTCTGGTCAGGCCCTGTGGATAACCCGTGCAGCAAACTAGTTGGAGTCCTCCTGCCGCAGGTGTCGCGGCGTGCGCGGGATTCGGTCTGATCCTGGCGATCGGAGCTGTGACGCTGATCACAGACCTTCCCGGGCGCATTCTCGTCGGTTTTGCTGGCGCCGGACTGCTTGCTTTCGCATTCTCTTCGTGGCGCGCGCGGCCGAAGCTAGCAATCGAGCCCGACGCGCTCGTCAGTCGCGGACTCACGCGTACCACGGTGCTGCGCAGGTCCGACATCGAGGTGATCCGGATCACAGAGTTCCGCAGGTTCGGCCGCCGGGTGAGATTGCTGGAGATCGACACCGTCGACGGCGACCTGTTGGTGTTCACCCGCTGGGATCTCGGAACCGACCCGCTGCACGTGCTCGACGCGCTGACCGCCGCCGGCTTCGCCGGCCGCTGACCGAGTCCGGACGGGCCCCGCGCCGAAACCACGCTTGATGACGGAATCCGGCGCCGATCGCGCAACAAGCGTGGTCTCGGCGCGCGCCGGGTCGGCGCGCGGGGGCCGCTAGGAGATCGTGATCGACTCGATGACGACCGGGTCGATCGGCCGGTCGTTGCGGTCGGTCTCGGTCGCGGCGATCGCGTCCACCACCCGCCGCGAATCCGGGTCGACCACCTCGCCGAAGATCGTGTGCCGCCGGTTCAGGTGCGGGGTCTCGGCGACGGTGATGAAGAACTGCGACCCGTTGGTGTTGGGCCCGCGGTTGGCCATCGCCAGCCGGTAGGGGCGGTCGAACTGCAGCTCCGGGTGGAACTCGTCGGGGAAGTCGTAACCCGGCCCGCCGCGGCCGGTGCCGGTCGGGTCGCCGCCCTGAATCATGAAGCCGTCGATGACGCGGTGGAAGATCACCCCGTCGTAGAACGGCCCGGACGAACCGCCCGACGCGTTCTGCGTCGTGTACTCCTTGGTGCCCTGCGCCAGGCCGACGAAGTTGGCCACGGTCTTGGGAGCGTGGTTGCCGAACAGGGCGATCTTGATGTCACCGCGGTTGGTGTGCAGCGTCGCGGTCGCGGTCTGGATGGGGCTCGTCACGGGTAGCCAGTCTGCCATGCCGGTCCGCCGCGCCAACCGGCAGCGTCACCGCGCGCCGGATGGCAGGCTGGGGCCGGAACAGCAGGGCTGGACCGGCACCACACAGCCACCACAACGGAGGGGGTCCGATGAGCTCGCCGACCGAAACCCACCCGACACCGGGCCGACGGTTGACCCGTGGGTTGTGCTGCACCGCGCTCGGCGCGGTGGAGACGGTGCGCGGCGTGGCGGAGTTGGCGCTGAACGGCGCTCAGGCGTCCGCACGCCGGCTCGGGGACCGTCAGCGGGGGGCGGAGCTCAAAGAGCGGCTGAGCGACGATCTGGCGGCGGTTCAGGCGGCGCTGGCGGACCTGCCCAGCGGTAGGCGGTCCGCCGCGAAGGCGGCCCGACGCCGGCGGCGGCTGTTCATCGCGGCCGGAGCGACGGTGGTGGTGGCCGGTGCGGCGGCGGTGACCGTCGCGATCATCCGGCGTTCGACGCGGCCGGACCCGTCGACCCTGCCGCCCAGCGTGGAGGTCAACCCGAAACCCTGATCGGCCGGGTCCGAGCGGGAAGTGGAGCCTAGGGGATTCGAACCCCTGACTTCTGCCTTGCAAAGGCAGCGCTCTACCAACTGAGCTAAGGCCCCTCGACAGGGAAGTATCTCAGGATATTTCCGGACGGCTGCTCGGTGCTGCGTACCAGACCTCGGCGCCTCGGCGGGAGCGCCACAACGCCGTCCCGGCGATCAGCGCCGCCGCCAACAGCACCCGCTTCATGGTGTGAACCTTTCCGTGGGGCTAGGAGGACTCGAACCTCCGACCTCTTCGTTATCAGCGAAGCGCTCTAACCGCCTGAGCTATAGCCCCGTATCTGACGGCCGCCCGAGATTACCCCAATCGTAAGCCGGAACCCAAACCGGGTGTCGACCGGGGATACCCTGCCGGGTCAGCAGGCCCGCTGCCGGGTCAATCCCGGTCCGCGAGTGTGACTTCGATCCCGCCGACGATGTCGGTGCTGAGGTTGTAGATGAACGCGCCGATGGTGGCCATCGCGGTCAGGATCACGATGTTCACCAGGCCGATCAGCGTCGCGCCGCCGAAAATCGTTCCGGCGGAGACCAGCTCGCCGCCGGCGCTGCCGCCGGCACTGGACAGCAGATCGCCCACGTTGCTGTTGAGCTTGCTCCACACACCCATCCCGCCGAGCACCAGGTACAGGAACGCGACGGCGATCATCCACACGAAGAACGACGCCACCGACAGCAGCAGCGAGACCTTCAACACACTCCACGGGTCGACGCGCCGGATCTGCAGGTTCGCCCGCACCGGGCCCTGATGGCGGGCCGCCGCCGGGGTACGCACGGCCGCCGCCGGGCGGGCCGGACGGTCGGGACGCCGCTGCGGCGGACGCGGCAGGGGAGCCGACAGATCGGGGATCTCGCTGCCGTACGACTCGGTCCGCGGGTGTTCACCGGACGGGTGCTCGGTGGCGTCCTCGCCGCGCCTGGCGGACTCGGCCGGCCGCTTGGCACCCTCGGTGTCCGCCCCGACCCCGGCGCCGGAGCCGACCCCGACCACGTACCGGTTCGGCCGCGGCCCCGCCGCGCCCCCGGCCGGAACGGGCCGCCGGGGCGGCTCGGGTCGCGGCGCGGCCTTCTCCGCCGCACGCGGTGGCGTCTTGGCGGCGGCGCCGCGGGCCGGGCCCCGCTGCCACGGCGGCACCTCGACCGGGTCGGCGATGCGGTCCGGGGCCGGGCCCGCCGCGGCGGTGGCACGGCGTTTGGTCCCGGACCGGCCGGGTTCGCTGCCGAGGCCCGGCTCGGAGATCGACCCGTTGGCCCCGGGATCACCGGAACGCGGGACGCCCGGGTCGTTGGGTGCACCCACTACGGCTCCTTACTGCTCACGAGGCCGGGTCAGACCTCGGTCCTGACCTCGTCGGTGCTGTCGCCTTCCTCCGCGTTGCGTGCGATGGCAACCAGTGTGTCGCCCTCACCCAGGTTCATCAACCGAACACCCTTGGTCTGGCGACCGGCCTTGCGGACCTGGCGGGCGGTGGTGCGGATCACCCCGCCGCCGGAGGTGATGGCGTACAGCTCGGTTTCGTCATCGACGACCAACGCTCCGACAAGCCTGCCACGCTTCGGGTCGTACTGGATCGTCAACACCCCTTTGCCGCCGCGGCCCTGCAGCGGGTACTCCTCGATGGCGGTGCGCTTGGCATAGCCGCCCGAGGTCGCCACCAGCAGGTATGTCTCGGGCCGCACCACGTTGATCGACAGCAGGTAGTCGTCGGCGTTGAACCGCATGCCCTGCACACCGGAGGTGGCCCGGCCCATCGGACGCAGCGTCTCGTCGTCGGCGGAGAACCGGATCGACTGGCCGTTGGCCGACACCAGCAGCAGGTCGTCGTCGGCCGAGCACAGCACCGCGCCGACCAGCTCGTCGCCCTCGCGCAGGTTGATCGCGACGATGCCGCCGGAGCGGTTGGAGTCGAAATCGGCCAGCCGCGACTTCTTCACCAGCCCGTTGCGGGTGGCGAGCACCAGGTACGGGGCGTCGTCGTAGCTGCGGATCTGGATGACCTGCGCGATGCGCTCGTTGGGCTGGAACGCCAGCAGGTTCGCCACATGCTGGCCCCGCGCGGTGCGCGACATCTCCGGCAGGTCGTAGGCCTTGGCCCGGTACACCCGGCCCTGGCTGGTGAAGAACAGGATCCAGTCGTGGGTCGAGCAGACGAAGAAGTGCGCGACGATGTCGTCCTGTTTCAGCCCGGCGCCCTGCACGCCCTTGCCGCCGCGCTTCTGGCTGCGGTACAGGTCGGTCTTGGTGCGCTTGGCGTAACCCGTCTCGGTGATCGTCACCACCACGTCCTCGCGGGCGATCAGATCCTCGTCGGTCATCTCGCCGTCGGCGGCGATGATGCGGGTACGCCGGTCGTCGCCGTGCTTCTCGACGATCTCGGCCAGCTCGTCACGCACGATCGCCCGCTGCCGCTCCGGCTTGGCCAGGATGTCCTCGAGGTCGGCGATCTCGGCCTCGATCTTGGCCAGATCGTCGATGATGCGCTGGCGCTCCAGGGCGGCCAGGCGGCGCAGCTGCATATCGAGGATGGCCTGGGCCTGGATCTCGTCGATCTCGAGCAGCTCCATCAGGCCGGCCCGGGCCACGTCGACGGTCTCCGACGCCCGGATCAGCGCGATCACCTCGTCGAGCGCGTCGAGGGCCTTGACCAGACCGCGCAGGATGTGGGCCCGCTCATTGGCCTTGCGCAGCCGGTAGCGGGTACGCCGGATGATGACGTCGAGTTGGTGGTTGACGTAGTGGCGGATCAGCTGGTCGAGCCGCAGGGTGCGCGGCACCCCGTCGACAATGGCCAGCATGTTCGCGCCGAAGCTGGTCTGCAGCTGGGTGTGCTTGTAGAGGTTGTTCAGCACCACCTTGGGCACCGCGTCGCGCTTGAGCTCGATGACGATGCGCAACCCGACGCGGTCGCTGGACTGGTCCTCGATGTTGGCGATACCCGAGAGCTTGCCGTCGCGGACCTGCTCGGCGATCGAGGTGATGAAGTTGTCGTGGTTGACCTGGTAGGGCAGCTCGGTGATGACGATGCTGGTGCGGCCCCGGCTGTCCTCCTCGATCTCGGTGACGCCGCGCATCTTGATCGAGCCGCGTCCGGTGCGGTATGTCTCCTCGATGCCCTGGGTGCCGACGATCAGGCCGGCGGTGGGGAAGTCCGGACCCTTGACGCGTTCCATGACGGCCGCGAGGGTGGTCTCCTCGTCGGCGTCGTAGTTCTCCAGGCACCAGTACACGGCCTCGGCCAGCTCCCGCAGGTTGTGCGGCGGGATGTTGGTGGCCATCCCGACGGCGATGCCGCCCGATCCGTTGGCCAGCAGGTTCGGGAACCGGCTCGGCAGCACCGTCGGTTCCTGCACCCGGCCGTCGTAGTTGGGAACGAAATCGACAGTCTCCTCGTCGATTTCGCGCAGCATCTCCATTGCCAGCGGGGTCAGCCGGGCCTCGGTGTAGCGCATGGCAGCCGGCGGGTCGTTGCCGGGCGAGCCGAAGTTGCCCTGCCCGTCGACCAACGGGTAGCGCATGGCCCACGGCTGGGCCATGCGCACCAGGGTGTCGTAGATCGACGCGTCGCCGTGCGGGTGGTAGTTACCCATCGTCTCGGCAACGGACCGCGCCGATTTCACGTGGCTGCGGTCGGGCCGGAACCCGGAGTCGTACATCGCGTACAGGACGCGGCGGTGCACCGGCTTGAGCCCGTCGCGCACCTCCGGCAGCGCCCGGCCCACGATCACGCTCATCGCGTAATCGATGTAGCTGCGCTGCATCTCCTGCTGGATGTCGACCGGCTCGATGCGGTCGGCCGGTTCGCTGTCCGGCGGCAGCGTGGTGTCAGTCATCGTTTCCTCTTCTGTCGGACGGCATGGCGCCGATCCCTATCGGCAGGCTGGTGTCAGCGCAGGTCCGCGGCCCCCGCATACAACTTTTTCCGTTGCGGCACCAGGGGTTTGGTGTGCGCCGGGATCAGACATCCAGGAACCTGACGTCTTTGGCGTTGCGGGTGATGAAGCTGCGGCGCGCCTCGACGTCCTCGCCCATCAGGATCGAGAACAGCTCGTCGGCGGCCGCCGCGTCATCGAGGGTGACCTGCCGCAGGATCCGGGTGGCCGGGTCCATGGTGGTCTCCCACAACTCCTTGGCGTCCATCTCGCCGAGACCCTTGTAACGCTGGATGCCGTCGTCCGGGTTGATCTTCTTACCGGCCTTCTTCCCGGCCTCCAGCAGCGCATCGCGCTCACGGTCCGAGTAGGCGAATTCCGGTTCAGCGCGTTGCCATTTCAGCTTGTACAGCGGCGGCTGCGCGAGGAACACGTGCCCGTTCTCGATGAGCGGCTTCATGAACCGGAACAACAACGTCAACAGCAGCGTCGAGATGTGCTGACCGTCGACGTCGGCGTCGGCCATCAGGATGATCTTGTGGTACCGCAGTTTCGAGATGTCGAACTCGTCGTGAATGCCGGTGCCGAGCGCGGTGATGATCGCCTGCACCTCGGTGTTCTTCAGCACCCGGTCGATGCGGGCCTTCTCGACGTTGATGATCTTGCCGCGCAACGGCAGGATCGCCTGGAACATCGAGTCGCGGCCGCTCTTGGCCGAACCGCCGGCCGAGTCGCCCTCCACGATGTAGAGCTCGGACTTGCTCGGATCGGTGGAGCGGCAGTCGGCCAGCTTGCCGGGCAGACCGCCGATATCGGTTGCGGTCTTGCGGCGCACCAACTCTCGCGCCTTACGCGCGGCGATCCGCGCCTGGGCCGATGAAACCGCCTTGTTGACAACGGTCTTGGCCTCCGCCGGGTTGGCCTCGAACCAGTGCGCGATCTGCTCGTTGCAGATCTTCTGCACGAACGACTTGACCTCGGTATTACCGAGTTTGGTCTTGGTCTGGCCCTCGAACTGCGGTTCGCGCACCTTCACCGAGATCACCGCGGCCAGACCCTCGCGGATGTCGTCGCCGGTGAGGTTCGGGTCCTTGTCCTTGAGGAGCTTCTTCTCCTTGGCGTACTTGTTGACCACGCTGGTCAACGCCGCCCGGAAGCCCTCCTCGTGGGTGCCGCCCTCGTGGGTGTTGATGGTGTTGGCGAAGGTGTGCACCGACTCCGAGTAGCCGGCGTTCCACTGCATCGCGACCTCGACCTCGTGGCCGTCGCCGCGGCCGGAGAACGCGATGATGCTCGGGTGGATCGGGTTCTTGGTGCGGTTGATGTGCTTGACGAAATCCACCAGCCCGTCCGGGTAGTGGAACACCCGGGTCTTGGACCGCTGCGGCCCGGCCGCCTCGGCGGCCTGCTGTTCGGCCGACTTCGGCGCGTCGGCGACCTCGCTGACCACCTCGTCGGTGACCTCTTCGGCGGTGACCCGCTCGTCGGTGAGCGTGATGGTCAGGCCCTTGTTGAGGAACGCCTGCTCCTGCAGCCGGCGCGCGACGGTCTCGAAGTCGTAGTTGGTGGTCTCGAAGATCTCCGGATCGGCCCAGAACCGAACGGTGGTGCCGGTCTCCTTGGTCTTGTCGCCCTGCTTGAGGGTGCCGGGCTGGGCGCGGTCGTAGTACTGGTGCCACTCGTAGCCGTCGCGGCAGATATCGACCTCGAGCCGGGTGGACAGCGCGTTGACCACCGACACGCCGACACCGTGCAGACCACCGCTGACCGAGTAGCCGCTGTTCTCGCCACCGAACTTGCCGCCGGCGTGCAACTGGGTCATCACCACGTCGACGGTCGGGGCGCCGCTGGCGTGCATCTCGACCGGGATGCCGCGGCCGTCGTCTTTGACCTCGACCCCGCCGTCGGCGAGCAGCCGGACGTCCACACGGGTGGCGTAGCCGGCCATCGCCTCGTCGACGGCGTTGTCCACCACCTCCCAGATCAGGTGGTGCAGACCGCGTTCGCCCGTGGAACCGATGTACATGCCGGGTCGTTTACGGACGGCCTCGAGACCTTCGAGAACGGTGATCGACTCGGCGCCGTATTTACTTGTCGTCTTCTTCTTCGCAGCAGCCACGGGCGGACGCTTCCCTACTTTCTGACGGGGATACAGCTTCGGCGATGAACGGGAGTTACCGCCGGTAAGTCACCCCACCAGTCTACCGTCAACTATGGGCTGCACCGACGCTGAGGCGGCGTTTCCTCCCATCTATTTGCGCCGTCTGTGGATTTTTTCGGATCGGGGTGCGTCATGACGGCAGCGACACCCCCTCGGGGCGTTCTCGCGCGTTCTAGCCACCAGGGGAAATAGCCCTCAGCCGTACGTGTCGCGGGGACCACGGCCGGCGATGTGATACCGGCCCTTCTTCCACGACGGCGCGACCGGCCCCACGATCTTCAGCGACGTCACCACGTCGTCGCCGACCGCCGCGGCGATCTTGGCCAGCAGCTGGCGCTGGACCATCCGAAGCTGGGTGGCCCAGGCGGTCGATTCGGCGGAAATGGTCAGCACCCCGTCGTGCAGGGCGGTCGGGCGGGCGTGCGCGGCGATCTGGTCGCCCACCACCTCGGCCCACCGGCCGAACACCGCGCCCTGGCTGACCCGCTCGGCCCAGCCGCGGGTGCGGGCCAGTTCGGCGGCGACGGTGCCGAGCAGTTGCGGGTCGCGGGAGTCCGGACCCGGCCCGGACCAGCGCCGGCGGCCCCGGCCGGATGCCGGCCGCGCCGCCGACCGCGGGGGACCACCCAGCGAGCTCAGGCCGCGCCCGACGTCCTTGCCCTGCCGGCGGGCGGCACTGCGGGCCTCCTCCAGGGTGCGGCGGATCAGGTCCATGCCCTGCAGATGGGTCAGGTGAGCGGGCGGCCGCAGGGCGGGCGGCTCGTCGTCCCAGCCCCTGTCATCCCGGTCCCAGTCATCCCAGCCCCTGTCATCACGGATGGAGTCGTCGGTCACGTCACCACCTCCGAGACACGGCCGTCGTCGCCGTCACGCATCACGATCTCGATCCGGCGGGCATCCCAGTCCGCGGGGATGTCGTCCGGTACCGCCGCGGTCACCAGCACCTGTTCGGCGGACTCGGCGACCGCCGCCAGCGCCTGGCGACGTGCGGTGTCCAGTTCGGCGAAGACATCGTCGAGCAACAACACCGGATCCGGGCCTTCGGCGCGCAGCAGCTGGTAGGCACCCAACCGCAGCGACAACGCCATGGACCACGACTCACCATGGCTGGCAAAGCCTTTCGCCGGTTGATCGCCCAACCGCAGTTCCAGGTCGTCGCGGTGCGGACCGACCAGGCAGACGCCGCGTTCCAGTTCTGCGTCGCGCCGGCGCGCCAGCGCGTCGAGCAGCGCGGCCTCGAACACCTGCGGGTCGGTGGTACCGGCCGCGACCTCCGCCTCGACGACGTCGATACCGCTGCGGTAGCGCACCGACGCGGCGCGGGATCCGGGCGCAAGCAGGTGATAGGCCTTGGCGATCTCCGGTGCGAGCTCGGTGACCAGCTCGGCGCGTGCGGCGATCAGCTGGGCCCCGTGGGTGGCCAGATGCCCGTCCCAGACGTCCAGGGTGTCCAGGACACTTCGGTCACCGCGATACCGCGCTGCCGCAGCGGTTTTCAACAAGGCCGTGCGCTGGCGCACCACCCTGTCGTAGTCGGCGCGCACGCCCGCGATCCGCGGACGCCGGGTGGTGGCGAGCTCGTCGAGGTAGCGCCGCCGCTCACCCGGATCACCGCGGACCAGGGCCAGGTCTTCGGGGGCGAACAACACCGCCCGCAGCACCCCGAGGATCTCGCGGGCCGAGCGCACCGGCGACCGGTTCAGCAGGGCCTTGTTCGCCCGGCCGGCCCGGATCTCCAGATCGATCGCCAGCTCCCGGCCGTCGTTCACCACGATCGTCGACACCACCGCGCGTTCGGCGCCGGCCCGGATCAGCGGCGCGTCGACGGCCACCCGGTGCGATCCCAGGGTGGACGAATACCAAATTGCCTCAACAAGATTCGTCTTGCCGTAACCATTGCGGCCGACGAACACCGTGCGGCCCGGTTCCAGATCGAGATCGACCCGGGGCCACGATCGGAAGTCGACGAGTCCGAGGTGGCGGATGTGCAACTTAACCCGACTCGCTCACCCGCTTGACCGCGTGCCCGCCGAACTGGGCGCGCAGCGCGGCGACCGCCTTCATGGTGGGGGAGTCGTCCTGGCGCGACAGGAACCGGGCGAACAACGACGCCGCGATGCCCGGCACCGGCACCCGCAACCGGATGGCCTCCTCGACGGTCCACCTGCCCTCACCGGAATCCTCGGTGTAGCCGGTGATCCGGCTCAGCCCGGGGTCCTCCTTGAGCGCCTTGGCCAGCAGCTGCTGCAGCCAGGACCGCACCACGGTGCCCTTGGTCCAGGCCTGGAAGACGGCCTGCGGGTCGCGTACCCGCTCCTCGGCGGCCAACAGTTCGTAGCCCTCGCCGTAGGCCGACATCAGCGCGTACTCGACACCGTTGTGCACCATCTTGACGAAGTGCCCGGCGCCGACCGGACCGGCGTGCACGAAGCTGTCCTCGCGCGGGCCGTCCGGGCGCAGCGTGTCGAAGATCGGCATGGCGCGCGCCACGTCCTCCTCGCTGCCGCCCACCATGAGCCCGTAGCCCTCGGTCAGCCCCCAGATACCGCCGGAGACACCGGCGTCGATGAACGAGATTCCCTTGGCTCCCAACAGTTCCGCGTGTGGTTCGTCCTCGGTGTAGCGGCTGTTGCCGCCGTCGATGACCAGATCGCCGGGGCTGAGCACATCCGCGAGGGCGCAGATGGTGTCGTGGGTGATCGGCCCGGACGGAACCATGACCCACACGATGCGGGGCGGCTGCAGCGCCTCGACCATGGCGGCGAGTGTGGGGACATCGGAGACCTCCGGTCGCGGGTCGTAACCGATGACCTCATGCCCGCCGGCCCGCAGCCGCTCGCGCATGTTGTAGCCCATCTTGCCCAGGCCGACCAGCCCGAGTTGCATGTCACTGCCCCCTTCGTGGTCGCCGGGCCGATCAGCCTGGCAACCGCACCGGCATCAACAGATAGGTGTAATCGGTGTGCGCCGCCGGGTACGGTCCCGGGCCGCTGATGTGGTCGTCGTCCTCGATGGCCGGCCGCAGCACCGCCGGGCGACTCGGCGTGGTGAAACCGAAGGTGACCCGCTCGGAGTGCAGCGAGGTCAGCCCGTCGGTCAGGTAGTTCGGGTTGAACGCGATGGTCAACGGATCGCCGTGGAAAGTGACCGGCAGGTCCTCCTCGGCGCGACCGACGTCGTCGGCGCCGGCCGACAGGTGCAGCACGTCGTCGCTGAACTCCATCCGCACCTGTGCCCCGCGGTCGGCGACCAGCGCCACACGCTTGATCGCCTCGGTCAGCTCGGTGACGCCGATCGTCGCGATCGAGGTGTGCTCGGACGGCAGCAGCTGGCGGAATTTCGGGAACTCCGCGTCGAGCAGTCGGGTGGTGCTGCGCTTGCCGTTGCTGCGAATGCCGAGCAGCCCGTCCTTGCCGACCTCCGGGCCGGCGCCCAGCGCCAGGTGCACCTCCGAGCCGTCGGCGCCGGTCTTGGCGGCCTCGGCCAGGGTCTTCGCCGGCACCAGCACCGCGGCCTCGGTGTCGGGGAACGCGGTGGACCACTTCAGTTCCCGCACCGCCAACCGGAACCGGTCGGTGGCCGCCAACGTGACGTTCTCCCCGGAGATCTCGATGCGGATGCCGGTGAGCATCGGCAGGGTGTCGTCCCGGCCGGCCGCGACGGCGACCTGCCCGATCGCCTCGGCGAACAGGTCGGACGAGATGACACCGGTCTGCTCCGGCAGGGTGGGCAGAGTGGGGTAGTCCTCGACGGCCATGGTGGGCAGCGAGAACCGGGCACTGCCGCAGGTCAACAACACCCGGGTGCCCTCGACGGTGACGTCGACCGGCTTGGCCGGCAACGCGCGGGTGATGTCGCTGAGCAGACGCCCGGACACCAGGACACTGCCCGGCGAGGCGATCTCCGCGGCGACCTGGACCTCGGCCGAGACCTCGTAGTCGAATCCGGAGATGGTCAGCCCGTCGTCGGAGCCGGTGAGCAACACGCCGGCGAGGACCGGAACGGTCGGTCGGTTCGGCAGGTTGCGTGCTACCCAGGCCACGGCATCGGCGAAGTCTTCGCGCACCAGGCGGAACTTCAAGTCGGTGACACCCACGGTTGTCGTGGCCACGTTCATAGAGTCCCTTCGATCACGTACACAACCCCCAACCTGCGGTTCCGGGTGGCCTCACAGCGATCGCGCCGAGAGATCGGTCGACCCTGACGGCTGTCCGCTGAACCACCGTAGAGCTTTCGGCCCGAACTTGAAAGCTAATCGATCGGGCCGACGAAATGGCGACCGGACCTGGTCAGGGGGTGGCCTGAGCAGGACTCCCCAGCGGCCTTCTTCCGGAGAGTTTCGTTCGGAGATTTCTCAGCAACAGTAATAGGTGTTGTGGAGATTGGGGATGTTCGGCCGTTGCCGCAGGACGACTGCGCGACCGGGTGTGCATGACCTGTGGATGAACTGGTGAGAGTCGGCGCCGCGCTGTGGACGGTCGGTGGGGTGTGAACGGCCGGCCGGATCGTTCCCAGGTTGATCCCAAGTTGTCCACAGCGTTGTGCACAGCGCCGCGCTGTGACTGGTGTTATTCGCGGTGCAGGAGTTTTTTGAAACTCATACCGCACTCCCTGGCGTGTCGCGACGCGACACGCCGAAGGGGGAGCGGGGAAGGGCGCGGCCGACAGGCGGCGGAGACGGTGGCGCGGGCGCGCCGGCGCGCGGGGGACGCGAAAGTGACGCGACAAGAAATAAAGAAACAAATATCAGGAAGGGGTTAGGAAGAGGCGGTCAGCGCTTGGCCCGCTGGCGGATGCGGGTTGTCAGTTCCTTGACGTGGTCGAAGACCTCGCGCCGTTCGGCCATCTCGGCCCGGATCTTCTTCTCGGCGTACATCACCGTGGTGTGATCCCGGCCGAACGCCTGGCCGATCTTCGGCAACGACAGATCGGTGAGCTCGCGGCACAGATACATGGCGATCTGCCGGGACTGCGCCAGCGCACGGGTCTTGCCCGGACCGCGCAGCTCCTCGACGGTGGTCTGGAAGTACTCGGCGGTCGCGGCCATGATCGCGGCGGCGCTGATCTGCATCGAGCTGGGTTCGGAGATCAGATCGCGCAGCACGATCTCGGCCAGCGACCGGTCGATCGGTGTCTTGTTCAGCGACGCGAAGGCGGTCACTCGGATCAGCGCGCCCTCGAGTTCGCGAATGTTGCGCTCGATGCTGCTGGCGATGAGTTCCAGCACGTCATCGGGCACATCGAGGTTGTCCATCTGCGCCTTCTTGCGCAGGATGGCGATCCGGGTCTCGAGTTCGGGCGGCTGCACATCGGTGATCAGCCCCCATTCGAACCGGGTGCGCAGCCGGTCCTCCAGGGTGGCCAGCTGTTTCGGCGGCCGGTCGGAGGAGATCACGATCTGCTTGTTGGCGTTGTGCAGCGTGTTGAAGGTGTGGAAGAACTCCTCCTGGATGCCTTCCTTGCCCTCGATGAACTGGATGTCGTCGACGAGGAGCACGTCGATGTCGCGGTAACTGCGCTTGAACGACGCCTTGCGGTCGTCGCGCAGCGAGTTGATGAAGTCGTTGGTGAACTCCTCGGTCGATACGTACTTGACGCGCATCCCGGGGAACAACTTGAGCGTGTAGTTGCCGGCCGCGTGCAGCAGGTGGGTCTTGCCGAGACCGGACTCGCCCCAGATGAACAGCGGGTTGTAGGCCCGGGCCGGGGCCTCGGCGATGGCCAGGGCCGCGGCGTGGGCGAACCGGTTGGACGCGCCGATGACGAACGTGTCGAAGGTGTAGCGCCGGTTGAGGTTGACCGACGGGTTCTCGGAGGACGACGCGCCCTCGCGGCGACGGGCGAAATAGCTCGGCCAGTTCTGCTCGGCGCTGGCCCGCGCCGCCTGGTCCTCGTCCTCGTCGTCGTCCTCGGGGTCCGGTGCGGCGCCGTTGTGGATGTCCTCGGCGTCGTCGGGCGTGGCGATGCGCACACCGAGCTCGACCCGCTGACCGAGCCGCCGGCTCAGCGCCTCGATGATCGGCTGGCGCAGGTGCCGCTCGATCTCGTTCTGGACGAACGGGGAGGGCACCGACAACAGGGCGAATCCCTCGGTCAGGCGCAGCGGTTTCACCAGCTTCAACCAGGCCCGTTGCTGGGGGGTGAGCGCTGGCAGGCTGTCTCCGTTTACCCCTTGCGGCCGGACCTCGCCGTTGAGTTCGGCGACGACGCTGTTCCAGATGGCTACAAACGGGGGATCGGGGTCAGCTGTCAATGACGCGTACCCCCTCTTGCCCGACCGTCGGGATCACCAAAACAACGATGACGATCTGTCCACATGGTTATCCACAGATTGTGGATTACCGGACGACCGTCGCCGTTCACACTATCTGTATCTAGCAAAGCACCTCGCTCACAGAGCTCGGCACGGTGATGTCACCGTGGGCTCGGCGCGGCGGGCGCTCCCGCGTTGTCATCTCGATCGCCGGGATCGACCCGGCGACAGGGCAGAAGCTAACAAGTTTTGACCAGACACGCCAACCGTTCCGCAACATTGGCCCAGGGTTCGTTCGCCAGCGGCGGAACGCCGTGACTGTAGGGATAATTGTGACGAACGGGACCCGGTTCGACGGCCCCTCGGGCAACGGGGCGCGGGCGGCGCGGACCGGCCGGACCTGGTTTGACCTAGGCAAATCTCGTCAGTACCCTCGAACAGTCGCCCGCACGAGGCGATACGGCTGCGACCCGCCCGTCGGGGACCGCGCCGGCACAGCGAAGACGTACGAGCTTACGAGCGGCAACCACGTCCCATCGCCACGGCTGAAACGCGTGGCTGGGTCACGGGTGCCAGGGAAGACGAGGGAGAGACAGCCGTGGCCAAGGGCAAGCGGACCTTCCAGCCGAACAACCGCCGGCGCGCACGGGTGCACGGGTTCCGGCTGCGGATGCGGACCCGGGCCGGCCGGGCGATCGTGGCCAACCGGCGCGCCAAGGGTCGTCGCAGGCTGACCGCCTGATCGCCGGCTAGATCCGGGCAGGGCCGGCACGGTGCTTCCGGCGCGGTACCGAATGACGCGGTCGTCGGAGTTCGGTGCCACGGTCAACCGAGGGGTGCGGGCGGTGCAGCCCGACATCGTGGTGCACGCCTTGCGCTGCGAGGGCTCCGACGACGGACCGCGCATCGGTTTCATCGTCTCGAAATCGGTTGGGACTGCGGTACAGCGACACCGAGTAACCCGCCGTTTGCGTCATGTAGCGCGTACTGTCATCGATGAGCTGGATCCCGGCGACCGGATCGTGATTCGGGCACGGCCGAGTGCACGGCATGCGATCTCGGCGCGGCTGGAACAGGAGTTGCGCGCAGCGTTGCGCAAGACCCGGCAGGGGAGCGGAAAGTAGCGAATGACTACGGTGCGTGCCGCGGCGACCCGGTCGGTGATCTTCGTCATCCAGCTGTACCGGAATATGATCTCGCCGCTGCGGCCGCCGTCTTGTCGTTTCATTCCAACCTGCAGCCAGTACGCGGTCGAGGCGCTGACCGAATTCGGCTTGGTCAGGGGTGGCTGGCTGGCTGTCAAACGGCTGCTGAAATGTGGGCCGTGGCATAGGGGAGGATGGGACCCGGTCCCAGAGCGGTGCGAGCCGCACGACCCGTGTGGTGGCCGCCCGGAATCCGAGTCGCGATCAGGAAGCGAGACGCGTGTTTAACTGGTTCAGCCTGGACTTCATCTACTACCCGGTCTCCGGGATCATGTGGGTCTGGTACAAGATCTTTTCCTTCTTGATCGGACTCATTCCCGGCGTCTACGGTCCGTCGAACTTCTTCTCCTGGGCGCTGGCGGTAGTGTTCCTCGTCTTCACCCTGCGCGCCATCCTGTACCGACCGTTTGTTCGGCAGATCCGCACCACGCGGCAGATGCAGGAGTTGCAGCCGCAGATCAAGGCGCTGCAGAAGAAGTACGGCAAGGACCGGCAGCGGCTGGCGCTGGAGATGCAGAAGCTGCAGCGCGAACACGGGTTCAACCCGATCCTCGGCTGTCTGCCGATGCTGGCCCAGATCCCGGTGTTCCTCGGCCTGTTCCACGTGCTGCGGTCGTTCAACCGGACCGGCGGCTACGGCATCGGCGCGCAGAACCTGCCGGTCGATGTCAACCGTGAGCTGCCCAACTACTTCTTCAGCGCCGAGGACGTCGGGCACTTCCTCGACGCGCACCTGTTCGGTGCGCCGATCGGTGCGTGGATCACCCAGAGCGAGGCGAGTACGGAGGCGTTCACCGAGTTCAACCGGGCGACGGTGGCGGCGGTCGCCATCCCGATCATGCTGGCGGCCGGCATCGCGACGTACTTCAACAGCCGGGCCTCGATCTCGCGGCAGAGCCCGGAGGCCGCGGCCAACCCGCAGACGGCGCTGATGAACAAGCTGGCGCTGTACGTGTTCCCGATGGGTGTGATCGTCGGCGGTCCGTTCCTGCCGATCGCGATCCTCATCTACTGGTTCTCGAACAACATCTGGACGTTCGGTCAGCAGCACTACGTGTTCGCGATGATCGAGCGCGAAGAGGAGGAGAAGAAGCGCCAGCAGTTGGAGCGGCGGGCCAAGAACGCTCCGCCGCCCGGGGCCAAACCGGCCAAGGCCCGCAAGGGTGGGCAGACGGGTTCGGCGAAGAGCACCGAGCGTGGGGACGAGAGCACCGACGCGGAGAAGGATTCCGGCGCGACCACGGAAGTACAGGAACCGGCGGGGGACAGCGCCGCGGCGACCGAGCCGAGGGCGAGCGGCCCGAGCGGCACGCAGAAGGCGTCCGGCAAGTCGGGCTCGGGTCCGGGCCGGACGCCGCGGCCGGGGGCGCGGCCGAAGAAGCGTAAGCGGTAACCGGTGGGAGAACCGGTGGACGAGGGAGATACAGCCATGACGGACGCTGACACGACCGAGCGCAGCGGGGCGACCGCGGACACGGACATCGACGAGGTCGAGACCACCGACCGGGGTTCGAGCGCGGCGGACATCGACGAGGAACTCGAGGAGCGACTGGTCGCCGAGGGCGAGATCGCCGGTGACTATCTGGAGGAGCTGCTCGACATTCTGGACTTCGACGGTGACATCGATCTAGACGTCGAGGGCGACCGAGCGGTGGTGAGCATCGACGGCGGCACGGATCTGACCAAGCTGGTGGGTCGGCGCGGCGAGGTGCTCGACGCGTTGCAGGAACTGACCCGGCTGGCCGTGCACCAGAAGACCGGGGTGCGGAGCCGGTTGATGCTCGACATCGCGGGCTGGCGTCGGCGCCGGCGCGAGGAGTTGACGGCGCTGGGCGATAAGGTGGCCCGGCGGGTGCTGGCGACCGGCGAGCGCGAGGAGCTCACGCCGATGACCCCGTTCGAGCGGAAGATCGTGCACGACGCCGTCGCAGCGGTGGCGGGGGTGCGCAGCGAGAGCGAGGGCGTGGAGCCGGCCCGGCGCGTGGTGGTGCTGCCGGACTGACCGAGATCACACGAATCACACGAGTGTAGTTCGACGGGTCCGCGCGCGAAGACCGGAGGATGTTTCACGTGAAACACGACGAGGTCGCGACGGCTCCCGAGGCGGCCGCCATCGTGTTCGGCGACGCGTTGGACGCCGCGCGCCGGTATGCCGAGATCCTGGCCGGTGCCGGTGGCGAACGCGGGCTGATCGGGCCGCGCGAGGTCGCCCGGCTGTGGGACCGCCATCTGCTCAATAGTGTGGCCGTGGCCGAACTGCTCGCCGAGGGGGAGCGAATCGCCGACATCGGCAGCGGGGCCGGATTGCCCGGGATACCGTTGGCACTCGCCCGCCCGGATCTCGAGGTGATATTGATCGAACCATTGTTGCGTCGGACCACCTTCCTCACCGAGGTAGTGCAGGAGTTGGGTCTCGACGTCGCCGTCATCCGCGGACGGGCGGAGGACCCGGCGGTGCGCGAGCGCGTGGGCCGGGTCGATGCGGTGGTGTCGCGGGCGGTGGCACCGCTCGACAAGCTCACCCGCTGGAGCTTGCCGTTGCTCAGGCCGGGCGGCCGGATGCTGGCCATCAAGGGCGAGCGGGCCCAGAAAGAGGTCGACGAACATCGGCGTGTGATGGCGTCCCTCGGGGCGGTGGATGTAAAGGTGATGAAATGTTGCGCGGACTACTTGGATCCTCCCGCGACCGTCGTCGTAGCGCGACGGCGCAACGTGAATCAGGGGACCGCGGAGCGGCGTCGGCGGACGGCCGGAGGCCGGCGGTGAAGCCCGGGGGACAGCAGCCGGCGAAGCCCCAGCCGGGTTCACCCGAGCCGGTTGCACGTGAAACGTTGCGAACAGCCGGCGGGACGACCCAGCAGAACGTTCCACGTGAAACATCGGGCGGGCAGCGCGGCAGCGCGGGGGCGGGCGGTCCGCGGGCCAACACCCCGGCGACGCCCCCGGCGCCACGGCCGGTTTCACGTGAAACATGGCAACAGCCCGCGGCGGCGAACGATGTGTGGAGGGATCCGGTGGTTGACACACCAATCGGTGCAGAGGCCGAACGAGCAGTGCGCCTATTGCACGCCGCAGCGAAGTCGGGGCTGCCCCGCCCCAGCCGCCAGCGCGTGTTCACCGTGGCCAACCAGAAGGGCGGTGTCGGCAAGACCACCACGGCGGTGAACCTCGCCGCCGCGCTGGCGATGCAGGGGCTCAAGGTGCTCGTCATCGATCTCGACCCCCAGGGCAACGCCAGCACCGCGCTCGGTGTGGACCATCGGGAAGGCACCCCGTCGTCGTACGAGGTGCTGCTGGGCGAGATCACGCTCGGCGACGCGATGCGGCGCAGCCCGCACAGCGAACGGTTGTTCTGTGTACCCGCCACGATCGACCTCGCGGGCGCCGAGATCGAGTTGGTCAGCATGGTCGCCCGCGAAACCCGGTTGCGCAACGCGCTGGCCGGTTTGCAGAAGTACGACTTCGACTACGTCTTCATCGACTGCCCGCCATCGCTCGGCCTGTTGACGATCAACGCCCTTGTCGCGGCGCCCGAGGTCCTCATCCCCATCCAGTGCGAGTACTACGCGCTCGAGGGCGTGGGCCAGCTACTGCGCAACATCGAGATGGTCCGCCGACACCTCAATCCGGCGCTCACCGTCAGCACCGTCATCCTCACCATGTACGACGGCCGGACGAAGCTCGCCGATCAGGTGGCCGCGGATGTGCGCGCCCACTTCGGGGACAAGGTGCTGCGCACGGTGATCCCGCGCAGCGTCAAGGTGTCGGAGGCGCCCGGCTACGGCATGACGATCATCGAGTACGACCCGGGTTCGCGTGGCGCGATGAGCTACATCGATGCCAGCCGCGAGATCGCCGCCCGCGACCAGCACGCCGCCGGACAGCCGCCGCAGCGACCGGCCCCGGCCCAGCCCCCGGCCGGGCGCCCGGCCCCCACCGGCCAGCAGGCGCCCCCGCCGCCGGCGGGTTCACCGGCACCCCGACCCGCGCAGTGAACGTGATGACGCCGAGAGTCGAACCGCGACAAGGAGACCGAGATGACGCAGCCGACACGTAAGCGCAGTGGCCTCGGCCGGGGTCTGGCGTCGCTCATCCCCACCGGACCCGGCGACGGCGACCAGGGTCTCGGGCCCCGGATGGGTGACGCCGCCGCGGACGTCGTGCTCGGCGGCCAGGGGGGTCCGGACACCAGCGGGGTGGGCGCGGTGTACCGCGAGATCGACCCGGCCGCGATCGAGCCGAACCCGCGCCAGCCGCGGCAGGTCTTCGACGAGGAGGCCATGGCCGAACTGGTGCACTCGATCCGGGAGTTCGGGTTGATGCAGCCGATCGTGGTGCGCGAGCTGCCCGGCACACCCGGCCGCTACCAGCTGGTGATGGGGGAGCGGCGGTGGCGGGCCGCCCAGCGCGCCGGTCTGACCGCGATCCCGGCGATCGTGCGGGAGACCGCCGACGACAGCCTGCTGCGCGACGCGCTGCTGGAGAACATCCACCGGGTGCAGCTCAACCCGCTCGAGGAGGCCGCCGCCTACCAACAGCTGCTCGACGAATTCGGCGTCACCCACGATGAACTGGCCGCCCGCATCGGCCGGTCCCGGCCGGTCATCACCAACACGATCCGGCTGCTGAAGTTGCCGCTGGCGGTCCAGCGGCGGGTGGCCGCCGGGGTGTTGTCGGCCGGCCATGCGCGTGCGCTGCTGGCGCTCGAGGGCGGGCCGGAGAAGCAGGAGGAGCTCGCGGCGCGCATCGTCGCCGAGGGGCTGTCGGTCCGTGCCACCGAGGAGGCGGTCACGCTGGCCAACCGCGGCGAGACGAGCAAGCCCGCCGCGCCGCGGCGCAAGCCGATCCAGATGCCGGGCCTGCAGGAGGTCGCCGAGCGGCTGTCGAACCGGTTCGACACCCGGGTCACGGTGAGCCTCGGCAAACGCAAGGGCAAGATCGTGGTCGAGTTCGGCTCGGTGGACGATCTGCAGCGCATCGTCGAGATGATGGCCCCGACACAGTCCTGACCAACCACCCGCAGCCGTTACGTCACTGTGACGGTTCCGCTCCTCGGTGCCCGGTCAGCGACCGGCTGGAAAGGCAAATCCCAAGTGCACCAACAATTTTCACCACGTAGGCGGGCGTCCGGCCGGAGCCGGAGCCGCGAGCACCGGACCGGGCGGGCCGGCGCTTCTATGCTGGAGGTGCAGTCCTACCCGTCACCGCTGCACTGGAACCGGGGAGTGTAGTGTCGCCGCGAATCACGCCGTTGCGGCTCGAGGCGTTCGAGCAGCTGCCCAAGCACGCCCGGCAGTGCGTGTACTGGGAGGTCGACCCGGCCAGCCTGGAGTCCGACGGCGAATCCCGTCCGGGCGGCCGGATGTGGGACCCCGAGTTCGAGAAGGAAGCCTGGCTGTCCATGGTCATGCTCGAGTGGGGATCGTGCGGCCAGGTGGCGGTGATGTGCCCGGGCTCGGACGACGACGCCGCCCCACTCACCGGTGACGAGCCGTGCATCGGGTACGCGTTCTACGCCCCGCCGGGGGCGGTGCCGCGGGCGCGCTATTTTCCCTCCGGGCCGGTCAGCGCCGACGCGGTGCTGCTCACCTCGCTGGGGGTGGAGGGCGCCGAGGAGAACGACACGCTGCCACGCACGCTGGTCTCGGCGGTGGTCAGTGACCTCGTCCGCCGCGGTGTACGCGCGCTGGAAGCGTTCGGGCACACCGCTGATGTGGCGGAACTCGTTGACCCACAAGCGGTTTCACCGGTGCTGCGTCCGGTGGTGGAGACGATCGGCGACTGTTCGGCCGAGCAGTGCACATTGCCGGCCGACCTGTTGCTGGACTGCGGCTTCGTCGTCGTGCAGCAGCACCCGTACTTCCCCCGGTTGCGGTTGGAACTCGAATCCGGCCTGGGCTGGAAGGCCGAGGTGGAGGCCGCGCTGGAACGGCTGCTGGAGTCGGCCCAGCTGTCGCAGACGGTCGGTGCCGGTTCGGTGTCGCGCTAGCCCCGAGTCCGACCGAAAGCCCCGAGTCCGACCGAACCCGGCGACACCGGGCGGGGGAGCCGATGCCTTCGGCCGCAGGTGCGAAGTGCCGGCCTGCCGCCAGCGGAGACGCGGCGCGGCTAGCGGGCGCGGGCCCGGCGGCGCCGCGACGGGGCCTGCTGGTGCGCCTGCTGCTCGGCCTGGGCCTGGTTGGCCTTCTCGTTCTGCTCCACCGACAGTTCGTGGGCGAGCAGTTCGGCGAACGTGAACGTGCCGGTGGGACGGTCGTTCTTGCCCAGCAGGTACAGCCGCTTGACCGCGGCGAGGATCCCCTCGGCGATCGCGTCGCGGGCCTGCGGCGACAACAGCACCCGCCGGTCGTCCGGGTTGGTGATGTAGCCGATGTCGACCTGCACGGTGGGCATCCGGGTCAACCGCAGCAGATCCCAGGTCCGGCCATGGGTGCGGCAGTCACGTAGACCGGTGCGCGCCACCACTTCTCGTTGAATGAAGTCGGCGAGATTGCGGCCGATCGTCGACACCGACCCGTGTGCGTTGCCGAAGTAGAACGACGCCACGCCGTTGGCCGCCGGGGTGGGCTGGGTGGCGCAGCGCAGGCTGATCATCAGGTCCGCACCGACGGTGTTGGCGGTCGCGGCCCGCTCGGCGTCCGACGGGGACCGGTTGGCCGGCCGCGACAGGAACGTCTCCATGCCGATCGCCGACATCCGCCCCTCGAGCCGGCTGGCCAGATCCCACAGCAGGTCGGCCTCGCTCATCGGGCCGTTCGGGCCCTGCATGATCATGCCGTGGTCGTCGCCGCCGCGGCCCGGGTCGATGATGATGCGCTTACCCGACAGCCGCGGGCCCGACCGCCGCACGATCTCCTCCTCGCGGATGGCGTGCGGCGACCCGCCGGTGACCCGGGAACCGAGAAAGTACAAGGAGCGCAGCGTTTCCGGCCCGCAGATACCGTCCGGGTACAGGCCGTACTCGCGCTGATAGGCCATCAGCGCGTTGTGCGTGTGCAGACCGAAGTGCCCGTCGACGAGACCGGTGTAGAAGCCGAGTTCCTGCAGTCGGGTCTGCAGGGTGGCCACGTCGTCGCCGTACATCGGGGCGCCGAACTGGTGGCTGAGCGTGCGCGCCCCGAGCCGGTAGGACGCCTCCTTGAGCGCCCGGTAGGTGGCCTCACCGACGACGCCGTCGACCAGCAGGCCCCGCTGCTGCTGAAACGCCCGCACCGCCTGATCGAGTTCGTCGTCGAACACGTCGGGGGCGACGATCTTGCCCGTCGACATCGCGTCATCGGGGTCGTCGATCAGACCGAGCGCCGCCAGGGCAGAGCGGATCTCGGCGACCGCACTACCACGGTCACCGCGACGCAGACTCGGCATAGGCGGCCCTTCGGTCACTGGCGTCGGCGGCGGGCGCCGACCAGGCAGGACAATGACGACCCCGGTCCAGTTCGGGGCACGTTGCCTGTCATTGTCTCAGACGGCACCCCGAATCAGGAAAACGCCAGGCGGCGATCCGTGCCCGGTCTGGTCTTCCGGGTTATTTGCTGTACGAAGTTGGTGAGGTGCTCAGAGCACGTCGGCAAGTTCGCGCAGCAAAGCCGCTTTGCCTTTGGCGCCGACCATCCGCTTCACCGGCTGGCCGTCCTTGAACAGGATCAGCGTCGGGATCGACACCACCTGGAAATCACGGGCGGTGGCCGGGTTGGCGTCGACGTCGAGCTTGGCGACCTTCAGGGTGCCGGCCTTCTCGGCGGCGATCTCCTCGAGCACCGGCGCGATCATCTTGCACGGACCGCACCAGGTGGCCCAGAAGTCGACCAGCACGGGGGTGCTGCTGTTGAGCACGTCAGCGGCGAACGTCGCATCGGTCACGGTGACCGTCGAGGTGGTTTCGGCCATGCGAGCTCCTCGTCAGGCAGGGGTGGAGGTGGTTTGGTCGGTGGGTGCGTCGGCGGCGGTGTGGGCCAGCCAGCGCTCGGCGTCGATCGCGGCCGAGCAGCCGGTGCCCGCGGCGGTGATGGCCTGCCGGTAGGTCCGGTCGACCAGGTCGCCGGCCGCGAACACACCCTCGACCGAGGTGGCGGTCGAACCGGGTTTCACCAGCACGTAGCCGTCGGGGTCGAGATCGACCTGGCCGCGCACCAGTTCCGAGCGCGGATCGTGACCGATCGCGACGAACACACCGGTGACGTCCAGCTTGGACTCCGCACCGGTGACGGTGTTGCGCACGCGTACCCCGGTGACCGTCGAATCGCCTTCGACGGCGGTGACCACGGTGTTGGTGAGGAAGGTGATCTTCTCGTTGGCGCGGGCGCGTTCGAGCATGATCCTCGACGCGCGGAACTCCTCGCGACGGTGCACGATCGTCACGCTGCGGGCGAACCGGGTGAGGAAGGTGGCCTCCTCCATCGCCGAGTCGCCACCGCCGACCACGATGATGTCCTGGTCGCGGAAGAAGAACCCGTCACAGGTGGCACACGTGCTCACCCCCCGGCCGATGAACTGTTCCTCGCCGGGCACGCCCAGATGGCGCGCCGCCGCCCCCATCGCGAGGATGACCGCCCGGGCGTAGTGGGTCTCGTCGCCGACCGTCACCGACTTCACCGGTCCGGTCAGCTGTACCGCGTCGACGTTCTCGGTGCGCAGGTCTGCGCCGAAGCGGCGGGCCTGCTCGCGCATCTGGTCCATCAGCTCGGGGCCGGTGATGCCGTCCTTGAAGCCGGGATAGTTCTCGACCTCGGTGGTGGTCATCAGGGCCCCGCCGAACTCGACGCCTTCGAACACCAGCGGTGCGAGCTGAGCGCGGGCGGTGTAGATGGCCGCGGTGTAGCCCGCCGGACCCGATCCGATGATGATCACGTCATGAACCGGGGTGGTGGAAGTCATGAAAGTTGCGCCTTTCTGCCGATCCGACCGGCACGGGTGTCAACGCCAGCCTAGGGTCGGGTGTTCCCGTATTGGCCTGTGGGACAGATTACGGGCGGGCCAGCACGCTGTCTGCGGACAGCCCGGTGTGGGCGGCGTTACATTCCGGCGCGACAACCTTGGCGGCCAGCGTGTCGGCGCTGTCCCCGGGCAGCAGCAGCAGCACCGCGGGCTGACCGTCGAACTCCAGTTCCCGGGCGCCGAGCACCTCGGTGCCGGGCGGATAGCCGAGTCCGCTGAGGCAGGACGTGAGCCGCTGCGGGTCGGTCAGCGGCCCGAGCTGCGGGGCCCGGGTCAACAGCGCGACGATCTCCGGTTCGGGTAGTGGCACCGGTACCGGTCGGTCGGCGACGGTCATCTCGTTGGCGGTCGGCCCGTACGCCAGGCCGGACGGCGGAGCGGTGGGCTGGGGGGCGCGGGCGAGCATGACCGCCCCGAGAACGGCGGCGACCGCCGTGGCCCCGATGCCGACGATCAGCCCGGCTCGGCGGATCCGCACCGGCACGGCCGGGCGCGCGGCGTGCCCGGGCGCGGCGCGCAGCGCGGCGACCACCCGGTCGGTCACCTCGGCCGGCACCTCCGGCGCCGACCGAAAGTCCTCGCGCAGGGCGGCTAGATCATCGCGAAGCCGTTCCAGCACAACGGGATCCACGTCGGCGCCGCCCCGATCGTCGGCGTCGCCCCGATCGTCGCCGGGGTCACGTACGGGTTCGCTACCGTCGTCCATCGCCGCTCTCCGCCACCATGCCTGCCGTCAGCCAGTCTCCACTACCCGAGGGCGCGGCGGTCAGCGGGGCGGTCCCGGATCGGTGCTCAGCGACCGGCGCCGCTGTCGGCGAGCACCAGGTGCCCCAGCGCCGCGGCGAGCTTGCGCCGCGCCCGGGCGCAGCGGCTCTTGACCGTTCCCTCGGGCACCCCCAGCAGCTGGGCGGCGTCGGCCACCGAGTAGCCCTGCATGTCGACCGCCACCACCGCGGCCCGCTGATCGAGCGGCAACCGCAGCAGCGCGTGCTCGACCACGATCGCGGTGTCGACGTGCGGGGTGGGGTCGCCGACCGGGCAGTGATCGTCGAGCAGCCCGGTGGTCGGCTGAATTCTGTTGCGGCGCAATCGGTCCAGGCAAGCGTTGACGACGATGCGGTACAGCCAGCTGCGCACCGACGCATCGTGGCGGAACCGGGCCGCGCCGCGGTGAGCGGCCAGCATCGCGTCCTGCAACGCGTCGGCGGCGTCGTCGGGATCGCGGCTGGTCAGCCGGGCCAGCCGGTACAGCTGGCGGTGGTGGCGGTAGAACAGCGCCTCGAAAGCGTACCGGTCCCCGGCGACGTGTGCGGCCAGCAGCTGCGCGTCGGTGCGGGGGTCGGGGGCCGGGCCTTCGAAGCTGTTCACAGCCGAACACTAAGCGCCGGTGGGGGAGCGCGGCCGACACCGCCGGGCACGGCTGGGGATAACCGCCGCTGCTGTGGATCGGCGCTATTCGGCGGCCCTGACGGTGATCTCGGCGATGTCGGAACGGCTCTCGCCGTTGACCTGACCCAGCGTGGAGACCCACACCAGCAGGTAGCTGACCGGCTGCTCGGAGTCGACCTTGATGGTGTTCTCACCCGGCCGCAACGGGGTCGCCCCCTTGAGCACGGTGGTGTCCTCGAGCCGGGCCGGGTTCGCGCTGGGCGCCGACCGGATCTGCACCTCGGTGCCGGTGCTGTTGAGGTTGATGCCGACCTCGCCGATCTTGGTCGGGCGCGGCAGCTGCAGGATCAGCCCCACCCCGTTCTTGAAGTACGGGAACGGCACCGGGTCGGTGTACTTGTCGATCGGCCACACCGTGGTCCTGTCGCCGTCGATAGCCAGCCGCGCCTTGTCCGGCGCGTCCGGTTCGCCTTCAGGTGAAAACACTGTTGCCGCAACAGGTTTGACGAGCTCGCCGGGCGCGGTGGTCGCAGCGGTGGCGCTGGTGGTGGTGCCGGGGTTCAGGCCGAGCCGGTCGCTGCGGATCCCGCCACCACCGCCGACGTCGCCGAAGAGCCTATTGAGGAAGGTGGCCAACAGCACCAGCGCGACGATGATGATCGCGGCGCCGGCGCTGATGCCGATGATCAGCGCCTTGCGGCGGCGCGCCGCCGTCTCCGGATCGTCCTCGGCCGGTTCCTCGTCGTCGACGGGTTCCGGCTCGGCCTCGTTGTCGACCGGCGCCAGCAACTCGGTCCGGTCGGCCACCGCGGTCGCCTGCTGCAGGAGGTTCAGAAGTGTTGGCGCGCTGCGGATCCCACCACTCTCCTGGACCGCGTGGGCGGCGGCGGCGGAGATCTGGAACGGGATGTCGCGGTCGATGGTGCGGGGTTCGAGCGGCCGGCCGAGCGCGTCCTTGTCGGCGGGTGCCAGCCCGCTGGGCACCCCGGCCTCGGGCAGCGGCCAGCGGTTGACCAGCAGCGCGTACAGGGCGGCCCCGATGCCCCGGATGTCCTCGTCGGGGCTGGCGTCAGGCAGGGTGGCGGGGAACGCCAACGCGACGTCGCCCTCGATGCTGACCCGGATCCGGCTGGGGTGGTCGATCGACAGCGCCACCCCGGAGCGGTGGGCCACCTCGGCCGCGGCGGCCAGGGACTGCACGGCCCGCGCCCCGCCGATCGGCGACGGGGAGGTGGCGGCCACCTCGGCCAACGAACCGCCGCGGATCCACTCCGAGACCACCAACCCACCCGTGCCGGTGGCCCGCACGTCGAGCACCCGGGCCACGCCCGGCATGTCGATCCGGCTCAGTTTGAGGGTGCGGTCGAGGATGCCCCGCACCTGCTCGCCGGAGAGCGTGCCGTCCGGGTCGACAAAGGTGAGCGCGACCTGGCGGTCCAGCGCGATGTCGAGCGCCTGCCAGAACTGCAACGGCGGCGGGCCGCCGTGGCACACCAGCAGCCGGTACCGCCCGTCGCCGACGATCGCGCCGGGAACGAGGTGGACGTCGTCCTCTGCGGGCGACGTGTCGGGCGCCGGTTTCGGCGGCGTCTTGTCCGCTTCGGCCCGGCGGGGAGGAGCGACCGGGCGCACCCCCGGCGCGGCGGCGGCGACACCGTTGGGCGGCACCGTGGGCCGGGCGGTCTGCCGGGGACCGGGTTCGGGCACGTCGGGCTGGAACTCCTCGGCCTCGACGTCGTCGCCGGTCGGTTCGACGGGTGCCGACCGCGCCGTCGCCGGACCCGGTTCGGGCTGGTCAGCCTCGGGTTCGGGCCGGGGCCGGGATCCCGACAACGAGATCCTGGTGGTCGTGCCGTCGGGACCCGGCGCGGCACCGCTGGTGGGTTTGTCGCTCACCGCTGGTCCTTTCCGCATACCTTCCCCGGTCACCGCCGCCGAGGGGGCCCGGTGACCGCCGAGCGGGTCCGGGCGCTGTCCCGGCGCGGACGAATTGCTCTGTTCAGGGTACGTGAGCGGGCGGCGCGCCGGGGCAGGGTCGGACGACGGCGCAGGCCGGAGCGGCTGAGCGGCCCCGGAGACACCCGGCTCCGAAACCCCGCTGCGGGGCCCGGTCGGCGTTTGCTGATGCGGCGCCGAGGCTCGGCCCAGCCGGCGTTTGACGAAGGCGAGCGCCGACGCGGCCTCGGGCACCTTGGCGGCCCACAGCACCGCGCCGATGGTGGGCGCCATCAGCAACCCGAGCAGCGCCAGCCGCAGCAGCGAACCGGCACCACCGCTGTGTTCGGTGAGTGCCTCGAACCGCAGCAGCCGGTCGGCGGCGTGACCGAGCATCGCGGCCACCAGGGCGGCGGCGAGGGTGACCAGCACGGTGCGGATGACCTGCAGGTCGTAGAGCCGGCCGCCGGGCGGGCGCAGATGGGCGCGCAGCAGCAGGTGCCCGGCCACCGCCCCGGCCAGGAAGCCCAGCCCGTTGGCCATGCCCAGGTAGCCGGCCACCAGCTGCGGGTCGTCGGTGACGTGCGGGGCGGCCAGCGAACCGGCGATCTTGACCGCGGTGATGACGACGATGATCAGGATCGGCGTCCAGGCCTTCTCCCGGGCGTAGAACACCCGCAGCTGCAGCAGCACCAGGGCGTAGGGGATCAGGGTGAACGCCGACAGCGTGATCGCCATGCCCAGGTAGCCGGCGTCGACCTGGCCGAAGTTGCCGTAGGCGAACAGCGCGGTGCCGATGGCCGGCCCGCCGACGGTCATCACCGCCACGATCGGGATGAGCGTCAGCATGGTCAGCCGGGTGGCCAGCGACAGGTCGCCGAGCACGGCGGGGATGTCGTCGGCGGCGGCGTTGCGGCTCAGCCGGGGCATCACCACGGTCAGCACCGTCACCCCGATCATCCCGAACGGCAGCTGCAGCACCAGCCAGGTGTAGTTGTAGATAGCCGGGCCGGAGGCGGCCGCGGAGCTGGCGATCTGGTTGCCGACCACCAGGCCGATCTGGCTGATCAGTACGTAGAGCACCATCGCGGCGGCCATCCCGCCGAACCTCTTGATCCGGTCGTCGATGCCCCACATCGGCCGCAGGCTGATCCGCTCCCGGCGGATCGCCGGCAGCAGCACCACGCACTGGGCGACCACGCCCAGGGTGGTGCCGATGCCCAGCACCAGCAGCTTGGCGTTGCCCATCTGCACCGGGTCGACCGACAGCTCCCCGGGCACCAGCAGGTAGACGATCAGGGTGGCGATGGCCACCACGTTGTTGAGCACCGGCGCCCAGGCCGGCGGGCCGAAGATGTTGCGGGTGTTCAGGATCGCCATGAACACCGACGACAGCCCGTAGAACAGCACCTGCGGCAGCAGCAGGTAGGCGAACGCGGTGGTGAGCGGCTCGTTGACCTGCGGGTCGCCGCCGAGCATCAGCCGCACCAGCGCCGGGGCGGCGGCCACCGACACGATCGTGGTCACCAGCAGCAGGGTGGTGACCAGCGTGACCAGCCGGCGCACGAACGCCGCCCCGCCGTCGGGGTCGTCCTTCTCGGCGCGGGCCAGCACCGGCACGAAGATCGCGGTGAAGGTGGCTTCGAGCACCAGCGCGGCGATCAGGTTGGGCAGCTGATTGGCCACCGAGAACGCACTCGACAGCGCCGCACCGAGGATGGCGGCCAGCAGCACGATCCGGATGAACCCGGTGATGCGGCTGATCAGGGTGGCGAACGCCATCCCCCAGGACCGCGACACCACCGCCGCGTCGGACAGCTCGGGCCGGCGCGGACCCTGCTCCGGCGCGGCCGGGGCCGGATCCGGTTCGGTGGACGACTCCGGCGCGGGGCGCGGCCGGTGACCCGCGCCGGTCATGTCGGCCGGCTCCTGGAACGGGTGCGGTCCGGACCACCGCTGTCCTCGCGGGCCCGGTTGCCGCCGGCGGGGCCCGGCTCGGCGTCGGGGTCGAAACTCAGCGCGACGTCCAGCGGGTCGGGCCGGTCCAGATCGGCCGGGTCGGGCTGGCCGCGGAACCGGTGCCACAGCCGTCGCCCGGCCAGCAGCACCAGCACCGCGCCGGCCGACAGCGTGATGAAGAACAGCACCTTGCCGTAGGCGTTGGAGTGCACCGACAACCGCACCGGCTCGCCCAGCGGCAGCCCGTCGGCGGTGCGCAGCCCGACGTCGACGGCGACCCGCTGGGTGAAATGCACCTCGATCGGCACCAGAACCGGCAGATACCCCGGCGGCAGTTCGATCTCGCCGATGTCGCTGACCGTCATCCCCGGCGGCGCCTGCACGTCGAGCCGGACCCGGATCGGAACGGCCAGGTCGTTGCGCAGGGCTAGCGGCAGCGGGCTGCGCTCGGTGGCCAGCGTGTACGAGCCGCCCGGATTGACCACGGTGACGGCGTTGAACAGGTTGTCGACCGTGCGGGTGACGGTGCTGAGGCGTTGCTGGGCGAGCCCGTTGCGGGCCTCCGGCGGCACCGACTGGCTCAACGCGCGCAGCATGTCCTCGCGCAGCGGCGCGGTGTAGGCCTGGCCGGTCAACCCGGTGCGCACGTCGGTGGTCAGGGCCGCGGTCAGGCCCCACAGCCGCCCGGTCACCGCGGCGATCCCGGCCACCACGGCGTCGTCGATGCGGGCCTGCGGGTCACCGAGATCGGCCGGCGGCAGCGGCGCCAGCGGGCCGGCGGGTGCCGCGTTGGCGTCGTTGATCACCTCGGTGAGCGGGCGCGGCCGGGCCAGCCGCGCGGTGATGGCGGTCCGCACCGCGGTGAGCACCGCGTGCGCGTCGTCCGGCCGCGGGCTCCACACCAGCGGCGGCATCAGGATCTCGGTGCGCGGTTCGGCACCGGGCAGCAGCGTGCGCCACAGCAGCGCGCCCAGTCCGCTCTGGCGGCGCGCCACCTCCGAATCTTGGTGCAGCGGCAGGGCCAGGGCGGGGTCGAGGTAGGACGGCGTGACCGGGTCGGTGCCGATGCCGGCCAGCGCCGCCCCCACCGCCGGGTCGAACGGGGCGGCGACCACCTCGGCGGTGTAGCGCACCGGCCGCAGGTCGACGGGTCCGTCGGCGCCGAGCACGGCCCCTTCTCCGCCGCCGTTGCCGGACGACTCCCCGTCGGCGTGGCGATCGGCGACGTTGGCCGCACCGATCGCCACGTTGTGGCCCTGGCTCGACAGCAGTTCGACGGCGGGGCCGCTCACCGGTCCGTCGGCGAGCAGGGTGGCGCCGCGTACCGACGCGGTGCTGAGGATCTGGTCGACGATGTCGCCGGCGACCAGGGTGGCGATCGCGCTGAGGCCGGGATCGCCGACCCGGCGCAGCGCATCCAGGTCGGCCTGGGCGTAGGTGCTGGACACGACGCACATCCGCTGCGCGAGCCCCTTGAGCCGGTTGAGCCACGCGGTGGCCGCCTCCTGGCCGGTGCCCGGCCGGGTCGGGGTGCCCGGCCCGGCGTCGGGTCCGTCGTTGACGACGTAGCCGCCGGTCATCGCGTTGACGGTGACCAGCAGGTCGGGGTCGACGGCCAGGCAGGTGCTGGTGCGGATGTCGCCGCGCGGATCGACCTCGGATCCGGTGGCGAACTCGATCGCCGACAGCAGGACGTCCAGCCGCCCGCCGGGCGCCAGGGCGGTGGCCAGCTCGTCGTCGAGCAGCCGCACCGGGGTGGTGCCGCCGGGCGCGCCGGCGGCGAGCCGGGGACGGTCGGCCAGCGGCCACAGCAGGGTGATCCCGACCGGCCGGGAGGTGTCGGGGGGAACGACGGTGCTGACCGTGTCGTCGGAGTCGTCGGCCGGATCCCGGGGCACCCCGAGCACCGGCAGCAGGAACCGGGCGTCGTCGAGGCGGGCCGGCGCCCCGTAGTCGGGGGTGCCGTTGACGTTGACCATCACCGGGTACACCCCGGGCTCGTGGATGTCGAACGACGGTTGGGTCGACGACCGCAGCGGATACGACAGCGTGAACGGAACCTCTTGTCCGCGTTCGAGTTCCGCGGAAAGCGTGGTGAACCCGCCGATCGGCTCGAACTGGTCCACCGGGCCGGTGAGATTGGTGCGCAGACCGGCCGAGGTGGTCACCGCGGCGGCGGCCTCGAGCCGCACCACCACGTCACGCACCGGGCGGTCGCCGACGTTGCGCACCACCCCGGAGACGGTGACGACGGGTTCGCCCGCGGTGGTCACGATGTCGGGGGTGACCCGGTCGACGCGGATCTGCAGGAACCGGGCCGACCCGGGCTCGCCGGCGGCCGCCTGCGGGATCGCGACCGGAACCGCGAACAGCGCCAACACGCCGAGCACCAGCAGCACCCGAGCCAGCTGGCGGACGCGCACCGGCGCCGCGGTCACGGCCCTTGGCCGCAGCCGTTCGTCCGGCGAGGGGTCTTATCGTCGGTACGACGGTTGCGGGTGTGCGAGTGCGTCTGGGGCCGGCGCCACGGTTGGTGACGCGGCAGGGGCGGCAGGGCGGACGGCCCGTGGGTGCGCAGCCGGTCGATCAGCTCGCCGGCGACCTCGGCCAGGCGGCGTTCGTCGGCGTAGGCGAGCCGGTGCGGCAGCTCCTTGAGCGGAACCCAGGCCACCTCGCTGACCTCGACGTCCTCGTCGGACAGCTCCCCGCCGAGGAACCGCATCAAATAGTGGTGCACGGTCTTGTGCACCCGGCGCCCCTCGGTGACGAACCAGTAGTCGATGCTGCCCAGCGAGGCGAGCACGCTGCCCTGCAGTCCGGTCTCCTCGGCGACCTCCCGGATCGCGGTCTGCTCGGCGGTCTCGCCCAGCTCGATGTGCCCCTTGGGCAGGGACCACAGCATCCGGCCCCGGCGGTCCAGCCGCCCGATCAGCGCGGCCATCTGCCGGTCCTCCGGTCCGTCGATGCCGTCGACCACCAACCCGCCGGCCGAGGTCTCGTGCACGGTACGCAGCCGTTCCGGCGGACGGCGCGGGCGCGTCTTGTTCTGCCGGTGCGGTTTGTGCTGGGCGGCCGGCTGCTGGGTGCGGTGGCCGTCGCGCTGCCCCTGATCGGCGCGCTGGCCGTTGTGGCCGCGGTCACGCGGCCGGGGTGCAGCGGTGTCGGAGTGGGCACCAGCCGACTGCGGCGCACCGTTGAGCTGCTGCTGCGCCGCCGTCTCGGGCGGTCCTGCCGCGCGACGGCCGCGGCGCCGTCTGCGGCGCCGTCGTGGTTTGGCCTGTTCGCCGTCCGACACCCAAGCGATAGTAGCTGGCATACAGATCCGTCCCCGCCGCACTCACCGGTCGTGACAGAGCCGTTGCACATTAGGCTGTCCGAACGTGCCCGAACCAGCTACCGACGCAGTACTGCTCGCCGCCGCCCAGGTCGCGTTGAACCGGCACGGCGCGGTGCTGCGCGACATCGGTCGCGTCTTCGCCGACGCCGGCCACCAGCTCTACCTGGTGGGCGGCAGCGTGCGCGACGCGCTGCTCGGCCGGCTCGGCAACGATCTGGACTTCACCACCGACGCCCGGCCCGACGAGATGCAGCGCATGCTGCGGGGCTGGGCGGACGCGATGTGGGACACCGGCATCGAGTTCGGCACCGTCGGTGTCGGCCGGGGCGGGCACCGGCTGGAGATCACCACGTTCCGCTCCGACACCTACGACCAGGTGTCGCGGAATCCGCAGGTGTCGTTCGGCGACCGGCTCGAAGACGACCTGGTGCGGCGCGACTTCACCGTCAACGCCATGGCGGTGAGCATCACCCCCGACGGGCCCGGCGAGTTCCACGATCCGCTCGGCGGCCTGGAGGCGGTGCGCACCCGGACACTGGACACCCCGATGGCGCCGGAGGTGTCGTTCGGCGACGACCCGCTGCGCATGCTGCGCGCCGCCCGGTTCGTGTCGCAGCTGCAGTTCACCGTCGCGCCGCGGGTGGTCGAGGCGCTGGTCGCGATGGCGCCGCAGCTGAGCCGGATCACCGCCGAACGGGTCGCCGCCGAGCTGGACAAGCTGCTGCTGGGCGCCGATCCGGTGGCCGGGATCGACCTGATGGTGCAGACCGGCCTCGGTGATGTGGTGCTGCCCGAGGTCGGCGCCATGCGGATGGAGATCGACGAGCACCACCAGCACAAGGACGTCTACCAGCACTCGCTGAAGGTGCTGCAGCAGGCGATTGACCTGGAGGACGAGGGCCCGGACCTGGTGCTGCGGTGGGCGGCGCTGCTGCACGACATCGGCAAGCCCGCCACCCGCAAGCTGGAACCGGGCGGCGGGGTGAGCTTCCACCACCACGAGGTGGTCGGCGCCAAGATGACCCGCAAGCGGATGCGGGCGCTGAAGTACTCCAAGCAGATGATTGACGACGTGTCGCAGCTGGTGTACCTGCATCTGCGGTTCCACGGCTACGGCGACGGCCGGTGGACCGACTCGGCGGTGCGCCGCTACGTCACCGACGCCGGGCATCTGCTGCCGCGGCTGCACAAGCTGGTGCGCGCCGACTGCACCACCCGCAACAGGCGGCGCGCGGCGCGGCTGCAGGCCGCCTACGACGACCTGGAGCGCCGCATCGCCGAACTGGCCGCCAAGGAGGACCTGGCCCGCGTGCGGCCGGACCTGGACGGCAACGAGATCATGCGGATCCTCGGCATCCCGCCCGGGCCGCTGGTGGGGGAGGCCTGGCGCTATCTGAAGGAGCTGCGGCTCGACCGCGGTCCGTTGGAGCACGACGAGGCCGTCGAGGAACTTCTGAAATGGTGGAACGCCCGCGCCGACCGCGACGTCTGATCCGGCATGGACTACTGCCTGGGTGACGGCGACGGGTCGGCGACCGTGTTCAACGCCGCGCCGGACGTGGATCTCGACGGCGACGGCGCGGCCGATGCGGTCGGGCTGGACATCGACGGCGACGGCCTGGTCGACGACGCGCTGATCGACCGCGACGCCGACGGGCTGGCCGATCTGCTGGCGCGGGACCACGCCGGGGCGGCCGCCTACTTCACCGACGACGGCACCGGCACCTGGCGGGTGCCCGCCGACCCGGCGCTGGGCCCGCGGCTGGCCGCGGAGTTGCGCTACTTCGGGCTGGACGGGATCGAGCACACCGGCGGTCCGGTGGTCGACCTGGACGGTGACGGGGTGGCCGGGGAGCGGCTCGTCGACGCCGACGGCGACGGGCTGGCCGACCGGGCGATCGGTGCCGGGCTGGCCTACGTGGACACCGACGGCGACGGCCGGTGGGATCTGCGGCTTCTCGACGCCGACGGGGACGGCCGCGCCGACGGGGCCGCCGAGGTGTCCGGGTCCGGCTGACGGGCCGGTGTCGGCCATGAGCCACACCCTAACTCGCGCGGCGGCCCAGTACGGCGTGCGCGACCAGCCCGGCCAGATACACCGCGCTGCCGGCCACCACCAGCAGCGGCTGCCGCCCGTCCGGCGGAACGACACTCGCCGCCAACGCGATCGCGCCGATGAACGATATCCAGAACAACGCGTCCTGAACGGTGAACACGTGGCCGCGCAGGGCGTCGTCGACGTCGAGCTGCATGGCGCTGTCGGCACACAGCTTCACCACCTGCCCGGCCAGGCCGAGCAGCAGCGCGCACACCAGCATCACCGACAACCGCAGCCCGGCCCCGGCGAGCTGGATCAACGCCGCGGCGGCGAGCGCGGCATTGGCGGTCCGGTAGCGGCCCCACCGCCGCACCGCCCACGGCATCACCGCGGCGGCCAGGAACGCACCGACCCCGACCGCGGTGGTGAACAACGCGGCCGACGCCAGCCCGGCGACCTGCGGGCCGTCGGTGTGCCGCACGATCACCAGCAGCAGCAGGCTGTTGATGCCCAGCGCGGCCCGGTGCGCCGCCAGGCCGGCCAGCGTGGCGGCGACCGTGGGCACCGACGCCACCGTGCGCGCCCCGTCCACCCAGCCGGTCACGACCGCCAGCACCGCCGAGGCCGCACCGGCCTCGGCCTCGGTGCCCGGGCCCAGCGCGTGCGGCGCGAACCGCCACGCCAGCCACAGCGCCGCGGCGACCGGCACCGCGACCAGCGAGATGATCGACGCCGCGGCGGCGTCGTCGGCGCCGAGCAGCTGGCGCGGCACCAACATGAACGCCGCGCCGAGAAACGACGCCACCGAGCCCGCGGCGATCGCGAACGAGTTCAGCGGCACCAGTTGCGCGCGCGGCACCACGTGCGGCAGCGCGGCCGACATGCCCGAGTTCACGAAGCGGCCGCAGCCGTTGACGGTCAGCGCGGTGACGAGCACGGCCAGGTCGCCGGCGCCGACCTCCAGCAGCGCGGCGACCGCCAGCACCAGCACCAGCCGACCGAGGTTGGCGCCGAGCAGCACCAGGCGCCGGTCCCAGCGGTCCAGCAACGCCCCGGCGAACGGGCCGAGCACCGAGTACGGCAGAAACAGCACCGCGAACGACGCGGCGATCGCCCACGGCCCGGCCGCGCGTTCCGGGTTGAACAGGATCGCCCCGGCCAGTCCGGCGTTGAACAGCCCGTCACCGAACTGGCTCACCAGCCGCAGCGCGAGCAGCCGGCGGAACCCCGCGTTGGCGCGCACCGCCTGCCACACGGCACGGGGTGCGTGCGCATCTACCACGAAAACCACGTCCTGTTGTCATCTTTCGGCGGTCCGCCGACCCCGACTCACCCTACAAACAGCGGCGACAATTCGCGCCGTACCGACCTTTGTGCGCGACGTTCCCGAGCGCTGGTGCCATGATGGTGGAGTGGCGCAGCCAGAGGATCCAGAGGACTTCATCGCGCCCGCCGCGCATCGGGTCCGGGCCGGCACGCTGCTGCTCGCCAACACCGACCTGCTCGAGCCGACGTTCCGGCGCACGGTCATCTACATCGTCGAGCACAACGAGGGCGGAACCCTCGGGGTGATCCTCAACCGGCCCAGCGAGACCGCGGTCTACAACGTGTTGCCGCACTGGGCGAAGCTGGCCGCCAAACCCAAGACGATGTTCATCGGCGGACCGGTCAAGCGAGATGCCGCGCTGTGCCTGGGATTGGTGCGGGTGGGGGTCGATCCGTCGGCCCTGCCGGGCATCCGCCACGTGCAGGGCCGGGTGGTGATGGTCGATCTCGACGCCGATCCCGACGCGCTGGCCCCGGCGCTGGAGGGGGTGCGGATCTTCGCCGGCTACTCGGGCTGGACCATCGGGCAGCTCGAGGGCGAGATCGAACGCGACGACTGGATCGTGTTGTCGGCGTTGCCCTCCGATGTGCTGGTCGAACCGCGGGTGGACCTGTGGGGCAGGGCGTTGCGGCGTCAGCCGTGGCCGCTGTCGCTGCTGGCCACCCACCCGATCGACATCAGCCGGAACTAGCGCCTGAGGTCTGGCAGGAGTTGACGCAGGCCGCGCAGCTGCCGGCGCAGTCGGAGCGGGTGTCGGCCTGCCGCAGCGCGGCGGTCTTGGCGGCCTGCCAGCAGCCGGCGGCCACGGTGGCGACCGCGCCCATCACGCACACGGCCAGCACCACCGGGCCGACGGGCTGGCCGGACAGGGCGACCAGGCCGCCGGCGGCCAGCATCACCGCGGCGGCCAGCTGGGCGGGGGCGACCGCGCGCAACAGCTGCCGCACCGGATCGGCCGGGGTGCGCCGGGCCAGCAGATAGGCGCCCAGCGCAGCGGTCAGCGCGGCCGCGCACAGACAGATGACGCCAGCGACGAACATGCGCTCACAATACGAGAGCGGTCGAGCGGCGAGGGTGGGCGTCCCCCGGGCGCCAGGCATCGCCCGGGGGACGATCCCTATCCCGACAACCCCAACGACGCCGCCGGCGGCTGTGGCATGGCCGGTGGGGCTGGCGGCGGGGGCGTGCCCGGCGACGGGGGAGGCGCCGAGGCTGGTGTCGGGACGCTTACCCGGAACCCGCGGGCAATGGCGTCGGTGGCTTCGGCCGCGGGCACGACCTGGTCGATGCTGGTGGTCACCGACAGCGAGACCAGGTAGCGGTCGGCGCCGCTGGTGGCGATCACGTGCCGGCGGGAGGTGTTGAGGGTCAGCGAGTTGTCCTGGTAGGTGCCCTCGATGAGCGCCGACGGGAACCCGCCGAACTCGGTGAACGCGGCGTCGGTGGTGCGCCACCCCGGCAGGCGCTGGGCGTCGACGAAGGCGTGGCTGATCGCCTCGAGCGGGTCGAAGTCGCCGACGAGCTTGTAGACCACCAGCTGGGCGTTGGAGGTGTACAGCCCGCCGCCGACCCGGTCGGCGATCACCGCGAACGCGTCGGGCACGTTCGGGTCGGGCACGTGCGCCCAGCCCCGGGGCAGCGGCAACACGATGTTGAGCGCGGTGAAGCCGTCGGCGACCTGAGGCTCCATCCGCACCCCCTTGGACTCGAAGTAGTCGGCGAGGGTGCCGGAGGTGGCGGGCCGGATCGGCAGCGGGCGCGGCGCCTTGACCGACTGCGCGGGCAGGCCGGCCCCGACGCCGTTGGTCGCGGGAACGGGAACCGCCGGGGTGGCCGGGCGGGCCGGCGCGGCCGCCGGGGTGATCGGCGCGGCCGGCTGACCGAGCAGCTGCGGTGGCGTGCCGGGCGCGGCGGCGTTGGGGGTGACGGTGACGGTCTGGGTGACGGTCGCGGGACCGGGTGGCGGCGGCGGGAGCACCGGTTCGGCCGAGGCGGTGGTGCCGGCGAAGCCGAGGACGCCGGCTGCCGCGGCGGCCCCACCTCCCACCAGAACCCTCCAGCGTCGGGCGATCTCGGTCATCTGATCCTTCCTGCACTTCCACTACTCGGGGCCCGGTGCGAGCGCGCGGTTCGGGCTGACTGGTCAGGCGCCGACTGTATCCACCGGTGCAAGCGACTCACTAGGGCTGGAATCGACCTGGGACCAACCTCTGATCAGCCGGTGACACAACCGAGACCAAGCCGTGGCCGACGGTGTGGCCCACACCACTGCGAAAGGCGGCGAAACGCCCGATTCGGCCCGGTTGAGCACGGCTTATACCCTGTTGGCGTGACTGACGCGCCTGACGCCGGAACTGACGTCCCGCAGCATCGCTACACCGCGGAGCTGGCCGGGCAGATCGAACGCGCCTGGCAGCAGACCTGGGCGAGCGAGGGGGTCTTCTTCGCGCCGAACCCGGTGGGCGACCTCGCACCGGCCGGCGGCGGGCCGCTGCCGACGAACAAGATGTTCGTCCAGGACATGTTCCCGTACCCGTCGGGCGACGGTCTGCACGTCGGTCACCCGCTGGGCTACATCGCCACCGATGTCTACGCCCGCTACCACCGGATGATCGGCTACAACGTGCTGCACGCGCTGGGTTTCGACGCGTTCGGCCTGCCCGCCGAGCAGTACGCGATCCAGACCGGCACCCATCCGCGCATCCGCACCGAGGCCAACATCGCCAACTTCAAGCGACAGCTCGGTCGGCTGGGGTTCGGTCACGATCCGCGGCGCAGCTTCTCCACCACCGACGTCGACTACTACAAGTGGACGCAGTGGATCTTCCTGCAGATCTACAACGCCTGGTTCGATCCGGAGCTCAACCGGGCCCGCCGCATCGACGAGTTGATCGACGAGTTCGCCTCGGGCAAGCGGCCGTTGCCCGACGGCCGACAGTGGTCGGAGCTCTCCAAGGGTGAGCAGCACGATCTGATCGACTCGTATCGCCTTGTTTATCAGGCGGATTCGATGGTCAACTGGTGCCCGGGCCTGGGCACCGTGCTGGCCGACGAGGAGGTCACCGCCGAGGGTAAGAGCGAGCGCGGGAACTTCCCGGTGTTCCGGAAGCGGTTGCGCCAGTGGATGATGCGCATCACCGCCTACGCGGACCGGTTGCTGGAGGACCTCGAGCTGCTGGACTGGCCGGAGAACGTCAAGACCATGCAGCGCAACTGGATCGGCCGGTCCACCGGCGCCCGGGTGCTGTTCGCCACCGACGCGGGCGATGTCGAGGTGTTCACCACCCGGCCGGACACGTTGTTCGGCGCCACCTACATGGTGCTCGCACCCGAGCACGACATGGTCGATCGGCTGGTGGCCGACAGCTGGCCGGAGAACGTCGACGCCAGATGGACTTTCGGGGCCGCCACCCCGCGCGAGGCGGTCGCGGCCTACCGCGCCTCGATCGCGGCGAAGACGGACCTGGAACGTCAGGAGAACAAGTCCAAGACCGGCGTCTTCCTGGGTGTCTATGCGACGAACCCGGTGAACGGCGAGCGGATTCCGGTCTTCATCGCCGACTACGTGCTGCTCGGCTACGGCACCGGCGCGATCATGGCGGTCCCGGCCCACGACCAGCGGGACTGGGAGTTCGCCACGGAGTTCGGGCTGCCGATCGTGGAGGTCATCGCCGGCGGTGACGTCTCGACCGGGGCGTACGCCGGGAACGGGAAGCTGGTGAATTCAGGTTTCCTCAACGGGCTTTCGGTCGAAGAGGCCAAGAAGGCGGTGACCGAGCGGCTGGAGGCCGAGGGCCGTGGCCAGGCTCGCGTCGAATACAAGCTGCGCGACTGGCTTTTCGCCCGGCAGCGGTACTGGGGCGAACCCTTCCCGATCGTCTACGACGCCGACGGCCGGCCCCACGCGCTGCCGGAGTCGATGCTGCCCGTCGAGTTGCCGGATCTCGAGGACTACAAGCCGGTGGCGTTCGACCCGGACGACGCCGACAGCGAACCCTCGCCGCCGCTGGCCAAGGCCGCCGACTGGGTGACGGTGGAGCTCGACCTGGGTGACGGGCCCAAGACCTACACCCGCGACACCAACGTGATGCCGCAGTGGGCGGGCAGCTCCTGGTACGAGCTGCGCTACACCGACCCGACGAACCCGGACGCCATGTGCGCCAAGGAGAACGAGGCGTACTGGATGGGTCCGCGGCCGGATCTGCACGGGCCGAACGATCCGGGCGGGGTGGATCTGTACGTCGGCGGCGTCGAGCACGCGGTGCTGCACCTGCTGTACGCGCGGTTCTGGCACAAGGTGCTCTACGACCTGGGTCACGTGAGCTCGAGCGAGCCGTACCGGCGGCTGGTCAACCAGGGCTACATCCAGGCGCACGCCTACACCGACTCGCGCGGGGCCTATGTGCCGGCCGCCGAGGTCGTGGAACGCGACGGCAGGTTCTACTGGACCGGCCCGGACGGCGAGATCGAGGTGTTCCAGGAGTTCGGCAAGATCGGCAAGAGCCTGAAGAACTCGATCTCGCCGGACGAGATCTGCGACGACTACGGCGCCGACACGCTGCGGGTGTACGAGATGTCGATGGGCCCGCTGGAGGCGTCGCGGCCGTGGGCGACCAAGGATGTCATCGGCGCGCACCGGTTCCTGCAGCGGGTGTGGCGGCTGGTGGTCGACGAGCAGACCGGCGCGGTGCTGGTCACCGACGACGAGCCGGACGAGGCGACCCTGAAGTTGTTGCACCGCACCATCGCCGGGGTGCGGGATGACTACACCCACCTGCGCAACAACACCGCCGCGGCCAAGCTCATCGAGTACACCAACCACCTGACCAAGCAGTCGGTGCGGGCCCGGGCGGCGGTCGAGCCGCTGGTGCTGATGCTGGCGCCGCTCGCCCCGCATCTGGCCGAGGAGCTGTGGAAGCGGTTGGGCCACAACACGTCTCTGGCGCACGGCCCGTTCCCGCAGGCCGATCCGGCCTACCTGGTGGAGGACACCGTCGAGTACCCGGTGCAGGTCAACGGCAAGGTGCGCGCGCGCATCACCGTCGCCGCGGACGCCGCCAAGGACGCGGTGGAGGCCGCCGCACTGGCCGACGAGAAGGTGCGGTCGCACCTCGACGGCGCCACCCCGAAGAAGGTGATCGTGGTGCCCGGCAAGCTCGTCAACATCGTCGTATAGGGGCGGTCACAACGCGATCATCGGTGCGGTGAGCCCCGCGATCAGCGCCGGCGCGGCCGGCAGCCCCACCGCCCGGATGTAGCGGAACCGGTGGCCCGCCACCTCGGCGACCAGGGTGTGGGTGGCGGCGTTGCCCGGGTCAAGACGCAGGGCCCCGCATGCGCAGTCCTCCTGCTTGCCGATCACCGGCGGTTGGGCCGCACGATCACCTCGTGAACGTGCGCGTCCGGCGGCGCGTTGACCGCGTCGGCGATCACCTGTGCGACGGTCTCGGGGCTCAGAAACCGCGCCGGGTCGTACTCGCCGCCCTCATAGACGACCAGACCCTGCTGCATCTCGGTGGCGATGCGGCCCGGATGCACCGAGGTGACCCGCAGCGACGGTTCGTCGTTGCGCAGCGAGTCGGCGAAGCCGCGCAGCGCGAACTTGCTGGCGGTGTAGGACGCCAGCCCGGGGGAGGCGTTGATGCCCGCCCCGGAGTTGACGAACACCACATGGCCGCGGGCGGCCCGCAGCGCGGGCAGCAGGGCGAGCGTCAACGCCACGGCGCCAAGCAGATTCACCTCGAGGGTGGTGCGCCACTGGTCGAGCGTGGACTCGGCGACCCGGCCGGGGAACGCCACCCCGGCGTTGTGGATCAGCACGTCGAGCTCGGTGAGCGGCTCCACGACCGCGGGAATCGATTCCGGATCGGCCAGATCGATCGGCCAGGTGCTGGCGCCGAACCTCGCGGCCACCGCGTCGAGTCGCGGCGACGGCCGGCCGGCCAGCAACAGCGTGTGGGTCGGCGCGAGCGCGGACGCGATCGCGGCCCCGAGCCCGCGGGAGGCGCCGGTGATCATCGCGGTCGGCATGTCGGCCACCCTACTGCGCCGGGCCGTCCTGCGAACCGCCGGTCGCGGGAGCATCATGGAGGAGATGCCGCACGACCCGAGTTTCACGCCCACTCAGCTGGCAGCCCGCGCCGCATATCTGCTCCGGGGCAACGACCTCGGCACCATGACCACCGCGGCGCCGCTGCTGTACCCGCACATGTGGAGTTGGGACGCCGCGTTCGTGGCGATCGGGCTGGCTCCGCTGAGCGTGGAGCGGGCGGTCGTCGAACTCGACACCCTGCTGTCGGCGCAGTGGCGCAACGGGATGATCCCGCACATCGTGTTCGCCAACGGTGTCGACGGGTACTTCCCGGGCCCGGCCCGGTGGGCCACCGCGACGCTGGCCGACAACGCCCCGCGCAACCGGCTCACCTCGGGCATCACCCAGCCGCCGGTGCACGCGATCGCGGTGCAGCGCATCCTCGAACACGCCCGCACCCGCGGCCGGTCCACCCGGGCGGTCGCGGAGGCGTTCCTGGACCGGCGCTGGGGTGATCTGATGCGCTGGCACCGGTGGCTGGCCGAGTGCCGCGACCGCAACGAGCGCGGCCGGATCACGCTGTACCACGGCTGGGAGTCCGGGATGGACAACTCGCCGCGCTGGGACAGCGCCTACGCCAACGTGGTGCCGGGCAAGCTGCCGGAGTACCAGCGCGCGGACAACGTCATCATCACCGACCCCAGTCAGCGGCCCTCCGACGGCGAGTACGACCGCTACCTGTGGCTGTTGGAGGAGATGAAGGCGGTGCGCTACGACGACGAGCGGCTGCCGTCGGTGATGAGCTTCCAGGTCGAGGACGTGTTCTTCTCGGCGATCTTCTCGGTGGCCTGCCAGGTGCTCGCCGAGATCGGCGAGGACTACAAGCGGCCGCACGCCGACGTCAAGGACCTCTACCTGTGGGCCGAACGGTTCCGCGCCGGGGTCGTCGAAACCACCGACCAAAGAACCGGTGCGGCAAGGGATTTCGATGTGCTGGCGGAGAAGTGGTTGGTCACCGAGACCGCCGCGCAGTTCGCGCCGCTGCTGTGCGGCGGGCTGCCGCACGACCGGGAGCGGGCGCTGCTGAAACTGCTCGAGGGGCCGCGGTTCTGCGGACACCCGGACCTGAAGTACGGGCTGATCCCGTCGACTTCGCCGGTCTCGCGCGATTTCCGGCCCCGCGAGTACTGGCGCGGACCGGTGTGGCCGGTGCTCACCTGGCTGTTCTCCTGGTGTTTCGCCCGCCGCGGTTGGGCCGAACGAGCGCGGCTGTTGCGTCAGGAGGGGCTGCGCCAGGCCAGCGACGGATCGTTCGCCGAGTACTACGAACCGTTCACCGGCGAACCGTTGGGCAGCATGCAGCAGTCCTGGACCGCCGCGGCGGTGCTCGACTGGCTGGGCTGACCGGCGGCGATCAGGCCTCGGCGAGCCGCTCCAGCGGGCCGAGCGCCTTGGTCAGGGTCTCGATGTCCTCGTCGGTGAGCTTGCTGAGCAACGTGGCCAGGTGCGCGCGCCGCACCGCCAGCGCCTCCTGATGCTGGGCCAGCCCCTGCGGGGTGATCTCCACCAGCACGGCCCGCAGATCCGACGGGTCGCGGGAGCGTTTCACCAGGCCGAGCTTCTCCAGCCGGCGGATCGCGACGGTGGTGGTGGGGGTGCGGACCCGCTCGTGGGCGGCCAACTCGGTCATCCGCATCGGCCCCTGCTCCAGCAGCGTCAGCAGGATCGACAGCTGGGCCAGGGTCAGCTCCCCGGCGGTGGCGTCGCGGCTCGGGTCGGAGCGGCGCAGCACGGAGAACACCCGGGACAGCACCCGCTGCAACTCCCCGGCGAGTTCCGTGACCTGCGCTTCGTCCACCATAATTTCGGCAGTCTAACCTGTCAGCGCCGGTCAGGAGCCGTGACGGAGGTGTCAATGTCGCGGATCGCGCGCAAACCCGCCGACCCGCGGCGGGCCGTCACAGCACCTGGGACAGAAAGCGGCGCAGTCGCTCGGTCTGCGCGTCCTCGAAGAGCTGATCGGGCGGGCCGGCCTCGACCACCTGGCCGTGGTCCATGAACACCACGGTATCGGCGGTCGACCGGGCGAACCCCATCTCATGGGTGACCGCGATCATCGTCATCCCCTCGGCGGCCAACTCGGCCATCAGCGACAGGATTCCCTTCACCAGCTCCGGGTCGAGCGCGGAGGTGGCCTCGTCGAAGAACATCACCTGCGGGGCCATCGCCAGCGCCCGCGCGATCGCGACCCGCTGCTGCTGGCCGCCGGACAGCGTGGTGGGCCGCACGTCGGCCTTATGCCGCAGGCCGACCCGTTCCAGCTGGGCCAGCCCGAGTTCGCGGGCCTCGTCGGCGCCGAGTTTCTTGAGCCGCCGCGGGGCGAGCGTCACGTTGTCCAGCACGGTGCGGTGCGGGAACAGGTTGAACTGCTGGAACACCATCCCGATGCGCTGACGGAGCTTGTCGGGGTTGTCGTGCAGCACCGAGCGGCCGTCGAGCAGGATGTCGCCGCGGTCGGGTTCGTAGAGCCGGTTGAGGGTGCGCAGCAGCGTCGACTTGCCGGAGCCGGACGGGCCGATCACCGCGGCGGTGGTGCCCGCCGGCACGTCGATGTCGACACCGCGCAACACCTGGCTCGGGCCGAACGACAGGTGAATGTCCCTCGCCGCCAGCGAGACTGCCGAAGTCACTGCGGGAACGGTCATATCATCTCCTGCGCGGTCGACAGGGTCAGCGGTTCGTCCTCGGCCGGGCGCCGGCCGCGCCGCAGCCGGGCGTCGATGTAGTTGACCAGATGTGTCAGCGGCACGGTCAGCATCAGGTAGAACAGGCCGGCCGCCACCAGCGGGGACAGGCTGCCGGTCTGGGCGTTGAGGTCGCGGCCGACCTGGAACAGCTCGCGCTGATCGGCCACCAGCCCCAGGAAGTACACCAGCGACGACGCCTTCAACAGGCTGATGAACTGGTTCATCAGCGCCGGCAGCACCCGGCGCACCCCCTGCGGCACCACCACCAGCCGCATCGACGCGGAGTAGCTGAACCCCAGCGCCCGCGCCGCCTCCAGCTGGCCGGGTTCCACGCTCTGGATGCCGGACCGGAAGATCTCGCCGATGTAGGCGGCGGCCATCAGCCCGAGCGCGGCGATCCCCAGCGGATAGGGGTTGTTTCCGGTCAGTCCGCCGACCACCGGGCCGACCCCGAGGCCGATCAGCAGGATGATCACCACCTCGGGCAGGCCGCGGAAGATGTCGGTGTACACCCGCGCCGGCCAGCGCAGCCAGCGGTGCCGGGAGATGCCGGCCACCGCCAGCACCATGCCCAGCACCAGCCCGATCACCGCGGCGCACACCGTCAGGATCAGGGTGTTGGGCAGGCCGGTGGTCAGCAGCGCCGGGATCGCCTGCCGGTAGAGCTCCCAGTCCAGGAAGGAGTCTTTCAGTTGTGCCAGCGTGGATTTCGGCGCCGATCCGCCGGGTGAACCGGTTTCGGCGGCGTGCTCGGCGGCGATCGCGTTGAAGTCCGGCAGCTGCGGCATGGGCGCGGACTTGCTGCCCGGTTTCCAGCCCGGCGGCAGCGCCCGCGGCACCCACTCGGTGTACAACCGGGCCCAGGTGCCGTCGGCGATGATCGCGTCCAGGCCCGAGTTCAGCGCGTCGATCAGCGGCTGGTTCTCCTTGGCTACCGCCCAGGCGACGAAATTGTCCAGGCTGAAGGTGTTTTCGATGATCTCGGCGGGGTCGCCGGGCTGCACGGTGCCGGCCGCCTGCTGCGACGGGGCCACCCAGGCGTCGATCTGGCGGCTCTTGAGGCTGGCGTAGACGGTGTTGTAGTCGGGGTAGATCACCGGTCTGAGTCCGAGGGTGTCGACGACGTAGGACTCCTGCACGGTGCCCTGCACGACGCCGATGCGCTGGCCGGGCCGCAGATCGGAGAACCCGGTGATCGGCGACCCGGTCGGCACCACCAGCGAGAAGTAGCCGAAGTCGTAGCCGTTGGTGAACCCGACGGTGCGGCGGCGGGCCTCGGTGGTGGTGATCGACGAGGAGCCGACGTCGAAGCGGCGCGCCGCGACCTGGGCCAGCAGACCGGAGAACTCGGTGCCGACGAAGTTGATCCGCAGCCCGAGCTTGTCGGCGATCGCGCGCAGCAGCTCGTTGTCGAACCCGGTGAATACGCCCTCGGAGTTGATGCAGATGCTGGGCGGGGCGTCCGACAGGGTGCCGACGGTCAGGGTGCCGGGCACGATCAGGCCGAGCGCGTCGATGTCGATGGAGTCCAGCGGCCGAACCGTTTCGGTGGTGTAGCGGTCCTCGCCGGGCCCGGTCGCGGCGGCGGCGAAGTTGGTCGGCAGTGGGCTGGCGGCCGCGATGCCCGGTGGGGAGCACTGGTCGACGGTGGCGCGCGCCGCGGGTACCGGCAGCACCGCGGTGGCGGCCAGCAGCAGCGCGCACACCAGCACGCCCGCCTTGATCGCGGCGGACGCGATCGCCGATACCCGGGCGGGTGGGACGAGCCGGGTGATCATTCCTGCACCGTATCCAGCCACGGCGGGTTCGCGCCGGATTCGGTTCACTCTGAATTCAGGGCGCCGGACGCCGGCAGCACCCCGCGGCGCTCCAGCTCGATCAGCATCACCCGGGCCATCACCGCGCTCCGCTCCACGCACGCCCGGCGCGCGGTGTCGGGGTCACCGGCGCGGATCGCGGCGAACTCGGTCTCGTAGAACGGCAGCATCTCGTCGTGGGTGTTCAGGTACGCCACCCAGAACGCCCGGGGAATGAACGACAGCGAGGAGCGGATCAGCGCCTGCAGGCGCGGGCCGGCGTAGTTCTCGCTGACCACCGCGCGGAAGTTCAGGCAGTCGTCGTGGAAGTGCTGCGAGTCGCGGTGCTCGCGCATCGCGGCCATGTGCTCCTCGAGCCGGTGCAGCACCTCCGGGCGCGGATCGGCGGCCGCGCGCGCCGACGCGATACCGCTGAGCACGCCGTAGACCTCGTGGTGCTCCCGCACCACGTCCGCGTCGAAGCGTTCGACGTAGGCCCCGCGGTGATATCTGGTGGACAGGATGCCGTCGTGTTCGAGCTGGACCACCGCCTCCTGGATGGGGACCCGGGACAGCCCGAGCTCGGCGACGATCCGGTTGCGGTCCACCCGGTCACCCGAGCGGAGCCGGCCGCTCAGGATCTGGTTGATGACGTGGGCGACCACGAAATCCTTCTCTTTGAACCCGTACTTCTTGGGCATCGACGGGGCACTCCTCCCCTGCGCAGTGCGGCGCCAGTGTCTCACGCGCCCCGTGCTGCCCGGACCGATTACGCAGTCTCAGCGGCGCTCAGTTCGCCGATCGCGCCACCGACACAGCGCCGCGGCCTGGCTCAGGTCGTAGTCGGGGCCGTTGACGCCGACCGTGAACAGGGACACGCCCAGGTCGGCCAGCCGATCGGCCTCGGCCAGCAGGGCCTCCTCGGTGCCGCCGGTGACCCCGGCCGAACGTTCGATCCCGGCCGGATCGCGGCCGACGGCGGCGCAGTGCTGCGCGAGGATCTCGGCCTTGCGCGGGTAGGTGCTGCTGTCGCTGAAGCTGTGCCAGATGTGGGCGTGCTCGGCGACCAGCCGCAGCGTCTTGCGCTCCCCGCCACCGCCGATCAGGATCGGGATGTCGCGGGTGGGTGCGGGGTTGAGCCTGTCCAGCCGCCGCCGGATGCGGGGGAGGGCGGCCGCCAGATCGTCCAGACGGCTGGCCGCGGTGCCGAATTCGTACCCGTACTCGTCGTAGTCCTTCTGCTTCCAGCCCGACCCGATGCCCAGGATCAGCCGGCCGTCGCTGATGTGGTCGACGGTGCGCGCCATGTCGGCGAGCAGGTCGGGGTTGCGGTAGGAGTTGCACGAGACCAGGGCGCCGATCTCGATGCGGGAGGTCTGTTCGGCCCAGGCGCCGAGCATCGTCCAGCACTCGTAGTGCGCGCCGTCGGGGTCGCCGTAGAGCGGGAAGAAGTGGTCCCAGTTGAAGGCGATGTCGACGCCGAGATCCTCGGCACGCCGGACCGCGTCGCGGATGTGGTGGTACTTCGGCGAGTGCTGGGGCTGCAGCTGCACACCGATACGGATGGGAAAGTCGGCGGAGTTCGCGGGGCTCATGTCGTATCAGTAACCGATATCGCGCCCCGGTATTCCCGGGCCCGGGGTCAGGCGCCGTCGAGGATGCCGCGCAGGATCTCGATCAGCTTCACCGGCTGGTCGCTCTGCACCGAGTGGCCGGCGTCCTCGACAATGTGCACGCCCCGGAACCCGGGGGCGCGGCGGGCGAACTCGGCGGCGTCGTCGTCGTTGACGAAGAACGACTTGGCGCCGCGCACCAGGGTGGTGGGGGTGTGGAGCTTGGGCACGTCGTCCCACAGGCCCTCGAAGCCCTCGCCCTTGCGGATGTTGTCGTACCGCCACGTCCAGGTGCCGTCCTCGAGCCGCTTGGCGTTGTGGAACACGCCGCGGCGCAGCGACTCCCGGTCCCGGTGCGGGGCGGCCGCCGCCGTCACCTCGAGCATCGCCTCGAAGCTGGGGAAGATCCGCTCGCCCTGGACCAGCGCGACGGTGCCCTTCTGTTCGTCGGTCATCTGGGTGTGCCGCTCGGGTGCCGACGGGGTGACGTCCACGAGCACCAGCCGCCGCACCAGGTCGGGGGCGGTCACCGCGATCCGCAGCGCGGTCAGCCCGCCCAGCGACATCCCGACCACCAGGTCGGCGTCCGGGGCGTGTTCGCGCAGCACCGGGGTGATGGTCTCGGCGTTGCGCTTGGGTCCGTAGTCGCCGTCGTCGCGCCAGGCCGACCGGCCGTGCCCGGGCAGATCGACCGCCAGCGCCGGCTCGCCCAGCCCGACGGCGACGGTGTCCCAGGTGTGCGCGTTCTGCCCGCCGCCGTGCAGGAACACCACCCGCGGTGGGGCGTCGCCGAACTTCAGCGCGCTGACCGGCCCGCACTCGATGCGCTGCACCGGCGGAACGGTGTCCACCCCGGCCTGCTTGGCGTTCTCCGGAAGGAAGATGAACTCCGACAGCGAGGCCAGTTCGTCGTCAGGCGAGATATCGCTCACGTCCCGACAATAACGCCGCGGCCGGTACCGGTGAAAAACGACGGAACTGCGGGCGGATCTGGTTTCACGGGAAACCGTCGATCCGCCCGCAGTTCCGCTGCGAACGGTTGTCGGCCGACGCCGTCAGCCCTTGATGAACTCCTCGAGCTTGGCCCGGGCGACGTCATCGGGCAGCTGCGTCGGCGGGCTCTTCATCAGGTAGGACGACGCCGCCTCGACCGGGCCGCCGATGCCGCGGTCCTTGGCGATCTTGGCCGCGCGGATCGCGTCGATGATCACGCCGGCGGAGTTCGGCGAGTCCCACACCTCGAGCTTGTACTCCAGGTTCAGCGGCACGTCGCCGAACGCGCGGCCCTCCAGCCGCACGTAGGCCCACTTGCGGTCGTCGAGCCAGGCGACGTAGTCGGACGGGCCGATGTGCACGTCCTTGGTCTTGAACTCGCGCTGCAGGTTGCTCGTGACGGCCTGGGTCTTGGAGATCTTCTTGGACTCCAGCCGCTCGCGCTCGAGCATGTTCATGAAGTCCATGTTGCCGCCGACGTTGAGCTGCATGGTGCGGTCGAGCACCACGCCGCGGTCCTCGAACAGCTTGGCCAGCACGCGGTGGGTGATGGTCGCGCCGACCTGGCTCTTGATGTCGTCACCGACGATCGGCACGCCGGCGTCGGCGAACTTCTTGGCCCACACCGGGTCGCTGGCGATGAACACCGGCAGCGCGTTGACGAACGCGACGTTCGCGTCGATCGCGCACTGGGCGTAGAACTTGTCGGCCTCCTCCGAGCCGACCGGCAGGTACGACACCAGCACGTCGACCTCGGCGTCCTTGAGCGCCTTGACCACGTCGACCGGTTCGGAGTCGGAGACCTCGATGGTGTCGGCGTAGTACTTGCCGATGCCGTCGAGCGTCGGGCCCCGCTGCACAACGACGTCGGTCGGCGGCACGTCGGCGATCTTGATGGTGTTGTTCTCCGACGCGAAGATGGCTTCGGACAGGTCGAACCCGACCTTCTTGGCGTCGACGTCGAAGGCCGCGACGAACTTCACGTCGCGCACGTGGTAGGGGCCAAATCGCACATGCATGAGCCCGGGAACCGTGCTGGTCTCGTCGGCGTCCTTGTAGTACTCCACGCCCTGTACGAGGGAGGACGCGCAGTTGCCGACACCGACAATCGCGACCCGCACCTCTCCGTTAGATGACATGACGACTTGTCCCTTCGTAATTCCGTCGACTTGTTAGTCGATTGACTTCCAGTGCCTACGGTTGTTCGGCGCTACCCTGCGCCGTTCGTTCCGCTGCGATCAACTCGTTGAGCCACTTGACCTCCCGCTCACTGGACTCCAGGCCCAGCTGGTGCAGTTGGCGGGTATAGCGGTCGAACGAGCTACTGGCCCGCGCCACGGCTTGACGCAGGCCCTCTCGTCGTTCCTCGACCTGGCGCCGACGCCCCTCCAGGATCCGCATCCGCGCCTCGGCGGGGGTGCGGTTGAAGAAGGCCAGGTGGACCCCGAACCCGTCATCGGAGTAGTTCTGCGGGCCGGTGTCGGCAACCAGTTCGGCGAAGCGCTTCTTACCGGCGTCGGTGAGCCGGTACACGCGCCGCGCGCGCCGCACCTTCGGGGTCCCCTCGGGTGCGGGATCCTCGACGATCAGGCCGTCGGCCTGCATGCGCCGTAGTGCCGGGTAAAGGGAGCCGTACGAGAACGCGCGGAACGCGCCCAGCAGACCCGTCAGCCTCTTGCGAAGCTCGTAGCCGTGCATCGGGGATTCGAGGAGAAGTCCCAGGATGGCCAGCTCCAACACCGGGACACCTCCTTTCCGCGACCTATCATCGTCCCGTTACGGCGGACCGACACCTCGCGCAATAGTATCGCGTCGATATATTCGGCGCGAACGAACGGTGACCGCAAGACCACGAGCGGGTGACCCCCGGCGGTTCGCGGGGGCCGGGTGAGCGGGCTCTCAGCCGGGGTAGCGGATCAGCGGGTCGCCGCCGTCGCCGTCGACTTTGATCGACCCCGAGCCGAAGTCCGAGGACACGTTGACCGTCACCCGCAGCGAACCGGGGGCGGCGGTCGGATCATCGTCCGGCTCGATCACCAGGTAGGTGTTGGTGACGTCGGCCGGTGCGATCCCGAGCGTCTCGGGCGCCCCGCGCAGCACCGCGATGATCTGCTTCGGGTCGATGCCCGACAGGTCCACGGCCTCGCCGTCGCCGCGGCGCGGCTCGACCGTCGGGTTCTGCCAGCCACCGCGATAGGTGTAGGACAGGGTGCGCCGGTCGTCGGCGGGATCCGGCCGGTCCAGCGACGCGCAGTCCGGGTAGACGGTCAGCTCGTAGCCGGTGGTGTCGCCGAACTTCTGCCGCATCTGCTCGAACAGCCCGGTCAGCCCGCCCAGCGAGTGCAGCTGCCGGGGCGCGGTGAGCACCCGGGCCGGGATCCCGTCGGACCTCGCGCCGGGATCGGAGGTGAAGTTCAGCGGCGACGGGGTGTTGCCGTACAGGCCCCAGCCGACCGCGACGCCGAACAGCACGAGCACGACGGCCATCGCGATCCGCACCCCGGTCCCGCTCGGCAGCCGGCGCCGCTCGCGCAGGTCGGGCAGCCGCACCGGGGAGCTGGTGACCTGCAGATCGGCGACCAACGCCCGCAGCTCCCCGAGCGTGGTGGCCCGGGTGGCCTGCGCGACCCGCTCGCGGTGTTCGAAACCGGACAGCTGACCGTCGGCCAGGGCGCCGTCGAGGACCTGGCAGATGTCGTTGCGGTCACCGTCCTTGGCCCGCGTCGCCGCGGTGTACCGGGTCGCCACGAGCACGATCGTAGGGCCGGTATACCCGCACCGCCCGGCGTGTCCGGCAAACATTCGGCCCGGCGGTTTCGGCGGCGCCGACCGGCGGTCGAGCCGAATCGAGGCAAAGTCGAGCCTCGGCGGTCGCCGGGCCGACGTACTCTGGTCAGCGTGCGACTGCAGCGACAAGTGGTGGATTACGCCCTGCGGCGCCGGTCCGTGCTGGCCGAGGTCTACTCCGGCCGCACCGGCGTCTCGGAGGTCTGCGACGCCAATCCCTACCTGCTGCGCGCCGCGAAGTTCCACGGGAAGCCCAGCTCGGTGATGTGCCCGATCTGCCGCAAGGAACAGCTCACGCTCGTGTCCTGGGTGTTCGGTGAGCACCTCGGTGCCGTGTCCGGATCGGCGCGCACCGCCGAGGAGCTGGTCATGCTGGCGTCCCGGTACGACGAGTTTTCCGTTCACGTGGTGGAGGTATGCCGCACCTGCAGCTGGAATCACCTGGTCAAGTCGTATGTGCTGGGCGCACCGCCGAAGGGCGGTTCGCGCCGGCGGCGCGGCACGAGATCGGCGCGCAACGACGATGCGCGCACGGCCAGTGAATAACGAAGGACGCCACGACCGATCGGCCGACGACGCTCCGACGGGGCGCCCGGCTGACGGCGTGAGCGCTGTCCGGCCGGCCCGCCGCCCCCCGCGACCCGAATCCGCGACCGGGCGGTCCGGCGGCCCGGGGGCCCGTCCGCTGCCACCCGACGACCGGCGTACCTCGGTGCTGCCGCCGGTGCGTGACGAGGTGCCGCCGCACCTGCGCGACCCGATCGACGTGGTCAAGGCCGCGCTCGACGGCACCCCGGCGAAGAAGGCCCCGGCCACGAAGGCCGCCGCACCGCCGGCGCCGCCGCGCCGCCCCGGTGGGCGGTCCAAGGCCGCACCGCGCCCGGAGGGCCGCCGCGGCAGGGTCAACTGGCGCTGGGTACGCCGCGGGATCGTCGCCGTCGCGATCGCGATGATCGTGCTGCCGATCATCACGTTCGCGATGGCCTACATGATCGTCGAGGTGCCCCGCCCCGGTGACATCCGCACCAACCAGGTGTCGACGATCCTGGCCAGCGACGGCAGCGAGCTGGCGAAAATCGTTCCGCCCGAAGGGAACCGGATCGACGTCACGATCGACCAGATCCCGGTGCAGGTGCGCAACGCGGTGATGGCCGCCGAGGACCGCGACTTCTACAGCAACCCGGGCTTCTCGATCACCGGGTTCCTGCGGGCGATCAAGAACAACCTGTTCGGCGGCGATCTGCAGGGCGGGTCGACGATCACCCAGCAGTACGTCAAGAACGCGCTGGTGGGCTCGGAGCGCTCCGGGCTGGGCGGCCTGCTGCGCAAGGCCAAGGAGCTGGTCATCTCGACGAAGATGGCCGGGCAGTGGCCCAAAGACGAAGTGCTGCAGTCGTATCTGAACATCATCTACTTCGGCCGCGGCAGCTACGGGGTGGCGGCGGCGTCCAAGGCGTACTTCGACAAACGGGTCGAGGACCTGACCGTCGCCGAGGGGGCGCTGCTGGCCGCGTTGATCCAGCAGCCGTCGGGGCTGGATCCGGCGGTCGATCCGGAGGGCGCGCGGGAACGCTGGAACTGGGTGCTCGACGGCATGGTCGAGATCGGCGCGCTCACACCCCAGGAGCGCGCCGCCCAGGTGTTCCCGGAGACGGTGCCGCCCGATCTGGCCCGCCAGGCGATTCAGACCGTCGGGCCCAACGGGCTGATCCAGCGGCAGGTGCAGCAGGAGCTGCTGGACCTGTTCGACATCACCGAACAGACCCTCAACACCGAGGGTCTCGAGATCACCACGACCATCGACCCGAAGGCGCAGCAGGCCGCCGTCGAGGCCGCCCGCAAGTACCTCGAGGGCCAGGACCCGGAGATGCGCACCGCGATCGTGTCGATCGATCCGCGCACCGGCGGGGTCAAGGCCTACTACGGCGGCGAGGACGCCAACGGCTTCGACTTCGCCCAGGCCGGGCTGCCGACCGGGTCGTCGTTCAAGGTGTTCGCACTGATCGCGGCCCTGGAGCAGGGCATGGGCCTGGGCACCCAGATCGACAGCTCGCCGCTGGAGGTCAACGGCATCAAGATCACCAACGTCGAGGGCGCGGGATGCGGCACCTGCAACATCGCCGAGGCGCTCAAGCGGTCGCTGAACACCAGCTACTACCGGCTGATGCTCAAGCTCAAGAACGGCCCGGAGGACGTCGCCGACGCGGCGCACCGGGCCGGCATCGCCGAGAGCTTCCCGGGGGTGGAGCACACGCTGTCCGAGGACGGTAAGGGCGGCCCGCCGAACAACGGCATCGTCCTGGGCCAGTACCAGAGCCGGGTGATCGACATGGCCTCGGCGTACGCCACCATCGCCGCGTCCGGCGTGTACCACAAACCGCACTTCGTGCAGAAGGTGGTCAACTCCCGCGGCGAGGTGCTGTTCGACGCGACCCAGCAGGACGATCCGGGCGAACAGCGCATCGAGAAGAAGGTCGCCGACAACGTGATCGCGGCCATGCAGCCGATCGCGGCCTACTCCAACGGCCACGCGCTGGCCGGCGGCCGGCCGTCGGGGGCCAAGACCGGCACGGTCCAGTTCGGGGACACCGGCGCCAACCGGGACGCCTGGATGGTCGGCTTCACCCCGCAGTTGTCGACGGCGGTGTGGGTGGGCACCGTCGACGGCACCAAGCCGCTGGTGAACAAGTGGGGTGGCCCGATCTACGGGTCCGGTCTGCCGTCGGACATCTGGAAAGCCACCATGGACAAGGCGCTGGAGGACACCGAGATCGAGTCGTTCCCGAAGCCGGAGGCCATCGGCGGGTACGCGGGGGTGCCGCAGGCACCGGCGCCGCGCACGTCCGAGCCGACCACTTTCGATGCGCCGCCACCGCCGTCGGAGACGGTGATCCAGCCGACCCTCGAGATCGCACCGGGTGTGACGATCCCGTGGGGCCCGCCGACCACGGTCACCGTGGCCCCCGGTGCCCCGCCGCCGGTCGACGCCGGTCCGCAGCCACCGCCCGGATCGCCGCCACCTCCACCGGGACCGCCCGGACCGCCACCGCCGGGGCCGCTTCCGCCGCCGTGACCACCGCACGCGACGAGCTCTCCCCGGCGCCGCCGGCGGCGGACCGGCGCAGCCTGGACCGGGACCTGCCGAGCCGCACCGACGCGATCGGGGCCGCGCTGTCGGAGGTGATAGGCGGGCCGGTGGGCCGGCACGCGCTGATCGGGCGGCAGCGGTTCTTCACCCCGCTGCGGGCGATGCTGGTGATCGCGCTGGTGTTCCTGGCGCTCGGCTACTCGACGAAGGCCGCCTGCCTGCAGAGCACCGGAACCGGCACCGCCGACCAGCGCGTCGCCAACTGGGAGAACCAGCGGGCCTACTTCCAGCTGTGCTACTCCGACATCGTTCCGCTCTACACCGCCGAGCTGCTGGATCAGGGCAAGTTCCCGTACAAGTCGAGCTGGGTGGAGACCGACCAGCAGGGCACCCCGCGCATCCAGTACGACGGCGAGATAGCGGTGCGCTACATGGAGTATCCGGTGCTCACCGGGCTCTACCAGTACCTGTCGATGGCGCTGGCCAAGACCTACACCGCGGTGACCAAGCTGGTGTCGGTGCCGGTGATCGCAGAGGTGGTGATGTTCTTCAACATCGCCGCGTTCGGGCTGGCGCTGGCGTGGCTGGCCACGTTGTGGGCGACGGCCGGGCTGGCCGGCCCGCGACGGATATGGGACGCCGCGCTGGTGGCGGCGTCGCCGATCCTGATCTTCCAGGCCTTCACCAACTTCGACGCGCTGGCAACGGCTTTCGCGGCCGGGGCGATGCTGGCCTGGGCCCGGCGCCGGCCGTATCTGGCCGGGGCGCTGATCGGGCTGGGCGTGGCCGCCAAGCTGTACCCGCTGCTGTTGCTGGGGCCGTTGGCGGTGCTGGGGCTGCGCACCGGCCGGCTGCGCGAAGTCGGCCGCACCGCGGGCGCGGCGCTGCTTACCTGGCTGCTGGTCAACCTGCCGATCATGGTGCTGTATCCGCGCGGGTGGTCGGAGTTCTTCCGGCTCAACACCCGCCGCGGCGACGACATGGACTCCATCTACAACGTGGTCAAGTCGTTCACCGGCTGGCGTGGTTTCGACCCCGAGTTGGGCTTCTGGGAACCGCCGACGGTGCTCAACACCGTCACCGCGGTGTTGTTCGGATCCTGCTGTATCGCAATCGGCTACATCGCGCTGACGGCGCCGCGCCGGCCGCGGGTGGCGCAGCTGGCGTTCCTGGCGGTGGCGGCGTTTCTGCTGACCAACAAGGTGTGGAGCCCGCAGTTCTCGCTGTGGCTGGTGCCGCTGGCGGTGCTGGCGCTGCCGCATCGGCGGATCCTGTTGGTGTGGATGACCATTGATGCGCTGGTGTGGATCCCGCGGATGCTCTACCTGTACGGCGAGCAGAACCGCGGTCTGCCGGAACAGCCGTTCACGGTGGTGGTGCTGCTGCGTGATATCGCGGTGATCGGGTTGTGCGCGTTGGTGATCCGTCAGATCTACCGGCCCGGTGAGGACCTGGTGCGTGCCCGCGGCACCGATGACGACCCGGCCGGTGGGGTGTTCGACGGCGCGCCCGACGCCCCGCCGCGGTGGCTGCCGGATTGGCTGCGGCCGCGGGCGAGCCGGGTGCGGGTCGAGCAGGTAGGGGACTTGGAGCTCGCACGCACCTAGGGAGTGGTCGGATGTTGGTGGCGATCCCGCTGTTCGAGCGGTTCACCGCGTTGGACGCGGTCGGCCCGTACGAGGTGCTGCAGCGGGTGCCGTCGATCGACGTGGTGTTCGTCGGGCACCGGCGCGGTGAGGTGCGTTGCGACAACGGGATGCTCGGGATGACCGTCGACAAGGCGTTCGGCGAGTTGACCCGTGCGGACGTGGTGGTGTTTCCCGGCGGCATCGGCACCCGGACGCTGATCGGTGACGAGCAGGTGCTCGACTGGGTGCGTATGGTGCACCGGCACACCCGGTTCACCACGTCGGTGTGCACCGGCAGCCTGGTGCTGGCCGCGGCGGGTCTGCTGACCGGGCTGACCGCGACCACGCACTGGCGGGCGGTGGAGCTGTTGGAGTCGCTGGGGGCGCGCTACGTGCCGCAGCGGGTCGTCGAACACCTGCCGCAGCGGGTGCTCACCGCCGCCGGGGTGTCCAGCGGGATCGACATGGCGCTGCGGCTGGTGGAGTTGCTGGCCGGCCGCGACGCCGCCGAGGCCGCGCAGCTGATGATCGAGTACGACCCGCAGCCCCCGTTCGACGCCGGAGCGGTCGCCAAGGCCCCCGAGGCGACTCGCCACCTGGCGGAGGACTACTTCCGCCACCGGTCCTGATCTCCCGCCGAGCAGTCTGCCCACGCACCTTTTCTCGGCGAGCAGACGCGCGCACCCCCAATTTCGGGCCTTTCCGGGGGGTTTCACGTCTGCTCGCGGAGGAAAGCGCGCACCTGGCCGGGCCCGCGATTTCGCAGATCAGGGCGGTGTCCGGTAGCCTAGGCCGGTTGCCGACGCAGGTAACCCTCTCCTGCCGCGGACCGTCCGTGGCCGACACAGACCATAGGAGGTGGTGAGGTTCTCATGCGTCCATACGAAATCATGGTCATCCTCGACCCGACGCTCGATGAGCGCACGGTCAAGCCGTCGCTGGACACGTTCCTCAACGTGATCCGTCAGCAGGGCGGAACCGTCGACAACATCGACATCTGGGGTCGGCGCCGGCTGGCCTACGACATCAAGAAGCACTCCGAGGGCATCTACGCGGTCATCAACGTGAAGGCCGAGCCCGCGACCGTGACCGAGCTGGACCGCCAGCTCAGCCTGAACGAGTCGGTGCTCCGGACCAAGGTGCTGCGTACCGACAAGCACTGACGCGAACGGCGTGTGTCCGTCGGAGCCGTTCCGTAGGCTCGCTGCACGGACGTCGCGCACACCGCCAAACCGCCGAGGAGGAACCCGTGGCTGCTGGTGACACCACCATCACGCTTGTCGGAAACCTGACCGCCGACCCCGAACTCCGGTTCACCCCGTCGGGTGCCGCCGTGGCCAACTTCACGGTCGCGTCGACCCCGCGGGTGTACGACCGGCAGACCGGGGAGTGGAAGGACGGCGAGCCGTTGTTCCTTCGCTGCAACATCTGGCGTGAGGCCGCCGAGAACGTCGCCGAGAGCCTGACCCGGGGCGCACGGGTGATCGTGCAGGGCCGGCTCAAGCAGCGGTCGTTCGAGACCCGCGAAGGCGAGAAGCGCACCGTCGTCGAGGTCGAGGTCGACGAGATCGGCCCGTCGCTGCGGTACGCGACCGCGAAGGTCAACAAGGTCTCGCGCAGCGGTGGCGGCGCCGGCGGCTTCGGCAGCAGCGGCGGGGCCGCCCGGGATGTCCGCCAGGACGACCCGTGGGGCAGCGCCCCGGCGTCGGGCTCGTTCGACGCGCCGGACGACGAGCCGCCGTTCTGACCCAAGTTCATTAGCGATTCGAGGAAGAGACAACAGACATGGCCAAGGCCAACAAGAAGCGGCCGGCTCCGGAGAAGCCGGTCAAGACCCGCAAGTGCGTGTTCTGCGCCAAGAAGGATCTGGTCATCGACTACAAGGACACCGCCCTGCTGCGGACCTACATCAGCGAGCGCGGCAAGATCCGTGCCCGCCGGGTGACCGGAAACTGCGTGCAGCATCAGCGTGACATCGCCACCGCGATCAAGAACGCCCGCGAACTGGCGCTGCTGCCGTTCACGTCGTCGACGCGATAAGCCAGGGGATAACGAAGATGAAGCTGATTCTCACCGCCGAGGTCGAACACCTGGGAACCTCGGGCGACATCGTCGAGGTCAAGGACGGCTACGGGCGCAACTACCTGTTGCCGCGCGGGCTGGCCGTGGTGGCCTCCAAGGGCGCCGAACGCCACGCCGAGCAGATCCGGCGGGCGCGCGAGCTCAAGAGCGTCAAGAACCTCGAGCACGCCCAGGAACTGAAGACCGCGATCGAGGGCCTGGGCGCGATCGACCTGCCGGTCAAGGCCGCCGCGGACACCGGCAAGCTGTTCGGTTCGGTCACCGCCGCCGACGTGGTGGCGGCCATCAAGAAGGCCGGCGGGCCGAACCTCGACAAGCGCACCGTGCAGCTGCCCAAGGCGCACATCAAGACCGTGGGCACGCACGCCATCTCGGTGCGGCTGCACCCCGAGGTGACCGCCTCGGTGTCGCTCAACGTCGTCGCCGAGTAAGCACCGCGACGTCGGTAACGGCCGGGTGGAGGCTTGATCAGCCCCCGCCCGGCCGTTGCTGTCTCGGCCCGCGAACGTTCAGCGAAGGCTGCGAGTCCGATTCTTCCCAGCGAAGCTAACCCGCTGTTAACCCGGGCGGCGCCGGCGGGCAACACAACACGCCCGAGATCGCAACCTGCCGCGACACGCCGGAGCAATTCTCATCCACAGGGTTATCCCCGGTCTAGGGTGCATTTATCTGCACAAACGCACTGGCCACAGCCTTTTATCCACAGGTTCTCCCCAGCGCCTCAACATGGCTGTCCAGAGCTATCCACACGTCATGCACAGCTCCATGAACAGGGGGCCTTGGGATGAGGCTCAGCAACGTCTAGCGTGACCTCCGCAAGACAGTCCCGGAGGTTGCGAGCAGCGACCGCCACAGAAATTTGTGGGTGGTCGGACTTACAGTCACGGACAACCGGGTATCGAATACGCGTTCGATGGAGTTCCAGGAGGGGGTGAGTCGCTCCGTGGCTGTCGTGGATGACCTCGGCCGTGGTTCGGGGCATTCGGGCATTGACGTACCGGCTCCCAGCGAGGACTTCGGTCGTCAGCCACCCCAGGACGTGGCCGCTGAGCAGGCCGTCCTCGGCGGAATGTTGCTGAGTAAGGACGCCATCGCCGACGTGCTGGAGAAGCTGCGGCCCAGCGACTTCTACCGCCCGGCACACCAGAACATCTACGACGCGATCCTGGATCTCTACGCGCGCGGCGAACCGGCCGACGCCGTGACGGTGGCCGCCGAGCTGGACCGGCGCGGGTTGCTGCGCCGGGTCGGCGGGGCGCCGTACCTGCACACGCTGATCTCGACCGTGCCGACGGCGGCGAACGCGGGCTACTACGCGGGCATTGTCGCGGAGAAGGCGCTGCTGCGCCGGTTGGTGGAGGCCGGCACCCGCATCGTCCAGTACGGCTACGCCGGCGCCGACGGCGCGGATGTCAGCGAGATCGTGGACCGGGCCCAGGCCGAGATCTACGACGTCACCGAGGGGCGGCAGTCCGAGGACTTCGTGGCGCTGGAGGATCTGCTGCAGCCCACGATGGACGAGATCGACGCGATCGCCTCGCAGGGCGGCATCGCGCGCGGTGTGCCGACCGGCTTCCACGAACTCGACGAGATCACCAACGGTCTGCACCCGGGGCAGATGATCGTGATCGCGGCCCGGCCGGGTGTCGGAAAGTCCACGCTCGGACTGGATTTCCTGCGGTCGTGCTCGATCAAGCACCGGATGACCAGCGTCATCTTCAGCCTGGAGATGAGCAAGTCGGAGATCGTCATGCGGCTGTTGTCGGCCGAGGCCAAGATCAAGCTCGCCGACATGCGCTCCGGGCGGATGAGCGACGACGACTGGACCCGGCTGGCGCGGCGGATGAGCGAGATCAGCGAGGCGCCGCTGTTCATCGACGACTCGCCGAACATGATGATGATGGAGATCCGGGCCAAGGCGCGCCGGCTCAAGCAGAAGCACGACCTGCGCCTGATCGTCATCGACTACCTGCAGCTGATGACCTCGGGCAAGAAGGTGGAGTCGCGCCAGCAGGAGGTCTCGGAGTTCTCCCGGCAGCTGAAGCTGTTGGCCAAGGAGCTCGAGGTGCCGGTGGTGGCGATGAGCCAGCTCAACCGCGGGCCCGAGCAGCGCACCGACAAGAAGCCGATGCTGGCCGACCTGCGTGAGTCCGGTGCCATCGAGCAGGACGCCGACCTGGTGATCCTGCTGCACCGCCCGGACGCGTTCGAGCGCGACGATCCGCGCGGCGGGGAGGCCGACCTGATCCTGGCCAAGCACCGCAACGGCCCGACCAAGACCATCACCGTGGCGCACCAGCTGCACCTGTCGCGGTTCGCCAACATGGCCAAGGCGTAAGGGGTTTCGCGCGGGTCCGCGACGGTGCGTTCGGTGCGTCAGGGCGACGGCATGTTCCGCGAGCACAGCGGGTTGCTGTCGAGCGGATGCAGCGCGCCCGCCGGCGTCGGTCGCATACGGCAATAGTGACCGGTCACCGGAACCCCGCTGCCCGGCCTGGGGTGGCATTCGAAGCGCGGAGCGATGCCCCGGCCGGCGCAACCGGCGTATCCGGTTCGATTCGTGCACTGGGGCCATCAGGGCGGACCTGCCACCGCCCACCGCCATCCGGAACGTGCCGAGCTCACCGACCCGGGTGGGCAACGCGCGCAACGGGTTCGGTTATGTCGCGGCCAGGTCCCGCAGCGCGGCCCGCGCCGCGTGAAAGCCGCACATCCCGTGCGCGCCCGGCCCGGGCGGCGTCGCGGCCGAGCAGATGTAGTACCCGGGTGCGCCGGTCGCGTACGGCGACAAGGTGATCCGCGGCCCGAAGACCAGCTGCCGGACGTCCTTGGCGCCGGTGAGGATGTCCCCGCCGGTGAAGTTGGCGTTGAACCGGGCCAAGCCGTCGGTGGTCTCGGCGCGGTAGCCGACGATCCGGTCGCGGAAGCCGGGCGCGAACCGCTCGATCTGGGTGATGACCGCCTCGGTCGCATCACCGGTGTAACCGTGCGGCACATGGGCGTAGCTCCACACCGGGTGGATGTTGCCGACGGAGCGCTGCGGGTCGGCGAGGTACTGCTGGGCGACGAGGACGAAGGGCCGCTCGGGCATCCGCCCGGCGTGGATGTCGCGTTCGGCCGCGGCGATCTCGGCGAAGGTGCCGCCGACGTGCACCGTGCCGGCGCGGCGGGCGTCGGGGTTGGTCCACGGCACCCCGCCCTCGACGGCGAAGTCGACCTTGAACGCGCCCGGGCCGCGCCGGAACGCCCGGTACGCCCGCCGCACCCGTGCCGGCAATCGGTCGCCGAGGATGTCGGCGACCGCCTCGGGGGCCAGATCGAACACGGTGATGTCCGCCGGGGGCAGATCGGCCCGGCCGCGGACGGGCACCCCGGTCTCGACGGTGCCGCCCAACTCCCGCAACAGGGCGGCCATCGCGGCGGTGACGGCGCGGGAGCCGCCCTCGGCCACCGCCCAGCCGTGGCGGTGCCCGGCGGTGATGATCCCCACCCCGATGGCCGAGGTCAGCGGCAGGTGCAGGGGCCGGAAGGCGTGCGCGGCGACCCCGCCCCACAGCGCCCGGGCCTGCGGGGTGCGGAACGCCCGGGCCAGCACCGCGGCGGGCAGCACGGTCGGCGCGCCGAACCGGGCCAGGGCCAGCGGGTGGTCCGGCAGCCGCAGCAGCGGGCCCATGACCGCGTCCTCGATCGCCTCGAACCGGTCGGCGGGCCGGCCGAAGAGCGCCTTCCACACCCGCCCGTCGGCGCCGAGCCCGGCGGCGGTGTCGTCGACCGACCGCCTCAGCACCCCGGCCCGGCCGTCGTCGAGCGGGTGCACGCAGTCGATCTCCGGTAGCCGCCAGCGCAGCCCGTGGCGCTCCAGGCCGAACCCGGTGACGAACGGCGACCCGACCGCCATGGGATGGATCGCCGAGCAGTGGTCGTGCAGCAGGCCGGGCACGATTGCCTCGAAACTCCGTGTGCCGCCGCCGATCTCGTCGGCCGCCTCGAGCACCGTGACGGTCAGCCCCGCCCGGGCGAGCGTGACGGCGGCGGCGAGCCCGTTGGGCCCGCTGCCGACCACCGTCGCCGTCGTCACGCCATCGCCCCCCGACCGTCGCGGAACCGCGACCAGGTGACGGTGGTGGGCACCGGCCCGTCCGGCAGCCAGGGCTGGGCCTCGGCGACGTCGTCGACCCGCCAGGTACCGGTCTCGACGACGCCCAGGGCCGCGTCGATGAGCTTGTAGTGCTGGACCGGGCTGCCCCAGGCCTGCGACTCCGCCCAGGCCACCACCAGCTCACCCGGCTCGAACCCGACCTGCTCCTGCACCGCGGCGATCATCCGTTCATCGTGCAGGTGACCGTCCCCGAAGTTCCAGCCGATCAGCGAATTGCACACCCATTCACCCTCCCGCACCGTCCGGGCGTCGATGTCGGGGAGATGCTTGAGCAGCACCGAGATCAGCCCGCGGCCCTGGGTGTGCATCGACCGGAAGGTCGCGGGCAGGTTCATAATGACCGCGGCCCACTCCGGGTCGTAGCCGAAGGCGATGAACTGGTCGATCTGGTTGTGCGCGGGCCGGTGAACCCGGTCGAGTTTGGCCTCCGCGCCCGGCGCGAACGCCCACACCGAGCAGGCCCAGTTGCCCGAGTACTGGCGCATCGAGGGCAGGAACGAGACCTTGTCCGGCCGGAAGCTGCCCAGGATCGGGAAGAACAGCAGCGCCGCGACGATCCCGGCGGTCAGCCACGGCGAGGACATGTCGCCGACCGCATAGCCCTCCCAGGCCGGGAAACCCAGGAACAGGAACACGGTGGCGAACGAGAACAGCACGTTCCACTCCAGCGGCACCGCCAGCGGGAACGCCGAGATGATGTAGAGGTGCAGGCCGAGCATGAGCACCACGGCGGCCACCGTCAGCGGTTTGTTGTGCGAGAACAGCAGCACCAGTGGCGCGAGCACCTCCACCCCGGTGCCCAGCACGTGCGCCATGAACTCGGCCAGGCGCGAGGGCCGCAGGTCGCGACCCGGGGCGCGGTACATGGCGCGCTTGAACGCGGGCAGTTTGGCCAGCGTCGGACTGTTGCTGGTCATCGGCGGGATGACGCGGGCGAAATGCCGGCCGATCTTGGAGATCCCGGCCCCGACCCAGACGACCACGATGAGCAGCTTGAGCGCGACGATCATGTCGGTGAACCCCAACACCGTGAAGAACACCATCGCCGGTAGGTACTGCTCGCCGCGGGCGGCCAGGAAGATCGTCTTGTCCCGCAGCCCGACGAGGATCAGCAGCACGATCGGGGCGACCATCAGCGCCGGGTTCACCAGGCCGGAGGTGTTGTGCGGCAACCGGTCCAGCAGGGAGTCGGTCGGCACGCCGGGGGCGACGAGCGCGACGGCGAGCGAGACGAGCAACGCCGCGTAGAGCACGATGTCCGGCCAGCCCCGGCGGTTCCCGGCGGTGAACGGCACCCAGGTCCAGGGCCGCAGCCGGATCGTGCCGCGGCGCAGCCAGAACTGGATGCCACCGGTCATCGGCTTGACCTTGCCCGCCAACGGCCCCCAGGAGCCGCCCAGCCCCATGGCCTCCAGCAGCACCGTCCACAGGATGAGCTTCTGGTAGACGATCGGCTCGTTCCACCACTGCGAGACGTGCCAGAACGCGGGCAGCCCGGAGGTCACCGTCGCGACGACGACGCCGCCGAGGATGTAGAGCACCGTCACCTTGGTGATGTAGAGGACCGCCACCATCGACGGTGTGCCGAAGCCGTGTTCGACCCAGTGGTTGCTCAGGATGCGGATCCGCTCCAGCAGCGGCTTGCGCAGGAACTCCTGGGGGTTGACGTCGGGGTAGTCGTGCTGAGTGAAACTCATTTCGCTGCCTTCGCTTTCGATGCTCGGCTCAGGCCGTCCGGGCGGCCGCGTCGAGTCTGCGGATGGCCGGCTTGTCGATCTTGCCGACCGCGTTCTTGGGAAGCGCGTCGAGCACGGTGATCTCCACGGGCTGTTTGTATTTCGCCAGCGACGCGGCCAGGTGCCGGCGTACCGCGTCGGTGTCGATCGGGTGTCCGGGTGCGGGGGCGAGGTACATCACCGGCACCTCGCCGTACACCGGATGCGGCCGGCCGATCACGGCCGCCTCGGCGATCTCCGGCAGTCGGTAGGCGACGGTCTCGATCTCCTTGGGGTAGATGTTCTCCCCGCCGCGGATGATCATGTCCTTGGCCCGGTCGACGAGCACGAGGTAGCCGTCCGCGTCGAGGTAGCCGATGTCGCCGGTGTGCAGCCAGCCGTCCACGATCGTCTTCGCGGTCTCCTCCGGGCGGTTGAGGTAGCCGCGCATCACTGTCGGTCCGGCGATCAGCACTTCGCCGATCTCGTTGGGTCCCAGGGTCCGTCCCTGACCGTCGGCGATCCGGACCCGCTGGCCGGGCAGCGGGATGCCGACGGTGCCGGGCTTGCGGGGACCGCGCAGCGGGTTCGCGGTGCTGGCACAGGTGCCCTCCGACAGCCCGTAGCCCTCAACGATCGGCACGCCGAAGCGGCGTTCGAACCGCTCGAGCAGCTCGGCGCTGGCCGGGGCCGCCCCGCACACCGCGAACCGCAGGCTCGAGGTGTCGACCTCGACGTCCTCGGGCAACTCGACGAGCCGGGTGTAGATCGTCGGCACCGCCGAGAAGTACGTCGGCCGGCAGCGGCGGACCCGCTCGAAGAAGCTGCGCGTCTCGAACCGGCCGGCGATCGTCACGTGACCGCCGGCGAGCAGCGGCGACAGCGTTCCCACCACGATCCCGTTGACGTGGAACAGGGGCAGGATCAGCAGGCTGCTGTCGGCGGGGGAGAGCTCGTAGGCCTCGATGATCGCCGCGCACATCGCGGTGACGTTCGCGTGGTCGAGCATCACGCCCTTGGGGCGCCCGGTGGTGCCGCTGGTGTAGATGAGCAGCGCCAGCCGCTCGGCGGATCCGGGCACGGCCGGCGCCGGGCCGGCGCCGTGCTTCAGCTCGCCGGGCGCCACCACCGGGACCGGTGCGGCGGTCGCGCCGGCGGTGACGAGCACCTTCGCGCCGGCGTCGGTCAACTGGTAGCCGGCCTCGTCGGCGGACAGTGCCGGGTTCAGCGGGGTGACCGCGGCGCCGAGCCGCCAGGCCGCGAACAGCGTCACCACCAGGTCCACCGTGTTCGGCAGCATCACCGCGACGACGTCGCCGGCCCCGACGCCGTGGCCGTGCAGGACGGCCGCGGCGGATTCGACCGCCGCGCGGAACTCGGCGTTGTTCAGCGTCACCGCGTCATCGGCCAGGCACGGCGCTGCCGGATCCGATGCGGCACGACGGTCGGGTAGCGACGACAGGGACTCCAGCGATGGGGACATGGCCCCAGACGGTAGGGAGGCGTGACGGGCACCACACCGTGTCCGACTCACGAACCCCGACCCGCGGTTTGTATTCGCGCTACAAAAAATCTGGCTTATCGCCGGTAACGCCGACTAGATTGCGGTGCGTGGTGGAGCCCGGCTACAACGACGACGTCAGCTCGACGGTGGCGCTCGTCGTCGACCGGCTGTTGGAGCAGCTCGGTGAGTCCGTCGAGCGCATCCAGCGGCGGATCACCGCCGACATCGACGAGCTGCGCGGCGATCCGCGCCTGGTCGAACTGCTGCGGTTCAGCGTGGCGGGCAACGTCGAGACCGTCCTCACCGTCATCCGGTACGGCATCGACCTCGACCGCGCCGAGCCGCCCACCGCCGCACTCGAGTACGCCCGGCGGGCCGCCCAGCACGGGATCCCGGTGAGCGCGCTGATCCGCGCCTACCGGCTCGGGCAGCAGGAGATGCTGGAGCGGATCCTCGAGGAGATCCGGCGCAGCGTCGCCGACCCGGACCTGCGGCTGGCGGTCTACGACCGGATCTCGGCCACCTCGTTCGCCTACATCGACTGGATCTCCCAGCAGGTCTCCGACACCTACGAGGTCGAGCGCGAACGCTGGCTCGAGCACCGCAACAGCATTCGCGCGGTACGGATCCGTGAAATCCTGGCCAACGACGATCCGATCGACGTCGACGCGGCGTCGTCGGCGCTGGGTTACCCGCTACGGGGCCGGCATCTCGCCCTGGTCCTGTGGACCGAGCAGAGCGATTCGCCCGGCAAGGAGCTCTTGCGACTCGAACGGTTCACCCGCGCCGCGGCCGAAGCTCTTCGGTTGCGCCATACTCCGCTGTTCGTGGCCGAGGACACCGTCAGCGGATGGGCGTGGCTGCCGATCGATCGCGTGCGCGCCGACCCCGCCGGCACGATCCGTCGACTCGCCGAAACCACCGACAACAGCGTGTTTCTCGCGCTGGGAGTCGTGGACAGCGGACTGGCCGGATTTCGCCGGTCACACCGCCTCGCACGAGTCGCCCGGAAGGTGGCAACGGCATCGGGCGCCGCACCGCGCGTCACCGCCGCCGACGATCAAGGGATCGCGGTGGCCGCGTTGCTGGCCGAGAATGTCGACGAGACCCGCCGCTGGGTCCTCGACACCCTGGGGGCCCTCGCCAGCGACACCGCCAACGACGCCCGGCTCCGGGAAACGCTCCGTGTCTTCCTGCAGGAGAGCGGGAGTTACACCACTGCCGCCAAAAAGCTTGTGCTTCACCCGAACTCCGTTCGATATCGGGTCAACCGAGCGTTGGAACGAAGAGGCAGGCCGATCGGCGACGACCGCCTCGACGTCGAACTCGCCCTGCTGGCGTGCGAACACTTCCGGCAAGCGGTACTGCGACCGGTGGGTTAGACCGCGGCGCTGCGAATAGACCGCGTCCCCGACCACCAACAGCCCCTTCGAGGGCGAACAGACCGATCACCACCCCAACGTCGAGGGCCCCTGAGGTGCACGGCGGCGCATTGAAATCTTCGTCGAGATAGGCTCCCCGCTGTCTATTCAGGGAGATGTATGACTGAGCACACCTACGTTCGGCATGACACCACATTCCTTTCCGAGGGGACGCGCTGTGCGGCGTGGCTCTACCGGCCCGACGGTGTCGGTAATCCGCCGATCGTGGTCATGGCACATGGTTTCGCGGCTTTCCGGGAGCTACGTCTCGACGCCTACGCTGACCGGTTCGCCCGCGCCGGTTACGCCGTCCTGGTGTTCGACTACCGGTTCTGGGGAGCCAGCGACGGAGAGCCCCGACGGATCCTGGATATCAAGGCCCAGCATGCTGATTGGCAAGCAGCCGTCGCGTACGCCCGCGGCCTCGACGGCGTCGACGCGACGCGGCTGGTGGCCTGGGGATCATCGTTCGCCGGGGGACACGTACTGCACCTTCTTGCTCGCGACCATGCGGTGGCGGCAGGAATTGTCCAGGTTCCCCACGTCAACGGTCCGGCATCGGCGTTCTCTCAGCCGGCGACGCAGTTGGTCCGGCTGTTCATCGCCGGCGTTCGCGACCAGCTGGGCGCATGGTTGGGTGCGAAACCCTACCGAACCGCGGCCATCGGCCGACCGGGCGATCTTGCGATGATGACGTCTCCGGGGGCGATAGAACTCGTTGAGCAGATGGCCGGTGAACATCGCGACAAGCTGCTCACCGAGAACGACGTGGCCGCGCGGATCGCGTTGCGGGTGCCGTTCTACTCACCGGGCCGCTACGCATCGCGGATCACCGTTCCGACGCTGGTTCAACTCGCCAGCAATGATGACGTGACCCCGATGGACAAGGCGCTCAAGGCGGCCCGTCGCATTCCGCGCGGTGAGGTCCTGGTGTACGAGTGCAGTCACTTCGAGCCGTATCTCGAGCCGCATTTCGACAGGATCGTCGCCGATCAGATCGACTTCCTGCGGCGCCATATCGGACAGGGGTGACAGCAGCCCGCTCCTCATGCGGGCTCGCGGCGTGGGTCGAGCAGTAGGTCGACCCAGCTCTCCGCGGGCCGCAGCCGGGCGTCGGCGGCGGCGAACACACCGATACGCCCCTCGGAATCCTGGAACAGACCGTTGGCGGAGTCGTAGACGGCCACCTTCGGTCCGAACGCCCGCGCACCGGCGGGTTGGGCCGGTTCAGCCGCACGAGTCACGCCGGCGGGCCGCTGGCCGTACGGCGGGACGCGCAGGTCGGGCGGGTCATAAGGCAACGGCGGAGGCGGAGGCCCGGGTGTCACCGGAGGGACCGGCAGCGGGTACGGCGGAAACAAGGCAGGCCCCGGCCCGGGCGGAACGCCGGGAGGCAGTTCGGTGACGGGTGGGCCGGGGTCGTAGTCGGCGCCCGACGGGGTATAAGGGAATTTGTTGGGCGGCAGAATATTACGCGGGTCGGTTACCGGTGTGTCCTCGGGTACGACGGGGCCTCGCCAGGGTTGGTTGCCCAACGGGACGTATCCGATCGGGTCGCGGCACAGTGCGACCGTCGGCGCGCGCTTACCCGGGAACTCCTGGCACGGGTAATTGCGGGCGCCACGGACGACGAGCGGAGAGCTCTGCGGCACCTTGCAGTACATGTCGTCGGGAATGTCGCGCAGTGTCTGGTCGCCGGGGGAGCGGATCTGCGAGGGAGGGATGAAGCCGACGTTGCAGGGCGGAGGGTCGTCGAGGCCGAGCTTGAAGTCCACCTTGACGCCCTCGTCGGGTGGGACCTGCTCGGCGGCGGTGATCAGAGCAGCGGTGACCGCGGGCAGGACGACGAGGGTCTGCTCGAGGAATTTGCGGTAGATCACGCCGATGCGGCCGAAGTTGGCGAGGTTGGCCGCAAGCATCGGGAACGACGGGCGGATCCCGGTGAAGGTGTCGGTGGCCGCGGCGGCGGTGCCTGGCGCGGTCCGCAGCAGTGTGCGCAATTGCGGATCCGCGGCGCGAAGTTCGGAGGTGAAGCGCGCCAGCCCGTCAGCCAGAGCGGTGATGTCCTCGCCGCTGCGAATCTGCGCGTCGAGCAACGCGCCGACTCGATCGATGAGTCCGGTGACGTCGCCGCGCGCGGCGTTGATCTCGCCGAGCAGGTCCGCGGCGCTGCGGATCAAGCCAGCGAGTTCAGGTCCGGACTGCTCGAAGGCTGCGGCGGTTTCGCGCAGCACATCGTCGAGCCGACTCCTGTCCAGGGACTCGACAAGATTCTGTGCTTGGCGGAGGAGTTCGGCGGTGCTGCCGCTGAGCCTGGTGTGCGCCAGATCGATGACCGAGCCGTCCCGCAGCACCGGACCGGTTTCGTCGCCCGACGGGACCAGATCGACGTACTGTTCGCTGACGGCCGAGACGCTCTTGACCGTGGCGGTGACATCGGCGGGAATCGCAACGTCCGACTGCAGTCGCATCCGCACCTCGACCCCGAGATCGTCGGTGAGCTCGACAGCGGTGACACGCCCGACGGTCGATCCTCGGTAGGTGACGTTGGCGTTCGGGTACAGGCCGCCGCTGGCGGCGAAGTCGGCCGTGACGGTGTAGTGACCGATACCCAGCGCTTCGGGCAATCGCAGGTAGAAGACCGCGACCGCGCTCACGGCGAAGGCTGTGATGACCGCGAAGGCCCGCAGCTGCCATCGAATTCTGCGGGTGAGCATCAGCGCCCACCCGTGTCGGTACTCGCCGGCGGGAGGGCGAACGGGTCGGCCGCCTGCCCGGACAGGTCGGCCAACTGGCCGGTGAGAAAGTCCGGTGGAGTGATGATCTCGTGGAGATGCTGCATGTTCGGGTCCAGCGGCGATGTGGTGAAGAAGTTCTCGCCGAACCGGCGCAGGGTCAGATCGAGGGTCGCGATCGCGTTAAGGTAGTCCCCACGAACCGCATGCTTGATGCCGGTCTGGGGGAACGGGTAGGTCACGATGATCGGCAGCGCGTCGATCAGTTCCTGCACGTGATCGGTAAGGGGTTTGATCACCGCGTACGCAGCGGTGATGTCCGCGGTGAGGTCGGTCTTGGTCTCGGCGAGAATCCGGGTGGCGATCTCGCTGAGGCGCCCGAGTGCGGCGAAGGTGTCGATGATCCGGCCGGCGTTGGCGTTGAGTGTTCGGGTCGCCTCCGGGAGTGCGGCGAGCGTCTTCTTGAGCGCGGTGTCGTGGTCGGCGAACGTCGACGCCACCCGGTTGACCGATTCCATGGCGGCGACGATGTCGTCGCTCTGCCGACGTACTGCCGCGGTCAACTCGGCCAGTTCGGGCAAGAGGTCGGCGAATCGCCCAGCGCGACCAGTCACGGCAGCGTGCAGCTCATCGGTGATGTCCTGCACTGCACCGAGATTGCCGTTGTTTACGAGTACTCCGAGGCTCGATAGCACCTCCTCGGTCGTGGGGTAGCGCCCCGCGCGGCTGTGGGGGATGACGGTTCCGTCGGTGAGGACTCCGACACTGGGGGCTCGGTGGTGGGGGCGCGGAGCTCGACGTGCTGTGAGCCCAGCAGCGATGTCTGTCCGATGGTGACGGTCGCGTTGGCCGGCAACTGCACCTCCCGGCTCAGCGACAGCCGTAGTGCGGCGTAGAACGTGCCGTCGGGGCGCTGCATCACCTGTTGGCCGGACACGCTGCCGACCGTGACGTCATCGACGAGAACGGGCGAGTTCTGCGGCAGCGTGGACACATCGGGGAGTTCGACGGTGATGGTGAACGAGCCCGGGCCGTGCCCGACCGTGCCGGGCAGGTTCAGGGAGTTGAGCCCACCGAACGAGCAGGCCGCGGTCAGCAGGACGCTGGATCCGAGGGCACTGCACAGTTTCAGCGCGCGCATGCGGGGGTTCATCGTCCTGGTTCCTGTTCGGGGACATGTCGATCGGAGTTCGCCGTGTCGGTCGCGGCGTGCGGCAGCAGCAGTTCGGCCGGGTCGGTTCCGGGCGGAATCGTTGGCGGGTTGACTCCGGGCAGCGGTTGCCACTGCAACTGCGATACCGGCGTTTGCGCCTTGGCCTGGGTCGCGGGCGTGTCGTAGACGAACTGGCCCTTGTATGCGGTGATGTTGTTGATCGGGTGGAACAGTATCGGTGGGAAGTTCATCATGATCCGTTTGAGCACCGGGCCCATTCGTTGCCGACAGATCTTGGTGCGGTTGTAGTACTCGGGTGTGCCGGCGGCGTCGAACACGCCCGCGCACAAGAACTGCACAGGATTCGCGAAGTTGGGCAGCGACAGGATGGCGCCGATGGACCCCTGAGCCGGGTTGTAGATGTTGTAGAAGTTCACCAGCGCATGCGGGGCGACATGCAGCACCTGTTCGAGGTCCTCGCTGTGTTCGGTGAGCAGTGAGGTGAACTCGCTGAGCCTGTGCGCCTGATCGCTGAGTGTCTTGTTGTTCTCGTTGAGGAACACCTTGATCTGCCCGAGCGCGTTGTTGAGCGCGTTGAGGGAGTCGGCGAGATCGGTGGAGCTGTCGGCGAAGACCTGAGACAGCGCGGCGACGTGCCCGGTGAACTGCACGATCTGCTCGTCGCTCGCGGACAGCGCGTCGACCAGTGTGCGTAGGTGCTTGATGGTGCCGACGATGTCGAAGCGGGAATCACCTAGCCGGCTGGCGGTTTCGGACAGTTCACGGATCGCGTCACGGAAGGAGTGGCCATTGCCCTCGAACGTGGTCGCGGCCTGGTCGATGGCTGCGCTGAGCGGACCTTGCACGCCACCGCTCTGCGGCCCGAGATGAGTGGCCAGGCGAGTGAGTTCGTCCTTCACGTCGTCCCACTCGACCGGAACGGCGGTGCGATCGGACGGGATGACCGCACCGTCCGACAGGGTGGGGCCGCCGCTGTAGACGGGGCCGAGCTCGATGTGGCGCGCCGAGATGACGTTTGGGGCGACGATGACCGCCGAGGCGTCGGCGGGTACGGGAACATCGCGCCGAACGGTGAAGGTGATGTCGGTGTGCGACGGCCCGGGTCGGATACTGCGGACCGATCCCACCGGGACACCGAGGACCGCGACGCTGTCACCCGGATACAGCCCGACCGCCGACGGGAAGTGAGCGGTGATGGTCAGCGGTGCTGGGCGGGGCCAGCCGGCGACCAGTCCGCCGGCGAGAACGCCCAGCAACACGGCGATGAGCGCGGCTCGCAGGCGACGGCGAGGCGCTGCGGCAATGCTTCTCACGGTGACTTCGGCCTGACGATCGTACGGTCGGTGATAAACCCGCGCAGGAAGTCCGCCAAGCTGTCGGGGAGCTTGCCGGGCTGGAAGTATGCATCCAACAGAACACCACCGAGAGTGGGGGGTGGAACGCCGAATACGTTGGCCTGGAAGCCCGGACCCGACCCGACGACCTCACCGAGGGCGGTAGCGTATGAGGGCAGCCGGTCGAGTGCGGCGGAGAGGTGTTCGCGGCGTTCGTTCAGATTGTCCAGAACGAGGTTCAGTTTGAGCATGGCCGGTTTGAGCAGGTCGTCGTTGTCCTCGACGAACCCGGACAGCTGATGGGACAGTGTCCGGATACCGGAGATGAGCTGGTCGATCGCCCGACGGCGTTGGGCGAGTTGGGCGAACAGCATGTTGCCGTCGGTGATCAGCCGATCGATCTGCTCGGACCGGGCAGCCACCACCTCCGACAGCCGGTTGGCGTGCGCAAGCAGTTGCTGCAGCCTGTGGTCGCAGTCGCTGACGCTGCGTGAGAGCGCGGCGATACCGTCGAGGGCCGCACGCACCTGGGGAGTGGCGTCGCGCATTGCCTCGGTGAGGGTGTCGAGCGCCTCGACGAACTTGTCCTGGTCGAGTTCGCCGACGTTGCGCCCGAGGTCTTGTAGCGCGTTGTTGAGGGTGTACGGGGTCGCGGTGCGGTTCAGGGGTATGGTGGTGGCCTTTCCGGCTCCGCGCGGCGTCACCTCGATGGACCGCTGGCCGAGAATGGTGTCGGTTTTGATGGCGGCCAGGGATTGATCGCCGAGGGCGATGCCGCGCTGCACGGTGAACGTGATCCGCACGCTGCGGGTGGGGATATCGAGTGCGACGTCCTTGACCTCGCCGACGGTGTGACCGTAGACCTGCACGGGGTTGCCGGCGACCAACCCGCCGGCGTGGGCGAAATAGGCCGTATAGCGCTGACCCTGGGGCCAGAAGGGCAGCCCGGTGTACCCGAAGGACACCAACATCAGGCACACGACGAGAACGATGCCGAAGATGCCGGTGCGCAGCGGATCTCGAGTCGTTGAGTCACTTCGCAAAGTCGCACCTGCCGTTGTTCGACTGCGGGGGCTTCACGGCGGGGATGATGATGTCGCTTCCCGCGGGCCCGTTGATCTTGATCTTGACCGAGCAGAAGTAGATGTTGAAGAACGAGCCGTAGGCGCCCAGGGCGCTCAGCCGCAGATAGTCCTCGGCAAGGGGTTCCAGCGAGGCGTTGAGGTCCGCCTTGCGCTCGTCGAGCGCGGCGGCGAGCGGCCCGGCGGTCTCGAGCACTGCCTGGATGGGACGCCGCGCCGCACCGAGCACCTCGGTGAGTTCGCGTTCGGTGGTGGCGAGTGGTTCCAGCGCATTGACGATGGGATCGCGCCCCATGCTGAGCTCGGTGATCAGCTGCTGGAGTTTCCCGACGCTCACCGCGAGGTCATCGCTCTTCTCCGCGGCGGCAGCCAGCACCGTGGTGAGGTTGTCGATCGTTTCGTCGATGAGTCGGTCGCGGTCGGCGATCGTGTGGGTGAACTCGGCGGTGTTGGCCAGCACGTCGGCAAGGGTGGCCCCTTTGTCCTGGAGGAGCTCGATGATGGCGTTGCTGATCTCGTTGACCTTCGCGCCGTCGAGGCCCTTGAGCACCGGGCGGAATCCCCCGAGCAGGGCGTCGAGGTCGACGGCCGGCTGGGTGTTCTCCCGCGGGATCGTTCCTCCTGGCGGAAGAGAGCGGAGTTCCCCGGGTCCGCCGAAAATCTCCAGGTAGCGGTCGCCGGTGAGATTCTGATAGCGGATCGCCGCGCGGGTGGAGGTGTAGAGCTGCTGGCGCTTGTCGACGGTGAAGGTGACGGTGGCGTGGTCACCGTTGATGGCGATGCTCTTCACCTTTCCGACCGGGATGCCGGCGATCCGAACGTCCTGTCCGGTCTTGAGTCGGGATACCGACGTGAAGTCGGCATGGTAGGTGTGCGTCGAACCGAATCGGAACTGACCGAAGGTCAGCACGAGGCCGGCCAGTATGAGCAGCATGACGGCAGTGAAGATGCCGACCTTGAGGGCGGTGCGTCGTAGGGGCATCAGTAGTCGTCTCGTTCTGCGAACGCGCCGTTGAACAGGAACTGCAGCGTCGACGGCGGGTCGAATTGGAGTTCGGTGTTCGGTTGGTAGGGGACGTAGGCGTTATCGGTGACGAGGAAGGGGGTCCGGTACCAGGATCCGGATCCCTGTTTGGTGGGCAGGTCGGGCAGTCCCCGGCAGTTGGGGCCGCCTGACGCGTTGACCAGCGGGAGACTCTCGGGGTAGGTGTAGGCCGGGGAGCCGGGCATGAAGCCCGCGTTGACGAACAGGGCCGGCTGGATCCCGCCGATGTAGGGTCCGAACTTCTTATAGGCCTTGGCCAATGAGGTGATCAGGCAACCGAACTCGGGCGAGTAGTCGCGTAGCACACCCAACGGGGCGCGTAGCCGCGTGACGGCCGCGATCAGGTCGCTTTCGGCGGGCGCCAGGGTATCGGTGGCGGCGTAGCCGAGTCCGGCCGCGGCCAGCAGTGTGGCGCTGAGGTTGTCGCGTTCGTCGGCGATCGCGTCGCCGATGGTGGGAACGTTGCCCAGGGTGGACACCAGGTCGTTGGCGGCGGCCGTGTAGATGTCGCCGACTGTGGTGAGCTTGCGCACGTTGTCGTGCAGCGCGGGCATATGGGGGTTGACGGCAGCCAGGACCTCGCGGAGAGCGACCAGCCCGGCGCCGAGTTCGGATCCGTTGCCGCGCAGACCTTCTGCGATCGCGGTCAGGGTGGCGTTCAGTTGTCCGGGTCGATCTTCTGCAGCGTGTTGACCAGTGTCTGGAACAACGTGTTGACCTCGACGCTGACGTCGGACACCCGCAGATGGGCGTACGGCCTGAGACGTTCCGTGCTCGGCTCCGGAGGGATGAGAAGTTCGACCGACTTGGCGCCGAAGACGGTGGTGCTTGCGATCCGGGGAATGACATTCGCGGGGATCTTGGCCAGTTCGTCGGTGCGGATCGCCAGGGTCAGTTGGGCCGCGGACCCGTCGTAGGAGATACGGGTCACCCTGCCGACCGGCACCCCGAGGAACTTCACCTTCGCGTCGCGGTCCATCACCAGCCCCACGCGAGGAGCGGTGAGGGTGACAGTGGAGGTGGGTATGAACGCCCCTTGGTACGCCAGGAAGGTCACGGCGGCCACTGCCATGCCGAGCGCGGCCATGAGCGCCGCGGCGACACGGACCCGCAGGCGTCGTCGCTGTGTCTCCACTGAACGCCCTTCCTCTCGGAGCGGTAGCACGTCCCGGGGAACCGGAGGGCCCAACGGCGTTGGCGGGCGGTGTGGTCCGGGAGGAAAGCCGACCGCCAGGGCCGGCGACCTCCGTAGTCACCCTCGGACGGTCCACAAAAACTATCGCTCGTTATAACATCACACTGGGTATAAAAGAAGGGTTCGGATCACAGTGCCGCACGCCGATCCCCGATGCGGAGGTCAGTTGATGACGGAGACGATCAAGCACAGCGAGGCCGGGGCGGCGCGGGGGCGGCGGGGTTTCTCGTCGTTGCAGAAGTCGCTGTTCGGGGTGTTGGCGTTCTTCTTCGCGATCCACCCGGTGTTCTGGTTCCTGGAGACACGCGCGGGGGTGCCGCAGCCGGTCGCCTCCACGGTGATGGTGATCGTGGTGGTCGGTTGCGTCGTCACCGCCCTGGCGCTGCCCTGGCTTCGGGTCGGTGACCGGCGGGACTGGACGCGGGCCGACCGGCTGGGCGCGATGATCATCGTCTGGGTGTTCATCGCGCTGACCCCCCGGTTCATCTGGGAGCTGCCGTGGCTGTTGTTCTTCGATCAGATCGTCGAGGGAGTCCGCAACGGGTCGCTGTGGACCTACATGTGGGCGCCGATCCTGTTGGGTGGTGACGCCCGCTATCTCAACGGCGATCTGCTGATCGTCTGCATGGAGTGGATCGCGCTGTTCGTCGGGATCTTCGAGGCCTATGCGCTGGTCCAGTTCTTCCGCAACGGCAGGCGGTTCAGCAGCACGCAGCTGTCGCTGATCATGGCGGGGATGATCGTCGAGGTGACACTGCCGGCGGTCTATTTCGGCACCGAGATCGCCAACAACCTGTCCAACACCGCCTCACCGGTGGAGATGCTGGTCAAGTTCGTGCTCATCAACGTGCTGTGGTGCACCATGCCGATCCTCACCTATTTCTGGGGGGTGCGCCGACTGGTCACCAACAACCTCCACGTACCGTTCTGATCGACGCTCGGGCACGAACATGCAACTCGGGGTTCACTTCAACGGTTCGGGCGTGAAAGCGACGTCGACGCCGCCGAGGGTCACGGAGACCTGACCTCCCATCACCACGACCTGCGCGGTGACCCGTCGCTCGACGGCCTGAGCCAGTTGCCGCACCGGCTGGTGCGGAATCCGCTCCACCGACAGGTTCGACAGACCCGCGACCCGGCGACCGACGGTGCGCCACCAGGCGTGTGTCCCGGCGGCGAACGGGAACAGCAGTACCCGGTCGGCCCGCCCGGCGGCCTTGGCCAGCCCCCGGGCGTCGGGCTGGCCGACGTCGATCCACTCCAGGATCCGGCCGGTGTAGTCGGTGAGCTGTAGGTCCGCCACGCCGGGAACGCACAGGCCCGGGCCGAACGCCAACTCCCCGTCGACGTCACGCAGCCGATGTGCGCGCAGCGCGAACGCTAGCAACCGCACCACCATCCGCTCATCGGTCTCGCTGGGGTGACGGGCGACTGTCAGTGCGTGATCGGCGTAGTAGCCGTGATCGACATCGGAGACGCCGAGCTCGGCCTTGAACACCGTCGCGGAGAGGGCCACGCCATAGTGTCGCCGATATCCGATCACGACGGGGTTATCCGCCGCGCGGATATGAGGACATCGCGCCGCGCACCTACGATGGAGCCGGCGAGATCCGAAAGCCCGCTACTTCGATCACTGTGACGAGCAGGGTGCGTCGACGCGGATCGCCCGGCAGCCGAGCGGGCCACACGGCGAGACGATCGAGCAGGGAGCCAGGCATGAAACCAGCCCGCATCGATGTGCACGCCCATTTCCTTCCCGACTTCTACCGGCAGGCGATGCTCGATGCGGGGTACTCCGAGCCGGACGGCATCAGGGCGATTCCGCCGTGGGACGAGACATCGGCCCTGGCCCTGATGGACGAGCTCAACATCGAGACGGCGATCCTGTCGATCTCCTCGCCGGGAGTGCACTTCGGTGACGCCGGCGCGGCGGCGAGGCTGGCGCGCCGGGTCAACGATGAGGCGGCGCGGATTCGCGAGGCCCACCCCGGCCGGTTCGGACTGTTCGCCTCGCTTCCGGTGCCCGACGTCGATGCCGCCGTCGAAGAACTCCGGTACGCGCTCGACACCCTCGGCGCCAACGGCGTCGTGCTCGAGAGCAACAGCCGGGGCGTGTACCTGGGCGACCCGATGCTCGAGCCGTTGTACGCCGAGTTGAACGCGCGTCGTTCGACCCTGTTCATTCACCCCACCACGCCGTGCGGTACCGATCTGTCGTTCGGTTATCCGAAACCGTTGCTGGAGTTCATGTTCGACTCGACGCGGGCGGTGACCCACATGATTCTCAGCGGCGTGCTGGACCGGTACCCGGAGATGACGGTGATCATGCCGCATGCGGGTGCGGCACTGCCGGTGCTGGCCGCGCGCATCGAACTGCTCATGCCGTTGCTGGCATCGCCGGACCGTGCCGGCCCGCCCGATATCCGCGGTGCGCTCCGGAAGCTGCACTTCGACCTGGCCGGCGCGCCGGTCCCCGAACTGCTCGGGGCACTGCTGCAGGTGACCGGAATCGAGAACATCCACTACGGCAGCGACTATCCGTACACGCCCGCTCATGCCTGCCTCGAACTCGCCGACCGCATCGACCGGACGCCGTTGCTCGACGACGACGCACTCACCAGGGTGCTGACGACGAACAGCCGGAAGCTGCTGTAGCCGTCAGCGCTTACGCCGACCGCGGGCCGGCCGTTCGTGTCCGGCCTTGAGGTGATCGATCAGTAACTGCGCCATCGCTTCCCGTTGCGGATCCGTCGGCAGCGGGAATTCGGTGACCATCTGCCCCACCATGAGACCCAACGGCGCCGCCCACAGCAGGTCCGCGATGGCCTCGGCGTGAGGCGAGCGGTTGCCGACGACCCGGGCGATCCGGTCGAGCCCGGGCTGCAGGCCGGCCAGTTGCTCGGTGCCGAGCTTCGCGCGGAACGACCGGGTCGCGATGAGTATCTCCATCGCCGACAGGCTGGCCGGGTTGAGGAACACCCGCCACGCTGCGTCGGTGAGCGCCCGCATGCGGTCCTCGGGGTCCTCGATCGCCTCGACCTCGTCCGCCACGTCGTTGATCGAGGTGACGAGCGTGTTGATGGCGTGGTCGATGACGGCGGTGAGCAGGCCGTCCCGGTCTCCGAAGTGGTACTGGACCACGCCGGTGCTGACCCCGGCACGTTCGATGATGTGACGGGTGCTGGCCGCCGAGAAACCCTCCTCGCGGATGCACTTGATGGTCTCCTCGATGACCAGCTCGCGAGTGCGGTCGGCGCGCTCCTGGGTTCTGCGACGCTGACGGCGTGGTGCGGAACCGCGGGTTCGTTCGGTGGTCATCGGACTCCGACCCCAGGCGCCGCCGGGCGACCATCAGCGGACTCGAGAGGCTGACGGACGCGGGCATCGGAGGGCTCCCTCCGAGCCCCTACCAGACGAAGAGTCTCCAGGGTCCGCACGGGTCGATCCTATTCATCGAACACGGAAAACCGTTGCTGCCTGGGCCAAGGAGGCGAAGTATCCGCAAAGGGCGTGCCGCATCGCAGAACTGTTCGGCACCTGGGGATCCGGTGCGATCACAACTGCCGGCCGGCCAGCAGCGCGGTGATCCTGCCGCGTTTGGTCTCCAGGTCGCGCAGTTGCTCGTCGATGCCGTGCAGGGTGTCGCGGATGGCGGCGGCCACCTGCGGGCACATGTCGACATCATCGCCGTTGAGGCAGGGCAACACGATTCGGATGGTGTCGGCGTTGAAACCCGCATCGAGCAGCGTGCGGATCCGGCGCACGGTCTCCACCGCCGACTCCGGGTAGTCGCGGTAGCCGTTCGGGTGGCGGCCCGGGGTGAGCAGCTGTTGCTCCTCGTAATAGCGCAACGCCCGGGTGGAGACGTTGCAGCGGCGCGCGAGCTCGCCGATCCGCATGGGCCCTCCAGGTGTGACAGCCGCCTCGAATGCTTGACCTTCACGCCGACGTGAAGGTTTACCGTCCAGGCTATGACAGGACCACGACTCATCGCAGATCCCGACGTCGTCCGGGCCGGCAGCGGAGCGCCCCTGGTGCTCGCCCACGGCGCCGGCGGCAGCGTCATGACCAACTTCGGGCAGCTGATCGATACCCTGTCCGACACCCGCACGCTGATCGGTGTGAACTACCCGGGTTCGGGTGCCACCCCGCCCGACCCCGACGCGCTGCGGCTCGACGTCCTCGCCGACTCGGTGGTGCAGGCGGCGGTGGACGCGGGTTTCGATCGGTTCCCGATCCTCGGGTTGTCCCTGGGGACCGCGGTCGCGGTGACGGCCGCCGCCCGCCATCCGGACCGGGTGACCGGCCTGCTGCTGACGGTCGGGCTCGCGCGCGCCGATGAACAACTGCGGCTGGTGGTCGACACCTGGACCGCGCTGGTGGACGCCGGGAATCTCCGCGCGCTGGCCGCGTACCTGGTGAGCCTGGCGTCACCGAAGGTGCTCGGGGCCCTCGACCGGGCTGCCGCCGACGAGGCCATCGCCGCGCAACTGGCCACCTATCCGGACGGCGGGGCCGACCAGGCGCGCTTGGCGGCGGCGGTCGACATCGTCGACATCTGCGGCGAAATCACCGTGCCGACAGTGGTGTTCGCCGCCGGGCAGGACCGCATCGTGCTTGCGGAGACCACCCGGCGGCTGGCCGCGGCGATACCGGGCGCGAAGCTCATCGACTACCCGGACGCCGGGCACATCTTCACGCCGGACGAGGCGAAGGTGTGGATCGCCGACATCGCGGACTTCCTCCGCGAGCACCGGCTGTGACCCTCACACGATGTTGATCGCGTCCAGCAGCCGCTCGAGTTGTCCGCTGTCACCGGTTAACTCGAGCCCGGCCTGCCGCCACGGGGTGCGGGTGGTGCCCCACGCGGGAAAGCCCGCCACCGGCCCGCGCACGGTGCCGACGGGCTCGCCGCCGGCGTCTCTGGTGACCGCACCGTCCGGGTGGATGCGCCAGCGCCCACCTCCGGCGCCGTGCAACTCGAGCACGACCGGGCCGGTGAGCCAGCGCGGGGGAGCGGCCTTGAGCTGATTGCCCAGCACGGCCAGCATCCACTGCACAACCACCGCCATCGTGTCGGCATCAATCTCCGGCGCCGGCTTTCCCACCACCGGTGCGATGTCGTGGTGCAGGTGGGTGTGGTGGTCGAACACCAGCGCGCCCGGCACCGCCACCCCCATCCGGAACGTGCCGAGCTCACCGACCCGGGTGGGCAACGCGCGCAACGGGGTTCGGGTCACCACCGCCGCGAACCGCAGCACCGCCCGGCTCCACCGCCGGTATTCCGCCAGCACCCGCTCGCGGGGCCAGTCCCGCCGGGGATCGACGAGGGTGTCGTTGGCGCGCTCGATGTCGCGGGTGGTCATCACCGTGACCGCCGCCGGGCTGAACAGCACCCGGCAGCTCGCCGCCAGGTGTGCGACGACGTCGTGGACCCGCCAGCCGGCCGCGGCGCTGTCGGCATACCACTGCGCGTCGGTCAGGTCGGCGCAGTAGTCCAGCAGCGCCGATCGCTGCCGAGCGAACGCGGCGACCCCGTCCGGTCGCGGGTCGACGCCCGCCATGCTGGTCCTCCTGGGTACGTAGCCGGCCCGGAACTCTTTCGGAACTCTCAGCCAGATGAAACATACCCGGACACCGACACCGGGAGGCCGGCACCGGGGCCGGCGCTCGGGCGAGCGAGAAACCCGCGGTGCGGATGGGGTTTCGGGCCCGAACCGGGGCCGCGACTCCATTGACAACGGTCGTTTCCCAAGCATATGTTGACCACACACGTTGTCAGCAAGGTGCGAGGAGGACCGCGATGGGCGTGTCGACGCCGGCGCGACCCTCGCACCGTGGCGCGGCCGGGTCGGCCCGCCGTACGCAACGTGGCCAGGCCGTACCGCACTTCCAGATGGGGCCGTCGCATGACCGTCACGAGTGAGCGTTCCGAAATCCGGCTCGAGGACGTCGATTTCAATCGCCGTCATCACCCCGACAAGCCGCTGCGCCCGATCCCGCCGGGTCGCGACTACTTCGCCGACCAGTGGCGCCACATGCGCGAGATGCTGTTCGGGGAGTGGATCGACATCGACAAGGAGGTCGAGCCCAACGACCTGACCCGCTGGCGCGACGACTACTTCTGGCAGGCCGACGAGCTCATGATCGACGTCGTCGACATGTTCGAGCGGATCGGCCCCGAGCGCGGCCGCGCGCTGTTCGAACAGGCCCTGACCCGCGGCATCGACACCCTCGACGATCCGCCCGCCGAACTCGTCGCGCTGTTCGACCATCTCGACAACCTGGCGAACGAGTTCGACCTCGCCGCCGCCGAGCGCGGCCGGATGCTGGCGCTGTCGAGCACCGTCTGCGCCACCACGATCATCCGGGGCTGGGCGTTCTACGAGACCGCGATGACCGGCGACATCTCCGCGGCCACCGGGGCCACCGGCCGGTTCGCCGACGACGGGCCGCGCCGGTTTCTGGAGACCGCCCGGGTGTTCGCCCAGTTCGTCCGGCCGGAGATCTTCGACCGCTGGGCCGAGCCGTTCCAGGACGTGGTGCGGGTGCGGCTCATGCACGCGCTGGCCAGCCGCGGGCTGCGCCGCAAGTGGGGCGATGCGCTCTACCTCAAGTACGGCGAGCCGATCCCGGTCACCTCACTGCTCGGCTTCGGCAGCGGCATGCTGCTGTCCCGGCTGGTTGACCACGCATTCGGCCGCAAACTCACCGACCAGCAACTCGAGGACCTCGCCGAGTACTCCAACTACTCGGGCCGGTTGTGGGGTGCGCCGGCGCAGCTGCGCCCGGCCAACGGCCTCGAGCTGATCAAGTCGCTGAACTACGTGCTGGCCCGCGGCGGTAACCCGTCGCCGTGGCGCGCCGAGCTCGTCGACGCCATCGCCGGCCCGCACCACCTGCGCACGCTCACCGAGGCGCTGCCCGGGCCGCTGAGGTGGTTCGCCGCCCGGTACGCCAACCAGATCACCGCCGCCGTCGCGCTCGCCCCGGCCGGGGTGGTGTTCGGTTACCGCCAGATCGAGGCGATGGTCGCCGACTCGCTGTTCGACCGGCTCGGCTACGACTGGAAGCGCCGGGTCGGGCTGTTCGAGCAGCTCACCCGCGCCAACGTGGCGGCTGGCGATGCTGGCCGACCGGCTGCCGTTCCGCAACCCGATCCGCGAGCACCGCCGCCGCGTCGGCGCCGCCGGCCGGGAGCGGGTGGAGATGATGAACAAGGTCGCCGAACTGCGCCGGATGCGGCTGGACTTCACCCACCACGACCGGTCCACCAAGGGCGACACCTTCACCGGGTAGCCGTCACCCTCGCCGGGCGACTGCCTCACCGCGCGGCGGCACGATCTCGACGGCGGTGCCGGTCAGCGGTTTGCGGCACTGATCGCACACCAGCAGCGGGCTGAACTCCGCACCGCAGCGCCGGTGGGTCTGCACCAGCGCGGGTCCCTCGTCGCCGTGATAGGTGGTGTGCGCCCAGCCGATCGCGGTCGCGACGACGGGGTAGAACGCCAGCCCCTTCGGGGTCAGGTGGTACTCGGACCAGTCCGACCGTTTCGGATGGGCCGCGGCCTGCAGGATCCCGATGTCGCAGAACACCTTCAGGCGTTCGGCGATCAGCGGTGCCGGTGCCGACAGCCGGGACTGGAAGTCGCTGAACCGCCGGGTCCCGAGGAACGCGGCACCCAGGATCGCGGCCGACCAGCGGTTGCCGAAGACCGCCATGGTCTGCGGGAACATCCCGGGCTGGTCGTCGCTGCGCAGCCGCCGGCGGGTCGTCGCCCGCGGCACCGAGCGGGCCCACCCGCCGCTGGGGCCCCACCGGGCGTCGATGTCGAGCGCCTCGGTCGGTGCCTGGCACTGCGCACAGCACAACATCGGCGCGAACTCCTCGCCGCAGTCACGGTGGCGCATCAGCGGCAACTCGTCGGCCCGGTCCACCCAGGTCCGCTCCCAGTGCCAGATCGACAGCAGCACCGTCCACAACCGGCGGCACTCGGCGCTGGGCAGATATCCCGCCCGCAGCGGCTGCTGCTGGTAGACCTGCTGCACCAGCAGTCCGTCGCGCACCAGCGAGCGCAGCCGCGCCGTCAAAACCGCATGGGAGATCGGCAGCCGCGAGAAGTCGCTGTATTTGGTTGCACCCAAAAGGGATTCACGGATGATCAGCAGTGACCACTCGTCGCCGAGCACGGCGAGCATGCGCCCGATGGCGTTGGTGCCCCCGGGTTCCAGCGCGAACGGGTCGGTCACCGGCCGGGATGCCACTGGCGCAACTCCGCGCCGTCCGCCCAAGTGGAATGCGTTCCGCTGCAGATCCGTTCGGGCAGCCGCAGTTTGCACACCGGGCCGTCGGCCGGCCGGGCGGCGTCGAGCACCACGCAGTAGGAGGCGTCGTCGTTCATGTCCATGGTGAAGGTCACCAGGTAGCCGTCGTCCTCACCGGTGGACCCGACCCGCGGCGCCATCGGCGTCTCGCTGACGAACACGCCGTCGCCGAAGCTCACCCGCTCCTGGGCGCCGGTCCGCAGGTCGTGCTTGACCAGCCCGTCGAACAGGAACTTCCCGGGCACCCCGGTGGCGGCGTAGATGTAGCGGTAGTCGCGGGTCTGCAGGTTCGGGTTGATCATCCCGAACTCGGTGAAGCTCTCGCTGAGCCGTTCCTCGCTGGCCTTCCCGGTGACGAGGTTGAAACGCCAACGGTGCAAATGGGATTCGAACATGTCCAGGCCGAGCCAACGGAACGCGGCCTCCTCGATGGAGCGGGCGCCGTGCACCGACGGCGACGGGTTGGCCTGGAAGAACCCGTCCAGCACGATCTCGTCGCCGTCCTCGTAGGCGTTGGTGAAGTGCAGCACGTAGGTCGGGTCGGTCTCGAACCACATCACCTTCGAGCGGTCGCCGTGGCGCGGCACCACCGCCCAGCGCGACGACAGCTCGGGGAAGAACCGGGGCAGGTGCAGGTCGAGGCGGAGCAGCTCCGGATCCCAGAACAGCGGCAGGTCGTTGAAGATGACGTAGTTCTCGGTGAACGCCATGTCGTGCGGCATGCGCGGGCCGGGCAGCTCGACGTCGTCGAGGTGCAGCAGGTTGCCGTCCTTGTCGACGGTGCCCCACTTCAGGTAGGGGGATTCCTTGCTGTAGCTGAAGAACAGCAGCTCACCGGTCACCGGGTCGACCTTGGGATGCGCGGACACCCCCCAGTCCGGAATCCGGCCGCCGAAGGTCTCCTTGCCCAGCGTCTCGGCGGTGTAGGGGTCCACCCGGTACAGGTCGCCGCACAGGTAGAAGCTGGTCAGCGCCACCCCGCGGTGCACGATGACGTCGGTGCTCGAGGCGTCCTTCATCCGGCCGCGCGCGCCCCAGCCGTCGGTGCGCTCGGCGTCGGAGGGGTTCTCGATGAACCCGGCCCACAGCGACCGGCCCGCCTGCTGCTCGGCGAGGAACCCGTCGGTGCGGACGAACTTGTTGTGGTAGTTGGCCTTTCCGTCGCGGAACTCGATGCAGTGCAGCATCCCGTCGCCGTCGAACGGGTGGTAGTGCTTGATGGGCGGGTGCAGCGGGTTCTCGGTCTGGCGCAGGTACACCCCGTCGAGGTCGTCGGGCACCTTGCCCTCCACCACCTCGAGGTCGAGCGCGCGCCACTCGTTGCGCTGCGGCCGCCACGGGCCGGTGCGGTAGGGGTGGTGGTCGTCGGCGGGCAGGGTCGAGGTGAAGGTCGCCAACAGTTCGGGTGCCACGATGCCTCCGCGGATCGGTATGACGGTGCGGCAGGGCTGCCGCTCCCGGCAGGCCGCAAACTTATGTTGACAGAGTAACTCTGTCAACTGCATCATCAGGCCTCGACGGTGTTCGCCCGACACGGGGCACGCCGGTAGTCGATCCGCCGAACGGAGGCTTCAGTGACGCAGGGTGTGTGGATCGCCGGGGCCTACCAGTCCGATTTCGCCCGCAACCTCACCCGGGAGGGCCGCGACTTCGCCGCGCTCACCGAGGAGGTGGTCGCCCACACGCTGGCCGCGGCGCGGATCGGCGCCGAGGCGGTCGACGTCATCCACGTCGGCAACGCGTTCGGCGAGGTCTTCGCCGGGCAGGGCCACCTCGGGGCGATGCCGGCCACCGTCAACCCGGCGCTGTGGGGGGTGCCCGCGGTTCGCCACGAAGCGGCCTGTGCCTCCGGCAGCGTGGCCACCCGGGCGGCGATCGCCGATCTGTGCGCCGGGTTCGCCGACGTCGCCCTCGTCGTGGGCATCGAGTTGGAGAAGACCGTGCCCGGCCACATCGGCGCCGAGCGCATGGGGGTGGCCGCGTGGGCCGGCCACGAAGAGGTCGAGACCACGAACATGTGGGCGTGGGTGTTCGCGCAGGTCGCCGACGAGTACGACCGCCGGTACGGGCTCGACGACGCGTACCTGCACGCGATCGCCGTCAACAACTACGCCAACGCCAAGCGCAACCCCAACGCCCAGACCCGCGACTGGGAGCCGCCCACCGACGACGCCGACAACCCGTTCGTCGAGGGCCGGCTGCGGCGCATCGACTGCAGCCAGCTCACCGACGGCGGCGCCGGCCTGGTCCTGGTCACCGACCGCTACCTGCGCGACCATCCGGACCTGCGGCCGCTGGCGCGGATCGAGGGCTGGGGACAGCGCACGGTCGGGCTGGGGTTGCAGCAGAAACTCGACCGCGACCGCGAGTCGCCGTATGTCATGCCGCACGTGCGGCAGGCGATCCAGCAGGCGTTCGACTGGGCCGGGGTCACCCTCGACGACATCGACGGCTTCGAGGTGCACGACTGCTTCTCGCCCAGCGAATACCTGGCCATCGACCACCTCGGGCTGACCGAACCCGGCCAGTCCTGGCGGGCGGTCGAGGACGGAACCATCGCCCTGGGCGGGCGGTTCCCGATCAACCCGAGCGGCGGGCTGATCGGCGGCGGCCACCCGGTCGGGGCCACCGGGGTGCGAATGCTCGTCGACGCGGCCAAACAGGTCAGCGAGACCGCCGGCGACTACCAGGTGCCCGGCGCGCGGCGGTTCGGGACGCTCAACATCGGCGGCAGCACCGCCACCACCTTCAGCTTCGTCGTCGGCGCCGTGCCCATGCGGTAGCCGGGGACGCGCGCGACGAGGCGCTTCTTAGAAAAACTTCCCAGAACAAAGACTTCCCAGACAAGACTTCCCGGACAAGGACCACCGAAAAGAACCTAGGAATGGACACAGCCCGGGTCAGTTCGTAGCCTGTCCCGGGGCTACCACAGCGGACCGCGAGCCGGTCCCGGCAGCAAAGGAAAGTGGCAATTCGAGTGACCCGGCTGCGCCAGACAGTTCGTCGAACGGCGTTGTGGGTTGTCGCGTGCCTGGTGCTGGCCGTCCCGGTCGGCGGGGCGAGCGCCGACCCGTCCGAGGACGCCGTGGCTCGACTCAACGAGTTGTCCAAGCAGGCGCTGGAGGCCCGTGAGGCCGTCACCGCCGCCCAGACGGAACTCAACGCCCGGCGCGCCGAACAGGCCGCCGCCGAGGAGCGCCACCGCGCCGACCTGGCCGCGCTGGAAGCGGCGAACGCCGAGCTGGAACCGCTGCGGGCCGGAGCCAACCGCATCGCGGCGATGATGTACATGAGCGGGCCCAGCGGGCAGCTCGCGACGGTGCTCACCGCGACCTCGCCGCAGCAGTTGATCGACCGGCTGGCCCTGCAGCACACCGTCACCAGGCAGGTCGGCGAACGGTTGGCCGCCCTGCGCAGCGCCCGGGAGCGGGCGGCCGCGGCGGTGCAGGCGTCGGAGAAGTCGGCGGCCGAGGCGCGTGCGGCGGCCGAACAGGCGGCGAAGAAAGAGGCCGAGCTGAAGGCCAGGTGGACCGAGCTGCTGCGGCAGATCTCGGCCGCCGAGGCCCAGTTCGCGGCGCTGACGCCGCAGCAGCAGGAGGCGGTCGTCAACGCGGCCGCACCCGCCCCCGCACCCGAGGCTCCGGCCGAACCGCTGCCCGCACCCGAACAGGCCCCGCCGGTGCTGGCGGCGGCGCGCGCCGACATCTTCAACCTGGAGGCGCTGCCGGTCAGCAAGGCCAAGGAGGCCGGCTTGCAGCCGAACACCGTGCTGGTGGCCCGGGCCATCAGCGCGATGTTCCCGCAGATCTCCGAGATCGGTGGGGTGCGCCCGGACTCGTTGCCGTGGCATCCGAGCGGGCTGGCGATCGACGTGATGATCCCGAACCCGTACAGCCCGGAGGGGATCGCGCTGGGCAACGAGATCATGAACTTCGTGCTCAGCAACGCGGCGCAGTTCGGGGTGCAGGACGTCATCTGGCGCGGCACCTACTACACGCCCTCCGGGCCGGCCGGCAGCGGCTACGGACACTTCGACCACGTGCACGTCACCACCTACCCGCGGCGCTAGCCGGGCTCAGGTGTGCGGCGGAATCCGGTCCGGTGCGCGCCGGATCGCCACGCGGTGCGCGATGCGCCAGCCGGCCGGGGTCCGTACCACCACGTCCCGGTGGACCGCGCTGCCGACCCGCCCGTCGTCGAGCACCCCGATCCCCTTGGACAGCACCCGGACGGTGCCGTCGTCGTCCTCGCTGACCACCACGTTCGTCGCATGGTGGGCGAGGGGATGGCGGCCCTCGGCGTCGCGCCACATCTGCGCGATGGCGCGCCGGCCGGTGTACACGCCGGCGTTGAAGTCCGACACGTCGTAGACGGCGTCCTCGGTGAACAGTTCGTGGACGCGGCTGAACTCGCGGTCGTCGATGATGTGGCCGTACAGCGAGATCAGCGCGTGGATGGCCAGTTTGTCGTCGGCGCTCAGCATTGCGCGGTTCCTTCCCGGTGTCGTCCTGTCATACCGCCCGCCGCCGCGCCCGTCGTCGGGCCACCACCGCCGCGGCGAGCGTCGTCGCGAACGGCACCAGGCTGATCGCCACACCGAACGCGAGATGGGGATCGTGCAGTGCGACGCCGTCCCAGCGCGGGCCGAGGAACTGCGCTGTGACCTGGAACGACCAGTGGAATCCGATGGTGCTCCACAGGTTCGCGGTGACGGCGCGCAGCGCGCCGAGCGCGCATCCGAAGCCGAACAGCAGCACGACGCGATCGATGGTCGGGGCCGCGCCGATGAGGACCGCCCACAGCGTGAACAGCGCGGCCTGCCACATCGCCGCCCACGGCGCCGAGTACCGATCGGCGAGATTCGCGTAGCAGTAGCCGCGGAAGATGAGCTCCTCGGGCAGCGCCTCGTAGAGGAACACCAGGACGCAGAGCGCCGCGAGGCCGGTGAGCAACCGCCCTGCCGACCCCGTCACGGTCAGCTCAGCCCACCCCGCGGCGACCACGATCGTGGCGGCGATCGCGGCCGGCAACGCCCAGCACCCGATGCCCGTCAGCAGCGGGCGCCAACCGGCGGACAACGAGGTGAGCCGCAGCCCGGACAACGGGGCGCGGTCGAGCACCCGGCGGGCCGTCACCACCAATGCCGCCGTCAACACCGTCGCGCCCACCGCCCGCACCAGGTGGGCCGCGCGGCTGTAGTCCGGGCCGAGCATCGCGGAGACCCCGCCGGACAACAGGGACCAGATCGCGACCGCCCCGACGAACACCACCGCGACCCGCACGGCCGCCGGGGGGCGACGGGGCGCGACTACCTGCGGCACAGGCACGGCCGCCACCCTACCGGCCGGCGGAGGGGTCAGATCCTGCCGCCGGGGAAGATGGTTTTGACGGCGTCGGTGAGGTGCTCGCGTGCTGCCGCCTCGCTGGTGGGATCGAGCGAGCTGATCACCATGATGTAGCGGCGGTCGGGCCCGATCAGACCGGTCGACACGTGCAACTGGTTGCCGCCGTTCCAGCAGCAGAACCAACCCTGTTTCACCGCAACGATTTCGGCGTACAAGCCGTCGGGAATGCCGAACCGCTGCGGGTATCCGTCGGTGCCGGTCGGGGTGAAGTGCGCGATGTTGTTGATGATGATGTCGGCCTGTTGACGCGGCAGCCCGCCGCTACCGTTGAGCAGCTTCTCGTAGTAGCGGATGAGATCGGTGGCGGTGCTCGTCGTCACGTCCCAGTGCCCGTTCCACGGGACGGCGGTGCCGGTCAGCCCGTAGCGGGCCACGATGCGTTCGACGATCGCGTTTCCGCCGTTGCGGTCCCAGAACATCTGGGCGGCGCTGTCGTCGGAGGAGCGCAGCATGACGTCGAGGGACGCCCGGTCCTCCGGAGTGAGCTCGGTCTTGCCCTCGGCGACCTGCAGCAGCAGATCGTCGGCGATGAACAGCTTCACCACCGACGCGAGCGGGAACGACCTGTTGCTGCCGTTGGTGACGAGTTGGCCGGTGCTGCGGTCGAGGATCGCGACCTCGATGCTGGCCCCGGAGTCCGCGGCGTCGGAGGTGGCCTGACGCACGCGGGCGTCGAGCCCGGCCCACGACTGCGGCGGCAGGGCCGGCGCCTCGGGCGGCGGCGCCGGATGCGAGACCGGTGCGATGGACACCGCCGGCGGAGACGTCTTGGGGGAGGAGCCCCAGACGTGACCCGCGCAGCCGCTCGCCAGCAGCGCCGTGGCGGCCATGGTCACGACCGTCCGAACCGTGATCGGGCGGAGCCGACGCATAAGCCTCCCTTCCGGGCCGTTCGCAACCAGGAAAAGCGGGTCCACGCTGCCCCACCGGTGCAACAGCTTAGTTTCACTCGACAAGCTGTACCCACTCGGCGGCGAGTCCAGCGGGTGGTCCGGTCAGCGCGGGCGTTTGGCGCGCAGCGCGGCGGTGCGGGCGTCGATCCAGTCGTGCAGTCTCGCCACCGCCGCCTGCAGGTCTTCTTTGGTCAGGCCGGGGGTCACCGGGACCGTCGCCGCGATCTCGTCGAGCAGCGCATGCGCCCGGCCGTTGCCGTAGATCCGGTCGAAGAGCTCCCAGTAGGCCTGTTCGTAGAGCGGCCGGAACGTGGGGGACTCCAGGAACCGGCTCTTGAGCGGGTTGCCGATGCGTGGGCGGCGGCCGTCGGGGCCGGGTGGTGGGCCGTCGAAGGGCGGGGCCATTTCGGGCGGGCCGTCACCGGGCGGGCCGTCACCGGGCGGGGCGTCACCGGGCGCACCGGGCAGACGCATCCCGGGCGGGGGACCCGGCATCGAGACCTTGTCGAACGGGCCGATGTCCGGCTTGCCCTGCATGGCCAGGTTGAGGTCCCAGGAGACGACGGTGAACTTCTTGGTGTCCAGGTCGTACCAGAGGTAGTAGTTCTGTCCGGGGCCGGCCATGTCGTCGCCGTTGCACAGCAGGTTCTGGGTGGCGACGTAGCGGGCGAACGACTCGACCTCCAGCCAGTCGGCCAGGTGGGCGTCGAACTCGGCCTGATCCGCCCCGTCGAGCCACTGCACGAAGTTGATGATCGGCTGCAGGTTGCCGTTGTCGGCGGAGTTGATCTGCTTGAACTGCTCGGCGTAGGCCGACTGGTCGGTGCCGACGAACTCCAGATAGGAGAAGGCGTCGGCCTTGTAGAGGTATCCGGGTGAGTCGAACAGCGTCTCGGCGTAGGTCTCATCGGGGTGCTCGAGCACTAACCGGGTGGTGGTGCGGCCGTTGATGGTGTAGGTGACATACGCGTAGCGCTGGGTGGGTTGGCCGGTGTCGCGGGTGAGCGACAGCGCCAACGCCTCGTTGAGCACCGGCGCGCCGGGCCGCACCGACAGCTCGGTCATCCCCTGATACCCGCGGCCGTCGACGAACTCGTTGAAGCTCAGCAGCAGCGGCAGCGACGCCGGATCGTCCGGATCGGCCGAGACGAACACGAAATCGGGCGGTGGCGGCGGCGCGCCGTCGCGGGCCCACGGCGGTTTGTGCTCGTCCCCGCGCAGCGCCATCAGTGTCGAGTTGCCCTTCAACCGCACCGCGACGTCGTTGATCACCGTGCCGTCGATCGTGACGTCGGCGCTCACCCACTTCTTCTCGTCGTCCCTGGCGTACGTGTCGAGCATGTCGCGGTACTCGGCGGCGGTGATGTCGACCGTAAGACTGTGGGCCACCGTCGGATCGAACAGATCCACCCTGCCGGCGATGTTGTCGGTGATCTGCGAGGTCATCACCGTGGTGTCGCCGGTGATGTAGGGGCGGATGCGCACCCCGCCGAACAGCGCTCCGGTAACCACGATCACCGCGGCCAGTACCGCGAGCAGCTTCCAATAGTGTCGAAGCCGCACCGGGATACGGTGGCGCAGTAGCGGTTTCGGGGGCTCCATCACAGGTCGGTCTGGTCGTACCCGGTCAGCACCGTGACCCGCTGCCCGCCGTTGACGTCGGTCAGCGCCGCGATCAGATCAGCCGGCTTGCGGCCCTTCTTCAGCTGAGCGGTGTAGTAGAGCTCGTTGAGCGCCCCGGCGCGCGCGGACTCCGTTGACACCAACTCGAATTCGGTGCAGAAGTCGATCAGCACGTCCTCCACCCGCGCCGTGTACTCCGGCTCCGGCGGCACCTGCACCTTGACCACCTGGCGCTGGACGTCGAGCTTGAACCAGTTGAACCGGTACATGATGATCAGCACCAGGCAGATCACCACGGTAGCGGCCGCGGCCAGCAGGTAGAACCGGGTGCCGGTCGCCATGCCGACCGCCATCACCAGGAAGATGAACCCGACATCGCGGGTCTCCTTGATCGCGTTGCGGAACCGGATCACCGACAGCGCACCGACCAGCGCGAATGCCCGGGCGATGTTGGAGCCGACGACGAGCATGATGATCGAGATCACCATGCACACCAGCACCAGCGTCTGCACGTAGGACTGGCTGTAGGAGACGTTCTTGTGGGTGTAGCGGTAGACCCACCCGATGATCGAGGCGAGTACGAAGCTCAGCGCGAGCGACACCGCGACGTCGAAGACCGTGAAGGTGCCGCTGAGGTCCTGGAATTCAATCGTCATATCGCTTGGTTCTTCTCCGATGATCGTGGGGTGGTGTCGCCGAACGGGTCGACTGCCGGGCTGCTGCGGGCGTCGTGGGCGGCCAGCTCCGGAGAGCCCATGATCGAGCGCGGCGCCAGTCCGAACGCCTGAACCGACTGACAGTACTTGGAGATGCGCACCACTGTCATATCGATGCGGGCGGCGAGGTCGGTCAGCCAGTACGGGACCCGCTCATTGGCCTTGATCTCCACCACCGCCAGCTTCGGCGGGATGATGTAGCTGTTCTGCGCTCCGGAGGCGAAGTGGAAGTCGCGGTCGCGGCCGTGCACCTTGTGGTCGATGGTCACCCGCAGCCCGAGGTCGGCGTCCTGGCCGATGAACGCCTCACGCAGATACCCGGTGGTCACGATCGGGCGCAGGTCCAGGTTGCCCAGCAGGGTGGTGACCTCGTTGACGAAGCCCCGCTGATGCGGTTCGCAGTCCGGGGGGACGCGCTCGTCGAGCCAGCGGAGCGCGGTGCGGTACGGCAACGCCAGCCGGCGCTTCTGCGTGACCCGGTTCACCCGCTGCTTGATCTCCACCTGCACCGGGGTGTCGTCGGTGCATTCGGAAGGGTTGCCGTACAAGCGCATTCGCAATTTGCGGCGGAACCGCAACCCTTCGATCTTCTCCCAGTAGAACCGCAGGTCGCGGGTGTCGTAGTACAACGAGGTGACCGGATAGCCGCCGCGCGGGGAGTGCGGATCCGAGGTCATCCGGCGCGCCAGTTCCTCGCGCAGCTCCGGAACCTTGAACTCGTCGAGCAGGTACTTGATCTCGTAGCGGTTGAACGCGTGCAGGCGGCTGGCGGTCTGCTGATAGCCGGTGGGCCGTGTCGGCACATCGTCGAAGCGCCGGCCGACGTCGGCGGAGCGGCGTCTGAACAAACCCATGCCTGCGGTGTTGCCTTTCCGGTAGCGGGAGCCGGGGATCTCCGGTGTCGGTGCTGCGGTCAGGGCAGCGGAATGATCGGTAGCGGGGGACGGTCGTCGTCGCCGCGGTCACCGTCCGATGCCTCGCCCGGAGCCATTGTGCTCGGAATGCCGATGTCGTTCGTCGAGAACGGCGGCCAGGTCGCCGTGGTCGACGGCCACATCCGCACCGTCGGGGTCGGCACACTGCGCCGGGAGTGGCGGCTGCTGTCGGAGTCGGAGTTGTCGCCTGGCTGCGCGCAGACCGGCGCGGCACACGCCAAGGCGACCGCGAGTGCTGCCGCGCCGGCTGCGAAAAACCTTGTCCTCATAGGTGAACCACCGCGCTGTAGAGGCTGATGCTGTCGTCGGAGGTGTCGGTGCTCATCTGGCCGACGGCGAACAGCCGCGCGCTGACCGCACCGCCGCATTCGTCGACCTGAACGTGCGCGTCGACCACGTTGATGGTCGCGGTGCGGCCCTTGAGCTTCTTCGCGCCGAATCCGACCGTGGTGAGACGCCCGGAGCGGATCGTCGTGCCGATCTCGCCGTCGATCCCGATCAGCGGGATGTCGTCGAGCAGGTCGGTGTCGGCGCCGGCGTCGAGGTCGAGCCCGTCGGCGAGGTTGAGCTGGCAGCCCAGCTGCGCCCCGACCACGAGCTGCCCGCCGTTGACCGGTGCGGTCCCGTCGCCGTCGATGGTCAACGTCACCCGTCCGGACACGAAACCCTGCCGGGACAACGGCGCGGCCGCCATGTCGGGCACCGGGTCGATGCTGGCGCCGGTCAGCGTCAGCGTCATCCGCCACCCGTCGACGGTGTCGACCACGCGGGTCACGTCCGGGACCGGGATCTGCTCCGCGTGGGCGTCGCCGGCGGCCAGACCCAGCGATGCGCCCAGCACCAGGAGGCCGGCCGCCGACGCGCCCACCACCTTGCCGAAGCCCACTCGTCACCACCTTCTCGTCGTTTGCTGTCACATCATGTCGGAACAAGATGTGTATCAGCTGTGAGCGTGCCGGGCCTCGACCAGTCCGGATCAGAGCGGACGCGGCGGGGGTGGCAGATGGGGCCCCGGCGGCGGTGGCGGCGGGGGTGGTCCCGGCGGGTGGGGTCCGGGCGGCACGTGCGGCCACGGCGGCATGGCGAAATGCGGCGGTGGGGGAGGTGGCGGCGGCGGGGGAGGCGGCGGCGGAAGGAACCGCGGGCACGGGAGAAACGGCAGACAGAACAGGGCGGGCGGTGGCGGCGGGGGAGGCGGCGGTGGTGTGGCCTGAGCGCTGCCCGCGCCGATGCCGAGCGCGGTGGCGGTCAGACCGGCGACCACGACCGTTGAGGTGACGACTGTTCGCGGGTTCACACGCGGCATAGCAATGGCCTCCTCGCGGGTTCGCCGGTGACAGCGGTGTCTCGTCGCATCAGGTACCGCAGCAGGTATCGAAGCCCAGCAAGTTAGGTAAGAGCTGTGTGCCGGCTAGGAGGCCGATCAGTATTCCTCGGACTGCGCCCCGCTCCGCGCCGAGTGTCGCCTGCTCCGCGCCGAGTGTCGCCTGCTCCGCGCCGAGTGTCGCCTGCTCCGCGCCGAGTGTCGCCCGCTCCGCGCCGAGTGTCGCTCGCTCCGCGCCGAGAGTGAAGCGGCGGTCGTTCCGGCGGCGAAAACGCGACCAGGAATGCTATTCCGTCGCAAGAAGGTCAGTACTCGAGCAGGTGATCGCGCAGGGTCGTCCCGCTGTACTGCTCGCGGTAGCGGCCCCGTCGCTGCAGCTCGGGCACCACCCAGTCGACGAACTCCTCGTAGCAGCCGGGCGTGAAGGTGGTCGCCAGCATGAACCCGTCGGCACCGCCTTCGTCGAGGTAGACCTCCATCTGGTCGACGATGTCGGCGGCGGTGCCGACCGCGACCGGCATCCCCATGCCCTGCGCATAGGTCAGCGCCGCCTCCTTGACGGTGACCGGGGCGCCGTCCTTGGCGTACAGGATCGACTCGAACAGCCCCTGAATGCCCGGCACCTGGATGTTCGCGACGTTCTCGTCGAGCGAATACTGCGAGAAGTCGATCCCGAAATGACCGGAGATCCACGCCAGTGCGCCCTCGAGCGGGATGCACTCCTTGATGCGTTCGAACTTCTCCTCGGCCTGTGCGCGGGTTTCGCCGACGACGGTCTGCAACCCGTAGATGCGTTTGATACTGCCGGGTTCGCGCCCGAACTTCTCGGTCGCCCGCCGCTCGAGGTCGGTGGAGTACTCCTGCATCCGGGCGATCGTGGGATGCACCGCGAACACCGCCTCAGCGTGCTTGGCGGCGAAGTCGCGGCCCCGGTCCGAGGAGCCGGCCTGCCACAGCACCGGCCGGCCCTGCGGTGACGGCGGCACGAAATGCCTTGCTTTGCAGCGGAAGTACTTGCCCTTGAAGTAGACCTCGTGAATCTTGGCGGGATCTCCGTAGATTCCGGCCGCTTTGTCGGCGATGATCGCGCCGTCCTCCCAGGAGTCCCACAGGGCGTAGCAGACCTCCATGTACTCCTCGAGCCGCTCGTAGCGGTCGCCGCGGTCGCGATGCTCGACGCCGTAGGCGCTCCACTCGCCGTGGGAGAACGAGTTGACGATGTTCCACGCGATCCGGCCCTTGGACTGGTAGTCCAGGGTGGACAGCCGTCGGCACATCGAATAGGGGTGCTCGAACGCCGTCGACAGGGTGACGCCGATGCCGAGCCGCTCGGTGGCCGTGGCGATCGCCGGAACGATCGTCGACGGTTCGTTGCAGGGGAACTGCACGGCGTACTTCACGCTGGCGTCGGACGAGCCCTGGTAGGTGGAGTACGGCGCCAGCTGATCGGCGATGAAGATCGCGTCGAACAGGCCCCGTTCCAGCACTCGCGCGATGTGCTGCCAGTAGTCGTAATGGCCGTAATCCCAGTTGACCTTGTCGCGGGGATGACGCCACATGCCGGTCGCATGGCTGTTGAAACCGTTCTGCATGAACCCGAGCAGATGCGCCTTTTTCTTGCCCTTGTCGGCTGGCATGGAACCCTCTCTGAACCGGGCGGCCGCCCGATGAACGACCCTCGAACTCGAAGCCTGTCGGCCGAAGCAACGTATCGAGCAGCGCAGGGCCCGCCCAGCGTTGCGATCAGAGCGAGTCCAAGGGAATACCGGGCACGCCCGGTCGTCGCCGAGAGTGAAGTGGTGGTCGTTGCGGCGGTGAAATCGCGACCGGGAATGCTATTCCGTCGCGGAAACGAGGTCGAGCACCGTGTAGTTGTCGAGCTCCCGGTAGAAGGCCTCCTTGGCGGCGGTCAGCGCGGCGCGCAGCCGACAGCCGGGCACCAGCGGACACGGGCCGGCGTCATCGCAGTCGACGACCTCCCGGTCGTTGTCGAGGTGGCGGACGAGCCAGCCGATCGGCGCGCGTCGACCCGCCTCGGTCAGGGTCACGCCGCCGACCCGCCCCCGGCGGGCGTGCACCATGCCCAGGTCGGCCAACCGCGACACCGCCTTGGCGACGTGATGCTCGGAGGCGTTGGCGCCGGCGGCGACGGTGCGCGCGGTGACCCGCTGCCCGGCGAACTCGCCGGCAGCCAGCAGCATCAGGATCCGCAACCCGAGGTCCGTGAACCGGGTCACCTGCATACGACCGACGGTAGTAATCGCGCATCCGCCCCGCGAGGTTTATGCGTGTGCGCTTGGACACGTATAAACGTGCGGCACCCCACCTGTGCGGCGGGCTGCGGCGAGCGAATTTACCGTTGTGAATAACATGTGAGTAATTCACGGTTGGCGAAGGTCATCCGGGCATGCGGGCTGTGGATAACGCGGGAAAGGGAGATGCGATGAGCGACACCGACATGACGACGGCCGTGGCGGCTGCGGGCGCGGCGATGGAACAGGCCGTCTCCACGTTCATGATGCATCCGGAGACCTTCGGGGCCAGCGTGGCGGCCGGCTACCAGAACCCGTTGGCCGGATACGTCGCGGGCCGGGGCGGAGTGCTCGGCCAGACCAGCGGTGCGGTCGTCGCGTCGGTGTTCGTGGTGTTCGAGCCCGCGGGGCTCACCGCGCTGTGGGACGAAGGGGTCGCGGTGCGCGGCGCCGAGGGAGCCGCACAGCAGTATTGGGCGCAGACCGCGGAATTCGGCCGCAAGTATCTGGCGAACGCGCAGGGCCTGGACCGGCTCAACGCGCTGTCGGAGCGGGTGATCGCGGCGGCTCCGACCTGGGGAGTTCCGCTGTTCGCCGGCTGGCGGGCGATGCCGCTGGCGCAGGACGCGCCGGCGCGCGCCCTGCAGGTCATGTTCATCCTGCGCGAGCTGCGCGGAGGCGTGCACTTCGACGCGCTCACCGTGTCCGGAATCGCGCCGATCGAAGCGCATCTGCTCAACAAGGGGCCGGAGTATGCGCAGGTGTTCGGCTGGCCGGAGCCGTTCCCGGACGTCACCGACAAGAAGGACCGCTACGCCGAGGTCGAGCAGGCGACCAATCGGCGAATGGCCGAGATCATCGGAAACGCGTTGAGCCTGGCGGAAACTCAGGAGTTGGCGCGGCTGAGCGAGGACGCGTTGCAGGTGCTGCGGGCCAACGTGCCCGGCTGACAACGGGATTCCGCAGCGACGGCGAAGTTCCCTGAACAGCAGCAACTTCCGCCTTCCGCGCACCGGGCCGTGAGAAAGACAGCGCCGGGCGACCGTTGTCGGCCGCAACCGGGTCCGCGCGAGGGCCGCACCGGCGGAACTCGCCGTATCGCACGGTTGTGTGGCCCCGGCCGGACGGAGCCGTTTACGGTACTAGCATGCCGACTGTGGATCGCCGTCACGCACTGATGATGCTGGGGCTGGGTGCGGCGGCCGCCGCCCTGCCGATGTCGACAGCGCATGCGCAACCGGTGATCGGGGACGCCCCGCCGACCGGACCGGACGCGCCGAGCTCGACGACCGGGCCGAACCTGCTGTTCGCCGACGAGTTCGACGGACCGGCCGGCTCGCCGCCGGACCCGTCGAAGTGGTTCATCGTCCCGGCCCGGGAGACGATCCGCAATCCGGTCGAGTGGGACAAGCCCTACAACATGGGCCGCTACGTCACCGACCAGGAGCACGTCTTCCACGACGGCAACGGCAACCTGGTCATCCGCGCCACCCGCGGGCCCGGCAACAACATCCAGGAGAAGTACGCCAGCGCCAAGATCGTCGGACTCTGGCGCGGCGGGGTGGGCACCACCTGGGAGGCGCGAGTCAAGCTCAACTGCCTCACCGACGGCGCCTGGCCGGCGTTCTGGCTGGTCAACGAGGACCCGGTGCGCGGCGGCGAGGTCGACATCTTCGAGTGGTACGGCAACCGCGACTGGCCGTCGGGGGCGACCGTGCACGCCAAGCTCGACGGCACCATGTTCAAGACCCAGCCGTATCCGATCGACAGCGCCTGGCACACCTGGCGGATGACCTGGCAGCCGGACGGCATGTACTTCTGGCAGGACTGGCAGCCCGGCAAGGAGCCGTTCTTCACGGTGCGGGCGACCGATCTGCCGGAGTGGCCGTTCAATGATCCCGGCTACACCATGGCGCCGGTGTTCAACATCGCGATCGGTGGATCGGGCGGGCGGGAACCGGCCGGCGGCACCTATCCGGCCGACATGATCATCGACTGGATCCGGGTGTTCTGAGCCGTCCCCGGCGAGGGTTCGGAAACGGCGCACATCGGCAGCCGGTGCTCTAGCGTGAGACCTGTCGATTCGGATGCGCCATGGACTCTGCGCAGGAACCGTTGAAGATCGCCCATCTCGACGTGTGGCGGGCCCGCCGCGGGCAGCGTGATCTGCCGTCGGCGGTGCTCGACGCGACCGTCGAACTCATGGCCCGCCGCTACTACCACGAGATCACGCTGCAGACCGTCGCGCAGCGCTGCGGAACCAGCCTCGTGGCGCTGCGACAGCACTTCCCCAGCAAGGACGTCCTGCTGGCGCGGGTGTACCTGCGCCGGCTTCACCGGTTGCCGCTCGAAATCGACTGTGACGCACCGGTGGTGGATCGAACGATGCACCAGGTGCGGCTGATCGCCAGCCTGTTCGGCGACGATCCGGCACTCGGCAGCGCCTGCAACATCGCGCTGATGCGCAACGACGATCCGGCGATGGTGGTGTTTGTTTGGCCAGCGCGACCGCCTCATCGGCTGCGCGGCGCAGCGCCTGCGCCACTTGGTCGTATTGGGCGCGTTCTTCGGGAGTCCACTGATCTCGAGAACGGTCACGTGAACCGGTCTTATCCCGCTGGTTCCACCCGTTGTGTTGGACCTGCACGAGTTTCTCGACGATCGATCGCCACTGCGTGCAGGTGGGCTCCTCGGTGATGATCGTGGCGGCGGTGGTGTCGTCAGCGCTGGCCAGCCCGTAGGTGTCGGCCGGCGGCGTGGGAGCACCATCACCACCGTCATCACCACCGTCACCGCGGCCGCGTGAGATCACCACCGTGATGGCGGCGGTGACGGCGATGACCGCCAGCAGCGCGACCCCGCCGAGTATCCATTTCCGTGCCCGCCCACGGTTGGTCGGCGCCGGTGGTGGGCCGGGCGGCCACGGCGGTTGCCCGGCAGCGGGAAACCCGGGCCCCGGTGGTGGTGGTGGGGAAACGGTCCGCCCGGCGGCGGCAAGCTCATCGCAGACTCCTTCGAATGTGCCTGTTAACCATGATGGCCGTGATGCGGGCCCGGCGGTTTCAGAGAATGCGATCAGCCGGGTGTGGTTGGACTGTGCGGGAGGCTGTTGCCGGACCTGCGGCTTGCTTGTCGCCGGGGGTTTGCCAGGCCGCAAGAGGTCTCGATGAAGCCGTTCGAGCCCGCGGCTACCGTGGCCCGCCAACCCCGACTCCGTGCCAGAGCACCTGTGTGTGGGGGTGAGGTCCGGCGATAGCGGGGAGAGGGCGGGAGCCGCGGCTATCGCCGAAGTGATCTGGGGCTAGTTCTCGGCGGCGTGGCAGGCCTCCCAAATCAACGAGAATATATCTGCCCCCACAGCCTCCAAGTAGGAATCAGCGAGCACATAGGTGGGCATGGCTGCGGCGTAGGCGCGGCGGTACTGTGCGGAGAGGATCGCCAGATCCTGCAGTACGGGATTGTCGCTGCGTCGGGCGGCTTGTTCGATCTGGTCGGCGAATTCGTTGTGGAACTGTGCAGCGGCTAGATGGATGTCGCGCTGCTCGGGTGTCCAGCGGCTAGCGGGAATATCGTCGTCAACTGCAACCCAGGCCTCGAGGGCGGGGCTTTGCTCAAGTCGGTCGCCGAGGGCGTCCCATTCGCTGCAGACTGGATCAGGCTCGGGCATGAAAGGTTTCGAGTCTGCCGGATCATGCAGCGGCTCGAACTCGGTGGGTGGTTCGCCAGGCTCGATCAAGATGACCCGCGCGGCCGCGGCTCCGTTCGTGATGGCATCGCAAATCAAGGTGATCGCCCGGGACGCGCTGATCGTCACGCCGGTGAGGGGTTCGTCGTGGGGGGTGTAGTTGGCGATAGCGTCGCTGTAGGCGCGGGCGTAGGCGATGAACTGCTCGTAGAGTTCGCGGATGATGCGGTGTCCGGTGCGCGAAGGGATTTCGGCGGAGATCCGCCGGCGCATCGCGGCCGCCCTCGGGTCCGGTGCCTGGCCCGAGTTGTACGACACCGTGGAGACGATCATCTGCGGCGCGCTGTTGCAGGTCGGCGCCGGTCTGCTGGACTACCGCCGGATGATCGCGCACGTGGAGAACATGCTGCGGTTGCTGCTGCCCGAGACCTGATGCGTCACGCCTCGATTCGCTTGGCGTAGAACACCCGGTCGTAGCCGTCGACACACCCGCGGTGCGTCTCGACGTAGCCGTGGCGGGGGTAGAAGGTGTGGTTCTCGGTCATCCGCTGGTGGGTGTACAACCGCACCTCCGGTAACCCGAGTTCGCGGGCGTCCGCCTCGGCCCGGGCCAACAGCCGCGCGCCGTAGCCGCGGCCCTGAGCCGTCGGGGCGACGGCCAGGGTGTCGAGCAACAGGTGGTCGTCGCGCACCTCGTTGACCAGCGCCCCGACGATCCGCCCGTCGGCCTCGAGCACCCACACCCGGTGCGCCGCGACGACCGCGTCGTAGTCGGCGAGCATCGGTGCGGGTGGTTTGCCGATCCGGGGCACGTACTTGCGGAACGAGTCATGCACCACCCGTTCGACGGCACCCGCGTCGGCGGGATTCGCGCGGCGGAGAACGACATCGGGCACAGCCGGTGAGCTTAGGGGCGGACGGCACCGGCGCCGGGCACCGGGCGGCCGGCCGGCACGCGGCCGCTAGAGTCGGGTGGCATGTCACTGGCAGCTCGACTGTGGGCCGACAACGCCGACGTGGTGGCCGAGGTGCTCGCGCACCCGTTCGTGCGGGGTATCGGGGACGGTTCGCTGGACCGCGACCTGTTCGCCGGATACATCGCCCAGGACGCGTTCTTTCTCGAATCCTTCGCCCGCGCATACGGTTTGGCCATCGCGCGGAGCGGCGACACCGACACCCTGCTGGCGCTGGCCGAACTGCTCAACGGGGTGCGGGAGGAGTTGCGGCTACACGCGTCGTATGCCGCCTCGTGGGGCATCGACATGGTCGGGGTCGAACCCCGGCCCGCGACACTGGCCTACACCGAGTTCCTGTTGGCCACCGCCGCCACCGCCGACCTGGCCGTGGTGTGCGCGGCGATGACACCGTGCATGCGGCTGTACGCGCACATCGGGACCTCACTGGACGCCGGCACCGCGGGCCAGTACGCCGACTGGGTGCGCACCTACGCCGACCCCGGGTTCGAGCAGGTGGCCGCGCTGCTGGAGAAACTGCTCGACCGGCTCGGCGACGACGGCGCGGCGGTGCGGACGGCCTACCGGCGCGCGATGCGTCTGGAACTGGAGTTCTTCGAGTCGGCGTTCACCGCCAGGGACTGACTCGGTTCACACGTACCGGGGCCGGCCGGCCAACACCCCGAAGGTGACCTGGGCCGCGTAGATCAGCAGGAACAGCAGCCACGGCACCGTCCACCCGTCGGTCGCGTCGTGCAGCAGGCCGAACAGGAACGGTCCGGCGCTGGCGATGAGATAGCCGAGGCCCTGCGCCATGCCGGACAGCTGCGCGGTGTCCTCGGGGGTGCGGGTGCGCAACGCGATGACCGCGACGGCCAGTGCGAACACCCCCAGCCCGACGCCGAGCAGCAGGCTCCACAGCAACGGCTGGGCGGCGGGCGCCACCGTCAACCCGACGGCCCCGGTCAGCCCCGCGCCGCACAGCCCGGCGATCCAGCCGCTCTGCGCGCGGCTGCGCGCCGCCAGCGGGGCGACCACCAGCGCGATGGGCACCCCGACCAGCGACGTCACCCCGACCAGCAGGCCGGCGGTGGTCTTGTCGACGCCGCTGTCGATGAACACCTGCGGCAGCCACCCCATCGCGATGTAGGCCAGTGCGGACTGGAAACCGAAGAACAGGGTGACCGTCCAGGCCAGCCTGTTGCGCAGCAGCGACCGGCCGCCGCGCACCGGGGTGAGGGCCTCGGCCCAGCTGTGGCCGTGCCGCCGCGCCGCCGGCCACCACAGCAGCAGCGCCAGCGCCGACACCGCCGCCCAGGACGCCAGGGCGCCCGGCCAGCCGCCCAGCGGTTCCTCCAGCGCGGGTGTGACAGCGGATCCCAGCGCACCGCCGCCCTGGAGCGCGGCGGTGTAGACGCCGGTCATCAACCCCACCCGGGCCGGGAAGGAGGCCTTGATCACCACCGGCAGCAGCACATTGGCCAGCGCGATGCCCGCGCACGCCACCAGGGTGGCGGCCAGCACCAGATGCGGGCCGTCCACGGTGCGCGCCAGGAGACCGAGGGTGAGCGCGACAAGCGCCGCGGAGATGGTGCGGCCCAACCCGAGTCGGGCGGCCAGCCGCGGGGCGAGCAGCCCCGCCCCGGCGAAGCACAGCGTCGGCAGCGTCGTCAGCACCCCGGCCCAGGTCGCCGAGACGCCGAGGTCGGCCTGCATCGACCCGAGCAGCGGGGCCACGGCGGTGACCGCGGGGCGCAGGTTGAGCGCGGTGAGCACGACCGCGGCCGCCAGCAGCGCACCGCCCGCGACCGGCGGCAGCCCGCGGTGGTCGGCGCGCCCGGATGCCGTCGACTCGCCCTGCCCCTGCGTCACCCGGCCAATCTGCCACACCCCCGGGACCGGCCCCCGGGGCATGGGGGTTAACGACCGGGCCCGGTCCGGCGATAGCGGGGTATGACTGCTCAACGTGTTCTGGGTGTGCTGGCCGGCCTGCTGATCGGCGCCTCGGCAGCGGCCGGCCCGGCACACGCCGACAGCTACGCCAAACTCGACAACGTTGCGGTGCAGCCCTCGCCGACATGCGGGGGGACGGCCAGTGCCGAGGCGCAGGTGGCGCCGGTGCAGATCGGGGACCGGGCCGAGGACGGGGTCCGCGTCGCGGTCTCCTACGACGCCGGTGTCTACGACGGTTCGTGTGCGCTTCCGGTGACCGTGACGTGGAAGAACCTCGCCACCGGTGCCGGCGGCAGCGAGCAGATCACCGCGGTGTCGAAGAAGGACGGGCACTACGGGTTCGTCGGGTACGCCAGCACCACCCTGGCGACCGGCGCCGGCCCGGTCGTCGTCACGCTCAGCTCGCATCCCGGCCAGGAGTTGAGGGTCAACCCCTGACGCGGCACTAGCTAGCGCACCACCCGCTCCGGGGGCCGGCGGCCAGCGCCGGTCGAGGATCGGCTCCTGCGGCGAGCAGTCGCGGGCACCCCCTCCGAGCGCCGAAACCTGGGGTGTTCGCGACTGCTCGGCGGGCAGCGGAGGCCGGTCAGCTGAAGCGGATGTTCATCGTCGCCAGGCCGAAGATCTTCTTGCCGCCCGACTTCGCGGTGACGACGACGACCCCGCTGCGGGTCTCGGGATCCAGCGACTTGATCCGCCCGCTGTACTCGATCTCCGCACCCTCGGTCGCCGACACGATCGCCGGGGCCGACAGCCGCACCGCGTAGCGGGTCACCGCACCGGGATCGCCCGACCAGGCCGACACGAAACCGGCTCCGATGCCCATGGTGAGCATGCCGTGGGCGATCACGTCCGGCAGCCCGGCCAGCTTGGCGATGTTCTCGTCCCAGTGGATCGGGTTGGCGTCGCCGGCCACCCCGGCGTAGTTGACCAGATCGCCGCGGGACAGCCGGTGGCGGCGCACCGGAAGCTCGTCACCGACCTTGACGTCCTCGAACTTCGGCGTCCCCGGGGTCCGGGTCAGGCCGGCGTCGGAGATCCGGACCTCACCGGGCGGGCGCACCGTCTTCCGATAGTCGGCCCGGCCCACCCCGAAGATGTCGACGTCGTGCATCATCGCGTTCTGCACGGCCGACTTGATGGCGGGGTCGACGTCCTCGGCGGTCACCCCGACGACGGTGGTGTGCAGGGTGTGCACCCGCTCGCCGTTGGTGTCGGTGAAGGTGTTGGTCACCGTGATCAGGTCGCGGCCCGCGATCCGGCGCACCGAGGTCAGTTCGACGTCGACGGTCAGCTCGTCGCCGGCCACGATCGGGCGGTGCTGCTCGAACACCTCCTCGGTCTGCATGTAGGTGTCGTAGCCGACCACCACCTGCTCGAACATGTGCCGGTTGCAGGTCATGCCGGGCGTCGAGGTGAACGTCAACGGCGCGATGACGTCGGGATACCCGAGCGCCTGGGCCGCCTCGACGTCCCAGTGCGCGGGGTGGTAGTCCTGCACGGCGCGGGCGTACTCCCGGAGCTTCTCGCGGCCGACCAGATAGGTGCGGTCCATCTGGTACCAGTGACCGACGCGTTCCTGGAGTTCCGAGGACTCTGCTGCTGTGGTCATGACTGTGCTCAACTCTTCCCTGGTTTCCGCAGGCGCCGATTGCCGGGGGCCGACCAGTGCACCCTAACGTCTCGGCCGGTGCGCGGGCCCCGGGTGTGGACACCTGACGATTTGGCGGGCGATCGCAAGGCTGACTAATTTTCTCCGAGTGATCTCGCGCGTGCTGTCACCGGTCGCCCGTTGGCTCAGTCCCGTCGTCGCCGCAGCGGCGGTCGCTTCCGGCGTCACCGTCGCCGCCGTGCCCGACGGCGCCGTGAGCGCCGAGGTGTGGCTGGCCACCGAGGCGAACCCGCTGGTCGGCCGCCCGTTCTACGTGGACCCCAATTCGAAGGCGGCCCGCGCCGCCAAGGCCGACCCCAGCCCGGAGCTGGAGGTGATCGCCGGCACGCCGACGGCCTACTGGATGGACCACGTGTCGAACTTCGCCTACGACGCGAAGGTCATCAAGGCCGCCCAGGAGGCGGGGGCGATGCCGATCCTGGCGCTGTACGCGATCCCGAACCGCGACTGCGGCAGCTTCGCCGCCGGCGGGTTCGGGTCCGCGACCGCCTACCGGGACTGGATCGACCGGGTCGCCGGCGCCATCGGCGACGGCCCGGCCACCGTAATCCTCGAACCCGACGCGCTGGCGATGGCCGACTGCCTGTCGGCGGCGCAGCGCGAGGAGCGCTACGACCTGATCGCCTACGCCGTCGACCGGCTCACCGCCAACCCGGCCACCGTCGTCTACGTCGACGCCGGCCACTCCCGGTGGGTGCCCGCCGAGGAGATGGCCAACCGGCTCAACCGGGTCGGGGTGCACAAGGCCCGCGGGTTCAGCGTCAACACCGCCAACTTCTTCACCACCGAGGAGGAAATCGGCTACGGCGAGGCGATCTCCGGGCTGACCGGCGGCGCGCACTACGTCGTCGACACCTCGCGCAACGGCGCCGGCCCGGCCGACGGCGAGTTGTACTGGTGCAACCCGCCGGGCCGTGCCCTGGGCACACCCCCGACCACCGCGACCGCCGGCGCGCACGCCGACGCCTACCTGTGGATCAAGCGGCCCGGCGAGTCCGACGGTTCGTGCGGCCGCGGCGAGCCGGCCGCCGGCACCTTCGTCAACCAGTACGCGATCGACCTGGTGCGCAACGCCGGCCGGGCCTGAGTGCCGGGCCTTCAACTCGGCGCACCGCGTCGTATACCGTTCGGCTATGCAGAAAGTGACGGTGATCACGGGCGGGGCCGGCGGCATGGGTCTGGCCACGGCCAAGCTCGTCGGCCGCGACCACCACGTGGTGGTGCTCGCCGACGTCCGGCAGGACCGGCTGGACCGCGCCGCCACCACGCTGGATGCGCTGGGTATCGCGCACACCGAGGTCAACTGTGATGTCACCGACCGGCAGGCGGTCACCGAGTTGTTCCGTATCGCGTCGGGCCTCGGACAGCTGGCGTCGGTGATCCACACCGCCGGGGTCAGCCCGAGCATGGGCGATGCCGAATACGTGATGCGGACCAACGCGATCGGCACCGTCAACGTCAACGAGGCGTTCTTCGCGGTCGCGGGCGAGGGCGCGGCGGCGGTCAACGTCGCGTCGATGGCCGCGCACATGCTGCCCGACGAGATGGTGCCGACCGCCAAGTTCCCGCTGGCGCTCAAGGACCCGGACACGTTCCTGTCGGAGATGCTGGCCGCGTGCGAGATCGTGCCGCCCGAGGCGCGGTCGGGCATCGCCTACGCGCTGAGCAAGACCTTCGTGCGCTGGTACAGCAGCGCGCAGGCGGAGCGGTTCACCGGCCGCGGACTGCGGGTGGTGTCGGTGTCGCCGGGATCGACCGACACCGAGATGGGCCGGCTGGAGGAGAACGCCGGCGCCGGGGCCGTGGTGGCCGACGCGGCGGTGCCGCGCTGGGGCACGCCCGAGGAGATGGCCGAACTGCTGGTGTTCTGCGCGAGCCCCAAGGCCGGCTATCTCACCGGCACCGACATCCTCAACGACGGCGGTGTGATCGCCTCCATGCGCGAGCGCGCCCGGCTCGCGGCCGAGGCCGCGCAGACCGGGTCGGGATAGGCGGGCCGGAATAGCCGCGCACCGGGCGGCGTTGCCGGTGCGTGACGACGTCGACGCGTGCCGTGGGAGGCGAACATGGAATTCGGGATCTCCACCTTTGTCAACGACGACGCCATCGACACCGTCACGCTGGCGAAAGCGGTGGAGGAGCGCGGCTTCTCCGCGCTGGTGGTCGCCGAGCACACCCACATCCCGGCCAGCCGCCAATCGCCGTACCCACTCGGTGGTGAGCTGCCCGGCATCTACTACCGCACCCTGGACCCGTTCGTCACCCTCGCAGCCGCCGCGGCGGTGACGTCGCGCATCGAACTGGTCACCGGCATCGCGCTGTTGATCCAGCGTGACCCGATCATCACCGCCAAGGAGGCCGCCAGCATCGATGTGATCTCCGGCGGCCGGTTCGTGTTCGGGGTGGGTGCGGGCTGGAACCTCGAGGAGATGCGCCACCACGGCACCGACCCGAAGACCCGGGGCGCGCTGCTCGACGAACGCATCGAGGCCGTCAAGGCGCTGTGGACCACCGAACCCGCCGAATACCACGGTAAGTACGTGAATTTCGACGCGTCGTATCAGCGGCCCAAGCCGGTGCAGAAACCGCACCCGCCGATCCTGGTGGGCGGCGACTCCGACGCCACAGTCAAGCGCATCATCCGCCATCAGGCGGGCTGGATCTCCAATCCGCTGCCGGTCGAACGGCTGACCCACCGGGTCAACCAGCTGCGCGACGGCGCCGGGCACGATGTCCCGCTGACCACATTCGGCACCCCGGCCGACCCGGGTTACTGGGAGGCGTTGGCCGGGCTGGGGTACCGGCAGGCGAACCTGTTGCTGCCGACCAAGTCCCGCGACGAATCACTGCGGCTGCTCGACGAATTCGCCGAGAAGGTCGCCAAATTCCGCGGCTAGGGTGCGCCTTTTCCGCGGTGTGGTCTGAGTCACACGAAAACCGCTCGGCGCCTGACTGATTCCCCGGTTGGGACTTTTGGCCCTGTGCCGGGCAAACCTTGGTCGGCGACACTGGTAGCCGCCCAACGGTGAGCGAGAAGGCTGAAAGCGATGACGAGCTTGTCGGTATCCGCCGAGCCGGGCACCGACCCGGCATTCCCCGAAGTCACGGTGCGCTCCGAGCTCGACGTCGACTCGGACGAGATCGCCGGCACCGTCGCGCGGGCCGTGGGGGAGGTGCTGCAGTACCGCGGCATTCGCGGCGGGGCCCGGGTGCGACTGGGCCGGCCGGCGGTGGTCGACGGAGCCGCGGTGATCCAGGCCAACCTGCGGGTGCGCGACAAGGCGGTGCGCATGCAGACGGTCAGCGAGAGCCTCGACTGCTGGGAACCGGCGATGAAGCGGCTGGACCGCCAGATCGTGCGGGCCTGGGGCCCCTGGCAGCCGCGGCCCTGGCCGGACCCGTCCCGCATCATTCTCACCGCTCCGGATGACGCGAAGATCGTGCGCCGCAAAGAGGTGCCGCTGGCGCGCATCACCCCGTGGTACGCCGCGGAGATCATGGACGCGATGGACTACAACGTCCATCTGTTCACCGACGCCGAAACCGGCGAGGAGGCGGTGGTGTTCCGGGCCGGCCCGACCGGGCTGCGATTGTCGAGGCAGTTTCACGTCCGGCCGCCCCGCGAACCCGGTCCCGACGCGTTGGTGGTGAACTCCCGCCCGGCGCCGGAACTCACCGAGGACGACGCGCTGGACCGGTTGTGCGAACACAGCCTGCGGTTCATGTTCTTCACCGACGCGAACACCGGCCGCGGCAAGCTGCTGTATCCGCGCTACGACGGCAACATCGGGCTGATCGCGCCGGAGTGAACCGGCGCGGTCGAGTCCTCTCCACAGGTTTCCGCGATATCGGCGGAGCGGTGCGGGCTGACCGGGCCGCCGAGGACGGGCCGCCCGAAGGCGGCCCGGTCAGCGTCCGAATCCCGCGCGGCGCAACGCCTCTGCCATCGCACCCGACGGTTCGTCGCGCCGGCCGCCATTGCGCCGGCCCCCGGTGCGCCGGTCTTCGTTGCGCCGGTGCCCATTGCCCTTCGCGGCGCCGCCGTTCTGCCGGTTCTGGCCGCGGCGAGCTCCACCGGACCGGTCGGCGGGATCGTCGTCGAGGCGCAGGCTCAACCCGATGCGCTGGCGTTCCACGTCGACATCGACGACCTTGACCCGCACCACCTGCCCGGACCGCACGATCTCGTGCGGATCGGACACGTAGCGGTCCGCCATCGCCGACACGTGCACCAGACCGTCCTGGTGCACACCGATGTCGACGAACGCGCCGAACGCGGCCACGTTGGTGACCACACCCTCGAGCACCATGCCCACCTTGAGGTCCTCGATAGTCTGCACACCGTCGGCGAACGTCGCGGTGGTGAACGTCGGCCGCGGGTCCCGACCCGGCTTCTCGAGTTCGGCGAGGATGTCGGTCACGGTGGGGATACCGAACCGGTCGTCGGCGAATTCGGCCGGATCCAGTGAGCGCAGCACCTTCTCGTTGCCGATCAACTCGGTGAGGGTGAGCCCGGCCCGGTCCATGATGCGCCGCACCACCGGGTAGGCCTCCGGGTGCACCGCCGACGCGTCGATCGGGTCGTCCCCGTCGCGGATCCGCAGGAAGCCCGCGCACTGCTCGAAGGTCTTGGCGCCCAACCGGGGAACCTCCAGCAGTGCCTTGCGATTGCGGAACGGGCCGTGGGCGTCGCGGTGCGCGACGATCGCCTCGGCCAGCGACTCGGTGACCCCGGACACCCGGGCCAGCAGCGGCACCGAGGCGGTGTTGAGGTCGACGCCCACCGCGTTCACCGCGTCCTCGACCACCGCGTCGAGGCTGCGGGCCAGCACACCGGGCGTGACGTCGTGCTGGTACTGGCCGACGCCGATCGACTTGGGGTCGATCTTCACCAGCTCGGCCAGCGGGTCCTGCAACCGCCGCGCGATCGACACCGCCCCGCGCAGCGTCACATCCAACTGCGGCAACTCGCGCGCGGCGTAGGCCGACGCCGAGTACACCGACGCGCCGGCCTCGCTGACCATCACCTTGGTCGGCGGCTTCGCACCGGCCGAACGGATATCGGCGATCAGCTCCGCGACCAGCGCATCGGTCTCCCGGGATGCGGTGCCGTTGCCGATCGCGATCAACTCGACGCCGTGCCGCGCGATGAGCGCGCCCAGCACCGCCTTGGCCGAATCCCACTGCCGCTGCGGCTGATGCGGGTAGATGGTGGTGGTGTCGATCACCTTGCCGGTGCCGTCGACCACCGCGACCTTGACCCCGGTGCGGTAGCCCGGGTCCAGCCCCATCGTGGTGCGCTCACCCGCCGGAGCGGCCAGCAGCAGATCCTTGAGGTTCCTGGCGAACACCGCCACGGCCTCCTGTTCGGCGCGCTGGCGCAGCCGCACCCGCGCGTCGACCTTGGCCGAGACCATCAGCTTGGTCCGCCACGCCCACTCGACGGTGCCGACCAGCCACGGCGTGGCCGGGGCGTCGGCGGTCATGTCCACCCCCAGGGTGTCGGCGATCATCGCGTGGTACTCGGCGTCCTCACCCCCGTCCAGGGTGACCGCCAGCACCTCCTCCTTCTCGCCGCGCAGCACCGCCAGCACCCGGTGCGAGGGCATCTCCTCCAGCGGTTCGCTGAACTCGAAGTAGTCCCGGAACTTCTGCGCCGCCGGGGTTTTCGCGACCTCCTCGGACCACGGCTGGGTGCGCAGCGTGCCGTTGGCCCAGAACTTCTCCCGCACCGCGCCGACCAGCTCGGCGTCCTCGGCGGCCCGCTCGGCGATGATGTGGCGCGCACCGTCGAGTGCGGCGGTGGCGTCGGGAACCGCGTCGCCGAGAAACTCCGCGGCGGCCTCCTCGGGCACCAGCGTCGGATCGGCCAGCAGCCGGTCGGCCAACGGTTCCAGCCCGGCCTCCCGGGCGATCTGCGCCTTGGTCCGCCGCTTCGGCTTGAACGGCAGGTAGATGTCCTCGACGCGGGCCTTGGTGTCGGCGGCCAGCAGCGCCGCCCGCAGTTCGTCGGTGAGCTTGCCCTGCTCCTCGATGGACGCCATCACGGCGGCGCGCCGTTCGTCGAGTTCGCGCAGGTACTGCAGCCGCTCCTCGAGCGTGCGCAGCTGTGCGTCGTCCAGGCCGCCGGTCGCCTCCTTGCGGTAGCGGGCGATGAAGGGGACGGTCGCGCCGTCGTCGAGCAACCGCACAGCGGCCGCGACCTGGCCTTCTTCGACGCCCAATTCCTCAGCAAGACGGGCGTTTACGGATTTCAGGGTAACGCTCTGGGACACACGCGGTGACTCTACCGGTCGGGGCCGACAGCTCCGCGATGCGCCACCCCCGTGTCGCGGGTGCGCGGCATCACCCCGGGCTAGCGGCGCAGCGGGGTGGCCGCCTCGAACGCGGCCGCCCGGCCGCCGGACTGCCACCGCTGCCAGTCCTCCCAGCGCCGCAGGTTGGCCCGCTGCCAGGCGCGGTCGAGCGGCGGTGCCACCCGCCGCGCGATCTCCAGGGCGGCGATCAGCGGAGATCGCAACAGCAGCAACAGGATTCCCGGCAGCGCGGACGGCAGCCGGTAGCGGCGGCGGTTCCACGGCAGCATGTACAGCCCGAGGTAGCCGGCCTGCACCCGGTAGTGGTACTCGGCGCGCAGCCGGGCCGGCCCGCGCAGGGCAGGATCGGGCGCGAACGACGGGACGAACGACTCGACCAGCTCGACACCGTCGCGGCCGCTGTCGTAGCTGCGGGCGGCGTCGGCCAGCAGCAGGATGCGCCAGGCGTCGGCGACCGTCTCGGGGAAGTACCCGTCGCAGCGGACCCCGACCAGGTAGCCGCAGTAGCGGTTGAAGTGCAGCACCGCACGCATCTCGCGGGGCGAGGTGAGGTGGCCGAGCAGATACAGCCCGAGGGCGGGCGCCACACTGCCGCCGAGCAACGTCAGCAGCATTGCCGACTGGCTGATCGGCAGGCCCCACCGGGCCGCGTCCCACTCGGGGTGGTTCTTCACCCGCTCCCGGACGCTGACGTGCATGATCCGCACGTGCATCGAGATGGACCGGCCCAGCGATCCCGGGGTCAGGATGGCGCCCGGTCGGCACACCTCGATCCACCACCGCGAGGTCTCCAGGTAGCGGTGCAGCGCCCGCGCCCCGGCGTAGCCGCCCGACAGTGACAGCGGCACCGCCAGCCAACCCTCGGTGTAGGTGTCGTTGGTGCCGGCGTTGCCCATCGCCCCCAGCGCGTAGCCCCAGCGGCGCCAAACTGCCGCCCCCTGCTCGACCAGGTCCGGGTCGACCCAGTCGGGCACCCGCTCGAACTCGGTGAACAGTTCGCGCATCGATTCGGGTGCCTCGGGCACGCTGTCGATGCCGTCGCGCTGGGCCCGTTCGACGAGTTCGCGGGCCCGGCGCGCGCCCAGTTCGCCGTGGTAGGTCTCGGCGACGAACCGCTCGGCGACCGGGTCGCCCTCGGTGAGGCCGGCGATGAACCGGCGGGCGACCTCGTCCGACGGCAGCGGGTCGAACCCGGTGAGCCGCTTGACCGTGCGGTAGACCGCGGCGCGCCGCCCGGTCGGCGGGTAACGGAATGCCGTCGGTGCGGTAGGTGGAGCCGGGTCCGGTTCGGTCATGCTCAGCTGCCGGAGGGCGCGAGCAGTTCGGCCATCTTCGGTATCACCGTCTGCAGGGCCTTCAGCGGGCGGATCATCACCTTGAAGTCGACGATCTTCTCCGCGTCGGACCAGTGAATGATGTCAACCCCCTCGACGACGATCCCGTCGAGGGTGGCCCGGAACTCCAGCACCGCCGACCGCTCGCCGTACCACTGGCTGACGTAGGTGAAGTCGGTTCCGGAGAACATCTTCTCCGCCGCCAGCAGGTAGGCGGCCGCCTTGTCGCGGCCCTGCTGCGGGGTGAACACCGCCGGCGAGTAGAACGTCGCCGACTCGTCGAGCAGTTCGTCGAGCAGGGCCCGGTCACCGCTGTTGATGAACCGCAGCCACTCGGTGACGACGCGTGGGGTATCAGGCGAGGTCAACGCGATCACCTCCGCAGATCCAGGGGTGCGGTGCCGGGCACCGGCCGTTCGGGGCCCACGATAGCCGAACCCGCGGTCACGCCCACTTGGCGATCGCCCACCGCTCGAACAGGCCGAGGATCGAATCGGTCAGCTTGCCCAGCAGGGCCAGCGAGATGATCGCCAGGAAGATGCGGTCGATGCGCCCGTTCTGCCCGGAGTCCAGCAGCAAGAACCCCAGGCCCATCGAACTGGCGATCAACTCGGCGGCGACCAGGAACAACCACGACTGCGCCAGCGCCAGCCGCAGCGCCGACACCGTCGACGGCACCACCGCCGGCAACTGCACGGTGGTGAACAGCCGCACCCCGTGCAGCCCGAACGCGCGTCCGGCCTCGAGCAGGTGCGGATCGACGTGGCGCAGCGCCGAGCCGACGATGGTGTAGACGGGGAAGAACGCGCCGATCGCGATCAGGATGACCTTGGACTGCTCGCCGATGCCGAACCACAGGATCAGCAGCGGCACCCAGGCCAGCGACGGAACCGCGCGGACGGCGCCGAACGTCGGCGCCAGCAGGATGTTCGCCAGCCGCGACAGCCCCACCACCGCGCCCAGCGCCAGCCCGATCGCGGCTCCGAACGTGAAGCCCAGCAGCACCCGCTGGGTGGAGATCGCGATGTAGGTCCCGTACAACCCGCGTTCGGTCAGGTCGACCGCCGCGGCCACCACCATCCCCGGCGACGGCAGCATCGACACCGGCACCCGTCCGCTGGTCGAAACCCATTGCCAGACAGCCAGTATCAGCAGCGGCAGCAACGCACCGCCGAGGATGTGCAGGCGACGGGCACGGCCGCCGGGAGTCGCCCGGTCCGTGCTGGTCGGCTCGGCCGCGACGGTCTCGGTCACGGGGGAGCTCATCGCAGTCGTGCGGCGTCGGCCTGTTCGGCGAAGCTGTCGTTGACGATCGTCGCCAGCGCGTCATCGACCTGCTGCCGGCTCGGTACATCACCGAGGTCGACGAAGATCGGGCCGATCCGCTCCAGCACGGCCAGCTGCGCCTGGCCCGGCACCTGGTCCACATCGAGGTTGGAGCGCTCGCGAATCACCTTCTGCGCCACCGGAAGATCGATGCCCGCCGCGTCGGCCAGGATCTGCGCGGTCTCCTCCGGGTGCTCGGCCGCCCAGTCCGCGGCGGCGGCGTAGGCGTCGACCACCAGCTGCGCCACCTCGGGCTTGTCGCGCAGGAAGTCCTCGCGGGCGTTGAGGAACCCGTAGCTGTTGAAGTCGACGTTGCGGTAGAACAGCGTGGCGCCGGTCTGTTCGGCGTTGGCCATGATCGGATCGAGCCCGGCCCACGCGTCGACCGAACCGTTCTGCAGGGCGGCCCACCCGTCGGCGTGCTGCAGGTTCTGCACCGTGATGTCGTCGGGGCTCAACCCGTTGGCCTCCAACGCCTGCAGCAGGAAGAAGTACGGGTCGGTGCCCTTGGTGGCGGCGACGTTCTTGCCGCGCAGGTCGGCGACGCTGGTGATGTCGCTGCCGGCGGGCGCCACCAGCGCGGCCCATTCCGGCTGCGAGTAGATCGCGATGACCTGGATCGGAGAGCCGTTGGCGCGGGCCAGCAGCGCCGCCGAGCCGGCGGTGGAGCCGACGTCGATCGCCCCGGCCCGCAGCGCCTCGTTGGCCTTGTTCGACCCGGCCGACTGCACCCAGTTCACCTGCAGCCCTTGCTTTTCCAGCCAGCCCTGATCCTTGATGATCAGGCTCAGCGGGTTGTAGGTGGCGAAGTCGATATTGAGCACCTCACCGGACACGCCGTCGCCGTCACCGGATCTGTCGGTCTTGCTGTTCTCGCCGACGACGCATCCGCTGAGCACCAGGACGGTGGCGGCGAGCACCGCGAGCAGTGCGGTTCGAACAAGTTTCATGTCCTGATCTCCTCGGTCACGCGATGGGGTTGGTTGTGCCGGTCGACGCCCAGGCCGTCGAGGAGCTGTCCGCGCAACTCGGCCAGCTCCGCCGAACCGCGGTCGCGGGGCCGCTGTCCCGGCACCACCACGGTCTGGCGGATCGTCGCGCCGGGTGGGCCGTCGTCGTCGCGGCCGAGCAGGATCACCCGGTCGGCCAGCTGCAGCGCCTCGTCGACGTCGTGGGTGACCAGCAGCACGGTGGTCGGTGCGGCGGCGTGCACGTCCAGCAGCAGGTCCTGCATCTTGAGCCGGGTCAGGGCGTCGAGCGCGCCGAACGGCTCGTCGAGCAGCAGCACCCCCGGGTTGCGGGCCAGCGCCCGGGCCAGCGAGGTGCGCTGCGCCATGCCGCCGGACACCTGCCGGGGGCGGTGGTCGGCGAACTCGGTGAGCCCGACCAGCTCCAGCAGCCGGGCCACCGTCGCCTTGCCCTCGGCGGCCGGGGTGTGGCGCGGCAACCCGAGGGCCACGTTCTGGGCGAGGGTGCGCCACGGCAGCAGCCGGGGTTCCTGAAAGCCGACCGCGCACCGCGGGTCGTAGGAGCGCACCGGGGTGCCGTCGATGCGGACGGTGCCCGAGGTCGGGTCGTCAAGCCCGGCGGCGATGCGCAGCAGCGTGGACTTGCCGCAGCCGCTGCTGCCGAGGATCGCGATGATCTCGCCCGGTGAGACCTGAAGCGTCAGGTCGCGCAACACCGTGCGGACGGCACCGTCGCCCGACGGGAACGCCCGCCCCAGACCGTCGAACGACACCGCCAGCGCCCGGTCGGCGGCGCGGTCACGCGTGACCGGGGTGCTCGCGGGCATACGGGAACTCCAGCCAGACGGTGAGACGGGGCATTTCACGGCCACAGTGCCGCGCCGCGATCCTTCTTCCGAACCGACTCGGCGTCAAGGGTTTTGTCCACGCTGGTTCGAAGGCTTGTGCGGCGGTTCGATCCGTCCACCTCAGGCCAGGCGCGCCAACGCTGTCTGCGGGTCGTAGCCGGTGAATCCGTCGAGGGCGCCGGTGCGCAGCCGGTTCACCCAACCCGGGTCGGCGAGCAGCGCGCGCCCGATCGCGACGATGTCGAACTCCCCGGCGTCGAACTGCTCCACCAGCCGGTCGACTGGCGCCGGTTCGATGACCTGTCCGGGGCGTTCGCTGCGGAACTGGGTGGCCAGCCCGACCGAGCCGACCGCGATCACCGGCAGACCGGTCAGCCTTCTGGTCCAGCCGGCCAGGCTGAGTTGCGGATCGTGGCCGGGGAACCCCGGCAGATAGTGCCGACGGGTGGACGGATGCAGCACGTCGACCCCGGCGTCGACCATTGGGCGCAGCAGCTGCTGCAGTTGATCGGGGCCGTCGGCGATGGTGGCGGTGTAGTCGGTGCCCTTCCACTGCGAGAACCGGAAGATGATCGGGTAGTCCGGTCCGACCGCGGCGCGGACCGCGGCGATGACCTCGGCCGGGAACCGGGTGCGTGCCGTAAGCGACCCACCGTAGCCGTCGGTGCGCTGATTGGTTCTCTCCCACAGGAACTGGTCGAGCAGATAGCCGTGCGCGCCGTGCAGTTCGACGGCGTCGAACCCGATCTCGCGCGCGGTGGCCGCGGTGTGGGCATACAGGTCGACGAGTTCGGCCAGCTCCTCGGCGGACAGCGCCCGGCCCCGCGGTTGTCCCTGTCCGTCCACACCCGACGGGCCGACCGGCACCACACCGTCCCCGTCCTCCCGCTGGATGCCCTGATGCCACAGTTGCGCGGCGATCGTCGCCCCCTCGGCGTGCACGGCGTCGATGACCCGCCGCCATCCGGCCAGCGCCTCGTCGCCGGCAAGGGTGGGGATGGAGTACGGGTAGCCCGCCGCCGGATCGGGCAGCCGGATCCCCTCGGTGATGATCAGCCCGACCCCACCGGCCGCGCGTCTGCGGTAGTACTCGGCGACGTCGGGACCCGGAATGCCGCCGGGGGAGGCCTGCCGAGTCATCGGTGCCATCGCGAACCGGTTCGGGACGGTCAGCGATCGGATGGTCAGGGGGCGGAACAGATGCTCAACGGCCATGCCCGCATCAACGCCGGCCGCCGTGCGGGACATTCCAGGGCCCTCACCCGGCGGGAAAACCTCACCCGGCAGCCGACAGCAGCGCCCCGCCCGCGGATGCGGACGGGGGCAGCGGCTGCAACCGCGGCTCGCGGCGGGGCGTGCGCTGCGGATACGGTGCGCGGTTTCCGGCCCGGCGGGCCAGTCGAGCCGGGTTGTAGATGACCACGCCCTTGCTCAACGGCCGCAGCCAGCCGCGCTGGGTGAAATCGCTGAGCGCCTTGTTGACCGTCTCTCGCGACGAGCCGACCAACTGGGCGAGTTCCTCCTGGGTCAGCCCGTGGTGCACCCGGATCGCATCACCGTCCGGCTCGCCGAACCGCCGGGCCAGCGTCAACAGCCGGTCGGCCAGCCGCCCCGGTACGTCGACGTGGATCATGTCGCAGAGCGCATCGTTGGTGCGGCGGAACCGGCGCGCCAGAAGACGCAGCAACGGCTCGCCGAGCGTCGGGGATTCGGCCAGGCTCGCGAAGATCGCCGGCCGGTCGATGTGCACGGCGCGCACCGGGGTCAACGTGGTCGCGGTCGACACACACGGACCGGGATCGAACGCCGACAACTCGCCGAACACGTCGCACGGGCCGAGGACCTCCAACAGGCCCCGGCGGTCGTCGCCGGTGCGCTGCGCCAGCTTGACCCGGCCCTGGACGATGACGTACAGCCGGCAGTCGGCGTCGCCCCGTTCGAACACCACGTGCCCGCGCGGGAACTGGACCGGTTGGAACCGGCGCAACAACGTGCCCACCGCCGCGGGGTCGGCACCTTCGAAGATCCCCGACCCGGCGAGCGCCTCCTCGGCGGTACGCACGGCCGTCAGGGGACGCTGCACGTACTGGGCTGACCGCACCCAGCCATCATACCTGTATTCATTTATCTATATAACCGATAGGGTCCGCCATCGAGGGGATTTAGTGAAGTATGCTTCACCGCATGCCTCGGCCCTGGCGTGCCCTGCGAACCGAACCCGCGACACAGAAGGCCTCGTGAGCACCCCGACCGATCACCTCGTCCGTCCGATCGTCGCCGGGTTGAGCGGCACCGCGCGCACCGGCCGCGCCCTCGTCGAGGCCGCCGCGGCGGTGCTTCCGCTGGCCTGGGTCCCCACCCCCTTCCCGCGCACCGCCGCCGACGTGGACCTCGACTTCCTCAACCGCGCGCTGTCGCGATTTCCGGCCCGGTTGGTCGACGCCCGGCCGGTGGGCGGGACCAACGGCACCACCGACCGGGTACGTCTCGAATTGGCCTGGAACCGCGACGATCTCGACGACCTGCCGCGCCATGTGTTCATCAAGAGCACCCCGTCGAGCGCCAAGAACCGCACCATGGTGGCCGCGCTGGCACTGGCCCGCAACGAGGCCCTGTTCTACGAACGGGCCCGGTCGGCGCTGGGCCCGCGCATCGCGCCGGAGTGCTTCGCCGCGCACGCCGGACTGGGCGCCCGCCATCTGCTGGTGCTCGAGGACATCGCCGATCGCGGCGGCGATCCGATGGCGTTGTGCGATGACATCGACGCCGCCTACGCCCGCGCGATGATGGCGACGCTCGGCGAACTGCACGCCGCGTTCTGGGAGTCGCCGCGGTTCCGGGGGGACCTGCGGTTCGTCCGCAGCGAACGGGAACGGCCCGGATTCGCATTGCTGCTGCGCCAGTTCCGGCAGGTGCGGACGAAGCTGCTGAAGTCCGACGAATACGACCTGCCGCGCGAGGTGCGCGAGATGGCCGAGTTCGTCAACGCCAACGACTGGGCGCTGCACGCCAACTGGGAGCGCGGCCCGCAGACCCTCATCCACGGGGACACCCACCTGGGCAACAGCTTCGGGTTGCCGGACGGCAGCGTCGGCCTGCTGGACTGGCAGGTGCTCTACCGCGCTCCCGGGTTGCGCGACGTGGCGTACTTCCTGGTCACCTCGGTGCCCACCGAGGTGCGCCGGGCACACGGCGACGAACTGCTGCAGACCTATCTGGACAGCCTCGCCGAACACGGCGTCGAGGAGGTGCCGTCGTTGGCGCAGGCCTGGGATGCGGTGCGGTTGTTCGCATTCGACGCGTGGGATTCCTGTGCCATCACCCTGATCTGGCCGGGGCTGCAGGCCCCGGAGAACGTGGCGAAGTCCAATGAGCGCGCCAATGCGGCGATCGTCGACCTCGACGTCATGCCGGTGCTGCGGCGCAGCGTCTGACCCGAACGTCTACTTCGTGACCGAAAGGAGCCGGCTATGAGCGCACTTCATATCGCCCGCAACGTGATCGGCTGGAGCCGCATCGGCCTCGGCGCGCTGCTGTTCGTGGCGCCGCGGGTCGCGGCCCGCGCGTGGCTCGGCCCCGACGGCGACAACGCCGGGGTTGGATTGTTATTCCGCAGCATCGGCGCCCGCGACATCGCGCTCGGCGCCGGGCTCCTGGCCGCCGAACCCGCAAACAAGTCCTGGTCGCGCGCCGGGGTGGCCGCCGACGTCGGCGACGTCATCGGATCGCTCGTCGCGCTCGGCCCGGTGCCCACCCGCCGCCTGCTGCCGGGCACCCTGCTGGCCGCGGTGTTCGTGGTGGCGGGGCTGCTGCTGGAGCGCAACGACTCCCGCTGAGCGGTCGATATTGACGACTGCGGCACGCGCCGACCCGGCATAGGGTTGAGGCCATGCGCATGAGCAGCACGGTGTCGCGGCCGGTGGCCGCGCTGGCCGCCCTGGCGGTGTTGTCGGCCTGCGGCAAGACCGGCGACGACACCCCGGCGGCCGAGTCCGGCACCAGCACCCGGGCCGCGCAGACCAGCCAGACCACGCAGACCACCACCCGGCCGGCCGAGCCCAGCGGCGAACCGGTCGGGACGGCGGTGATGCGGGTCGAGGGCAGCGGGACCGCCGACATCCGCTACCGGATCAACAGCGGGCCGGAGCAGACCGACAACGATGTAACCCTGCCCTGGGAGAAGCAGTTCCCGGTCTACGAGGAGCTGGAGAACGAGGTCATCGCCGACGCCGGCGAGACGATCCTGACCTGCACGATCATCATGGACGGTGAGCTGCTGCTGGCGTTCAAGACCGAGCCGCGCCCGAACTGCAACTTCATGTACTTCGGTTGATCCCGGCCGGCCGCCGGCGCGCAACGTTTCGGCTATGCGCCCCGGCGCACCGGGCCGAGCCGGTCGGCGATCCGGTCGACCGCCAGCTCGATCTCGGCCAGCCGGTCACCCAGCCGCTCCGGCGCCCAGGCCAACGCGATCTTCGCCGGGGGCCAGGTGGTCTCGTCGATCGGAATGAGCTTGAACTCCGGCGGCGAGAACATCTTGCCGATGAACGACTCCGGGGCGTAGCTGACCAGCGCGACCAGATGGCGGTTGAACACCTGGGTGGCCATCTCCACCTCGCCGCCGCGATGATTGGTGGTCCGCACGATCCGGTGCACGCCGCGGTTGTTCAGCTGGCGGGTCAGCCCGGCCAGCACCACCGGGTTGGGCCGGGCGATGTCGATCGCCACGTCGCGGTCACGCAGTTCCTCGATCGACACCATGTCGCGGCCGGCCAACGGATCGTCGAACCGCACCGCGATCGCCCCCTGATAGGCGGCCACCACCCGGCACCGCAACCGTTTGTCGCCCGCGGGCAGGTGAATCAGGCCCAGCTCGGCGTGGCCGGCGATCAGCGTGGCGGTGACCTCGGCCGCCGATCCCGGCACGCTGAACTCCGTCGGCTCGGGCAGCGCGGCGAGCACCGCTTCCAACTCGGCGAGCAGATCCGACGGCGCATACGCGGTGGCGCTCACCCGGATCGGTGCCGAGCCCTCGACGGCCTGCCGGGCCATCGCCTTGAAGTCCTCGACCCGGCGCAGGATCTCGCGCGCCGGCTCGAGCAGTCGCTGCCCGAGCGGGGTGAGCCGCACCTCGTGGTAGCCACGCTCGAACAGCGGACCGCCCAGTTCCTTCTCCAGCAGCTTGATCTGCTTGCTCAGCGGCGGCGGGGTGATCATCAACTTGTCCGCGGCCCGCTTGAAGTGCAGTTCGTCGGCGACCGCGACGAAGTACCGGAGCCTGGTGAAGTCGATGTCAGTTCCCTCCGCACTCAGGGGCGGACAGCCGTGTCCCCCCCGAATGCTAGGAGATCAGCCTGGCCGCGACGACTGGGGCATCGACGGCGACCGTGTCCCCCCGAATGCTAGGAGATCAGCCCCGGGCAGATCACCGACCGGCCGGATCGGGCCGGGCCACCGGATCGAGCCGGGGGCTCTCCAGCACGCCGCGCTGGTGCAGCTCCTCGATCTGCGCGGCGTCCAGCCCCAGCAGCTCCGCAGCGATCTCGGTGGTGTGCTCACCCAGCAGCGGCGCCTGCCCGAGCGGCGGGTCCGCCACGTGATCGCAGTGCACCTGCACGTTCTCCAGCACATACGGCGTCTCGCCGTAGGGATGCAACTCCTCACGGAACGCCCGCCGCTGCTGGTAGTAGCCCCAGTCCGGCAGCTCGTGGGCATGCAGCACCGCGCCGGCCGGGACCCCGGCCGCCTGCAGCTGCTCCATCGCGGCGAACCGGTCCTGCCCGCGCACCCAGTCCCGCAACGCGTCGATGCCGTCGGTGTCGGCCAGGCCCGCCACCTGCCGCACCGCCCGCCAGTCGGCGTCGTCGCGGACGGTGACCGCCAGCCAGTCGTCCTCACCGGCGGCCTGCAGCAGGCCCGAGAAGTACCCGGCCGGCCGGCCGTCGGTGCGGGTGTGCCCCGCGCGGGCCAGCGCATCGGCGGCGATGTCGGCGGCCAGGTGGCTGAGCATCACCTCGGCCTGCGAGATGCTGGCCGATCCGCCGACCCCGGTGCGTTCCCGGCGCAGCAGCAACGCGATCGCCGACAGCGCGCCGATCCGCGCCGCGACATGGTCGGGGTAGACGGTCACGGTGTCGCAGAACGTGTCCGGGTCGTTCGGATCGGCCCACAGCTTGGTGAACCCGACCGCGGCGCGGACCAGCGGCCCGTAGCCCAGCCGCTTGGCCCACGGCCCGGTGGGCCCGAACGCCGAGCTGTCGACGACCACGATCTGCGGGTTGATCTCGCGCAGCGTCGCGTAGTCCATGCCCAGCGCCTCGGCGACGCCGGGCTTGTAGTTCGACAGCACCACATCGCACTGCGCGACCAGCCGGTGGGCCAGCTCGCGGCCTTCCGGCGAGCTCAGGTCCAGCCCGATCGAGCGTTTGTTGCGGTGCCCGGCCGCGAACGGCTGGGTCATGGTGGTGAACTTGCCGACCCGCAGCCCGTCCGGGTGCGCGGTGTGCTCGACCTTGATCACGTCGGCGCCGAGATCACCGAAGATGCGGGCGGTGTCGGCGCCGACCACGATCACCCCGAGGTCGAGCACCCGCACGCCCTCCAGCGGCCGGCCCTCGTTGCGGCGCACACGTGCGCCCAGAACCGGTGCCGCGCCGGGCTTCTCGGACGCAGCAGCCGACGGGTTGAGCGTGCTGGCGCGCTGGCCGTCGATCTCGGCCACCCCCACCGGGATCGGCGCGACCACACCGGGCGCGAGCTCCACCTCGCGGAAGAAGCCGCGCGCGGTGAAGTGCTCGGCGCCCAGCGCCTCGGCCAGGCTGAGCACCGCGGCGGTCGGCACCCCGTGCGCCTGGCCCTCGGCCTCCAGTTCGGCGCGGGTCTTGTCGGCGCAGAACCGGTGAATGGCCGCGAACAGCTGCGGGGAGCGGAACCGCTTGCCGAGCTTGTCGAACGACGGATCGGCGAACTCCGCGGGCCGGCCCATCCACTCGAACATGCCGCGCCACTGCCGTTTGGACAGGATGCAGATCCGCACATGGCCGTCCTTGCACGGGATGATCGGGTAGCGCATCTGCTCGGCGTACCAGTCGCGGCGCTGGGCGCTGACCGCGACACCGGCCGACGCGCTGCCCGCCGAACCGAACGGCGGGTCGAGCGCCTGCATCGCCCCGTCGAGCACCGAGAAGTCGATGAGATCGCCCTCACCGGTGCGCAACCGGTCCAAATAGATCGCGGTCGTCATGACCGCCGCCTGCGCGGCCGCGACCTGATACGGGAGCTCCGCCGGCGGCACCACCGGCTCGCGGCCGGGCACCCCGGAGCGGGACAGTTCGCTGGTCAGCGCGTGGAACACCGGCACCGACCCGTGCCAGCCGCGGTAGTCGGTGTCGCGGCCGAAATCGCTGATCGACAGGATCACCAGCCCCGGATGGCGCCTGCGGATGTCGCGCACCGCCAGCGTCGCCTCGGCGGCCGACCCGGGCGGGGTGTTCTCGATGAGGATGTCGGCGCCGGCGAGCAGTTCCTCGAACGCGTCGTCGCCCGGCTCGAGTTCGGCGGTGGCCATGCCGTGCCGGTTGATCGCGGTCTGGATCGCCACCCCGTCCACGAACGGACCGACCGTCTCCGCGCCGGTGACGCCGCGCAGCCGCACCGCGGTGACGTCGGCGCCCAGATCGGCGAACAGCCGGCCGACCGCGGTCATCGGCCCGGCGGTGAGGTCCACGACGCGCACACCCGAGAGTGGGGGATCGTATGCAGCCATCAGTTCAGCTCCGGCGCGCCTCGCGGAACGGGATGTCACGGTCGATCTCGGGCTCCTTGGGCAGGCCCAGCACCCGCTCGCCGATGATGTTGCGCTGAATCTGGTCGGTGCCGCCGCCGATCGAGGTGAAGAACGCGTTGAGCGTCAGGAAGTTCACGTCGTCGGCGACCGGGTTCTCCGACCCGGCCAGCAGCGCCTCGGCGCCGATGATCTGGGTCTTCATCGCGGCCTCGGTGTGCAGGATCTTCGACATCGCGAGCTTGCCCAGCGACATGATCGACGTCGAGGTGCCCGGTGTGGTCGACGATTTCGCCCGCGCGTTGTTGAGCCGGTTGAGCTCGCGCATCGCCACCACCTTGGCCAGCTGGCCGCGGATCGCCGGATCGTCGAGCTTGCCGTACTGGCGGGCCAGATCGATCAGGCTGTCGGCCTTCTTGTTCCGCGAACCGCGGTTGGTGTCGCCCATGATCGAGCGTTCGTAGGCCAACGCCACCTGCAGCGCGCGCCAGCCGTTGCCCTCCTCGCCGAGCAGGTATTCGTGCGGCAGCTTGGCGTCGTTGATGAACACCTCGTTGAAGTGCGACTCGCCGGTGATCTGCACCAGCGGACGCACCTCGATGCCGGGCTGCTTCATCGGCATGATGAACAGGCTCAGCCCCTTGTGCTTGGGCACATCCCAGTCGGTGCGCGCCAGCAGCAGCGCGTAGTCGGCGGTCTTCGCCCCCGAGGTCCACACCTTCTGGCCGGTGACCACCCACTCGTCGCCGTCGCGGGTGGCGGTGGTGCGCACACTGGCCAGGTCCGACCCGGCACCCGGCTCGCTGTAGAGCAGGCAGGTGCGGCTGCGCTCGGTCAGGAAGGGGCGCAACAGATCCCGCTTGAGCTTCTCGGTGCCCAGCGCCAGCGTGGTGTTGGCCGGGATGTTGTAGCGGTCCTGGCACGCGCCGGGCGCCTTGATCGCGGCGAACTCCTCGGCGATGACCTTGGCCAGCTTGTTGGGGTAGCCGCGGCCGAACCACTCGGTCGGATAGGTCGGGACCGCGTAGCCGGCGTCGAGCACCTTCTCCAGCCAGGCGATCCGCTCCGGGGAGGACACCCACGGATCGGTGTTGCGGGGCAGCGGCTGGTAGTTGTCACGCAGCCAGGACCGCACCTCTTCGCGCAGCTCGTCGGCGGTGGGCAGGGTGTTCTCGCTCATGTCAGGCACCTTTCGAGACCAGGTAGCGCTCGCGATGAAGCCGCGGGCCGCCGAACAGTTGCAGGCCGGTGCGGGCCCGGCGCACGTACAGGTGGGCGGGGTGCTCCCAGGTGAAGCCGATCCCGCCGTGCATCTGGATGGAGCTCATCGCGATCTGCTCGTAGGCCTCCGCGCAGGTGAACCCGGCGAGCGCGATCGCGCCCGCGGCGCCGTCGCTGCCGGCGGCCTGTTCGGCGGCGGCGTGCTGGGCGGCCGAGGTGGCGTTCTCCAGTTCGAGCAGCAGATCGGCGGCCATGTGCTTGAGCGCCTGGAAGCTGCCGATCTGGCGGCCGAACTGCACGCGGGTCTTGAGGTATTCGATGGTGATGTCGAAGATCCGCCGCGCGCCGCCGACCTGTTCACCGGCCGAGGCGATCACCGCGTGGTCGAGCGCGCGCTGCACCGCCTCCCAGCCGGCGCTGCCCAGGCGGCGGGCCGGGGTCGCCTCGAAGGTGAACGTCGACAGCCGCACCGTCGGATCGAACACCGTTGCCGCCGTGCGGGTGAAACCCTCCGCGTCCGGCGCCACCTCGAACACGCCGACGCCGTCACCGGTCCGGGCCACCACCAGCAGCACGTCGGCCACCTGCCCCCAGGTGACGTAGTGCGCCTCGCCGGTGAGCCGGCCGTCGGCGTCGGCGCGGACACCGACCCCGTCGGGGGTCCAGGTGCCGGCCTTGCCGGTGATCGCCACGGTGCCGATCGCGGTGCCGTCGGCCAGGCCGGGCAGCAGCCGCTTGCGGTCCTCGGCGGTACCGGCGGCCTGCACCAGTGCGACGGTCAGCACCGCGCTGGAGATGAACGGGGCGGGCAGCAGCGCGGCGCCGGTCTCCTCGGCCACCGCCTCGAGTTCGAGGGCGCCGAAGCCCAGCCCGCCGTGCTCCTCGTCGACGAGCATCCCGAGGACACCCTGTTCGGCGAGTTGGCGCCACAGGTCACGGTCGAATCCCTCGTCGGTGGTCATCACCCGACGGACGTCTTGTTCGGTGCACTTGTCGGCGAGGAGTTCGCCGACCGCCGAGCGCAGCTCTGCGCGTTCGGAGACGCTGATCGTCATCGCACTGCCTTTCCCGGGCCGCAGACAGGGGCCCGCCGGATCCATGCTCGGCGCCGGCGGCTCGGGTGTAAATCACGAATCGGATCACCGACACGTTTCCGATCCGGAAACGCCGCTGGTCAGCGGGAGTAGCCGCGAGTGTGCGGTGTCGTCCGCGACGCGCCGCGCGGGCGGACGGATCCGCACATTCGCGGACGCTAGATCGGTGCCACCCGGTCCGCCCAGGGCATGGCCTGCTCGAGCTGGGCGGCCAGCCGGATCAGCAGCGACTCGCCGCCGAGCGGTGCGACGAACTGCACACCCAGCGGCAGACCGTCGTCGGTCCAGTGCAGCGGCAGTGAAATCGCCGGTCGCCCGGTGATGTTCGCCAACTGCGTGTACGGCACCCAGGCGAGGTTCTTGTCGATCATGTCGTCGGCGATCCGGGTGAACCGCAGCACGCCGGCAGTGCGCGTCTTGACCAGCAGGTCGGCTGCGCGCTGTAGCACCGCCGGCAGGTCGAACTCGCCGATCCGCGGCGGCGGGGTGGCCAGCGTCGGGGTCAGCAGCAGGTCGTAGGACTCGAAGAACTCGGTCAGTCGGCGGGTGTGCTCATGGCGGCGGTGCACGGCGTCGAGGTAGTCGACGCTGCCAATCGCCCGACCGAGCGTGGCGAGGACCAGCGTGTCGCGCTCGAACCCGTCGTCACCCGCACCCGAAACACGTTTGGCCTCAGCGAGTTCCCATGCCGTGTAGACGAACCAGCTGAGCAAAAAGTCGCGGGCCAGCGTGGCCTCGTCGTACGGGGCCGCGGTCAGTTCCTCGACGTGGTGGCCCAGCTCGGACAATATCCGTGCGGCGGCCTCGACGGCGGCGAACGCCTCGGGGTGCGGGCGGGGATTGATCGCCGTCGGTACCCGCACGGCAATGCGCAGCCGGCCCGGGTCGGCCCCGACCGACGAGACGAACGACTCCGCCGGCACCGCGGGCAGATACGGGCCCCAGGGTTCGCCGCCGCGGACGATGTCGAGCATGGCGGCGGTGTCACGCACCGTCCGCGACACCACGCCCTGCACCGCCGCACCGTGCATGGACTCGGCGACCGCGGGACCGGACGCGACGAGACCGCGGCCGGGTTTGAGGCCGACCAGCCCGCAGCACGCCGCCGGAATGCGGATCGAACCGCCGCCGTCGTTGGCGCCCGCGCACGGCACGATGCCCGCCGCCACCGCGGCGGCCGAGCCGCCGGACGACCCGCCGGGGGTGCGGGTGAGATCCCACGGATTGCGCGTCGGTCCCCACAGCTGCGGCTCGGTGATGCCCTTGGCGCCGAACTCGGGGGTGTTGGTCTTGCCGAAGATGACCAGCCCCGCGTCGAGCCAGCGCCGCACGATTGTCGAGTGCTCCGGCGCCGGAATGGATTTCAGCGCACGGCAGCCCCGTGAGGTGGGCAGCCCGGCGTAGTCCTGGGCGAGGTCCTTGATCAGAAACGGCACCCCGGCGAACGGGCCCCGAAGCTTCGTCGGCGGCGGCGCGGGAACGTCGCCGACAATCGCGTTGATCCGGGGGTTGACCTCGGCGGCGCGCTCCTGCGCGAGCCGCAGCAACTCACCGGGGGTCACCTCGTTGTCGGCGATCAGCCTGGCCAGCCCGGTGGCATCGTGGGCGCGGTACTCGTCGAAGCGCACCGTACGACAGTACGTGCCGCGCCGTGTTCGCGGACGGCCCGCTGTCCGGGCCGGTGGGGTGTCAGCCCGCGCTGCGCGGCCGGTGGGGTGTCAGCCCGCGCTGCGCGGCCGGGAGGTCAGCGCGGGCCGACCAGGTCTTCCAGTGCGGTTTGCCACTGCGCCAACCGAATCCGGTCGCACACCGCGCGCACCCCGAGGTAGAGCAGGGCCGTCGCGCCGGACAGTCCGACCCAGGCGAGCGCGGCGACCATGATCGCCTCGAGCGCGGCACGACCGGGGGTTCCCGGCGGGGAAACCGGCTTGCCGTCGGGGTCGACCCAGATCTCGACGGTGTCACCGGGTTCGGTCGCCGACGACGCCAGCACGGAGCCGGTGTGCTCGACCCCGTTGACCGACCAGCGCGCGGGCGCGCTGATCAGCCGGGAGCGCGGTCGCTTCGTGACGTCGGGAACCTCGGTGATGACGGCGGGCACGGCGGTGCGGACGGCGGCCTGTTCGGCGTAGCGATCGCGCTGGGTGTCGTACACCGTGGACCCGAGGACCGCGGCGAGTGGGAGGAAGGCCGCCGACATCACGATGGCGAGCAGCAGGACGAGCGCCTCGATCCGGTCGGTGGTGCGTACCAGCGGACCCCGGGCCCACAGTCCCGCCAGCGCGGGCCACCGGGGCAGCCCGAACGTGAAGCTGGTGAACCCCGCCGGACCACCAGCGTGACCGGCGGTCTTGCGCTGGTGCTCGGCGCCGTGGGAACGCACCTCGGTCTCCTTTCGACCCCCTGCATCAATCCCGTGAACCGATGCTGAGTCCATCTTGCACCGGCCGATGAGCAGCGAGTTTGCCTGGTTGTAACAATGCTGCCGCATCCCATTGTGCGGTTTCGACAACGGGGGTGTTCGCAGCGACGCGGGGCGCGCGGAGGCGTGGCCGAGCCGGTCGCACACGGTCGCGCGCCGACCCATGCCCGCGGGCTCCCATGCCGGCCCATGCCGGCGAGAGTGAAGCAGTGGTCGCGATCGGCGCCGAATCGCGACCAGGAATCCTATTCCGTTGCCAGTCAGGCGCGGGTGTAGGCGATGTCGGCGACGGCGCGCGCGTATTCGGTGCCCGCCCCGTCGGTCAGGGTCGCCGACACCGTCGCCAGCCGGCGCCCGACGCGCTCGGTGCCGGTGCTGACCGTCAGCGGTCCGACGTCGATCTGCGGCGAACGGAAGAAGTGCACCGAGAAATCGGCCAGCCGGTAGCCGTCGCCCGGCCCGGTGTGGCCCTGCCCGGCCAGCGCGCAGGCGTGCGCGACGGCCGACGCGATGATCCCGCCCTGGATCGCCCCGTACGGGTTGGCCATCCACTCCTGCGGGGTCATCGCGCACACCGGCCCGGCCTCGGTCACCCGCACGGTCATCGCCAGCAACTCGGTCAACGGCCCGGGGGGTAACTCACCGCGGCTGAGCGCCAACAGGATCCGGCCGCCGTCCCAGCCCGGATCGATCGGCGCGGGGGCGGTGACGTCCAGCCGCGGCGGCGGGGCGGCCGGAAACGTGCTCTGCAGGTCGTCCTTGTCGAGCGCCGCCAACGCCTCGGAGGTCCGGCCCACCCGCACGTCGCGGGCTATCCCGGTACAGATCACCTCCCCGGCGCCGTTGTTGACCGACAGGGTCGCGGTGGCCTGCGCGTCGTCGCGGTGCGCCAGGTCCGACGCGAGTCGCAGGGTGTCACCCAGCCGCGCCGGCGCGCCCGCGGTCAGCGCGAGCCAGGCCTGCACCGTCCCGATCGGCTCGGTGAACGAATGCCAGTACACGCCACTGCTGATCCCCTCGGCGGCCGACGCGTACGCCGCCATCTCGATCACGCCGCGATGGTCGACCAGCGCCGGGCCGATCTGCTGTTCCAGCACCAGCGCGGCGCCCTCCTTGCGCATGTTGCCGGCACCGAAGTGGTGCAGCGGCCCCGCCGTCCTGCTCACGGCCGACATCCTCTCCCAGCCCGCCGGCGCGTGCGCCACCGGGATGGGGTTTTCCGTTGTACGCCGCCGGGGAAGAGAGGATGCTGGCAGACACCGACGCTGGAGGTCCGATGCAGCCGATCGCTCCGACCGATGCCCTGTTCCTGGTGGGTGAGTCGCGTGAGCATCCGATGCATGTCGCCGGCCTTCAGCTGTTCCAGCCGCCGCCGGACGCCGGCCCGGAGTTCCTGCGCGGACTCTACGACGCGCTGCTGGCGCAGACCGATGTGCAGCCGACGTTCCGCAAACGCCCGGCCTTCGCCGGCGCGATCACCAACCTGGTGTGGGCCGTCGACAAGGAGGTCGAGCTCGATTACCACCTGCGCCGGTCGGCGCTGCCGGCCCCGGGCCGGGTCCGCGATCTGCTCGAGCTGGCGTCGCGGCTGCACGGATCGCTGCTCGACCGGCACCGCCCGCTGTGGGAGTCGCATCTGATCGAGGGGCTCGACGACGGCCGGTTCGCCGTCTACACGAAGTTCCACCACGCGCTCATCGACGGGGTCTCGGCGATGAAGCTCATGCAGCGGGCGTTGTCGGAGGACCCCGCCGACACCGAGGTGCGCGCCCCCTGGTGCCTGCCGCCGCGCCGCCGCAGCGCACAGGGCGCCGACACCGGGTTACCGCTGCTGCGCACCGCCCGCCGACTGGCCGGCGCGATCACCGGAATCGCGCCCACCACACTGACCCTGGCGCGTTCCGCGCTGCTCGAACAGGAGCTCATGCTGCCGTTCCGGGCGCCGAAGACCATGCTCAACGTCCGCATCGGCGGGGCGCGCCGGGTCGCGGCCCAGTCCTGGCCGCTGGAGCGCATCCGCAACGTCAAGGCCGCAGCCGGAGTGACGGTCAACGACGTCGCGCTGGCCATGTGCGCCGGGGCGCTGCGTGGCTATCTCACCGACCTCGACGCACTGCCGGACACCCCGCTGGTGGCGATGGTGCCGGTCAACCTGCGCACCGAGAACGACACCGACGGCGGCAATCTGGTCGGCGCGGTACTGTGCAATCTGGCCACCGACCTCGACGACCCGGCCGAGCGGCTGCGGGCGATCACCGAGTCGATGCGGCGCACCAAACGGGTCTACGCCGACCTGCCGCGCACCCACCAGCTGGCGGTGTCGGCGCTGCTGGTCGGCGGCGTCGCGCTGGGCCTGCTGCCCGGGTTCGTGCGGACCGCGCCGCCGCCGTTCAACATCGTGATCTCGAATGTGCCGGGGGCGCGGGCCCCGCTGTACTTCGGCGGGGCCCGGCTCGACGGCAACTATCCGCTGTCGATCCCGCTCGACGGCCTGGCGCTCAACATCACGCTGGCCAACTACGCCGGCAACCTCGACTTCGGGTTGGTCGGCTGCCGCCGCAGCGTGCCCCGGCTGCAGCGGCTGCTCGACCACCTCGAGACGGCGCTGAAGGACCTCGAACAGGCCGTCGGGGCGTGACTCAGCGCTGAATCGGCTTGTAGAAGACCAGCCCGTTGCCCTTGTTGTCGTAGACCACCGCGCGCCGCTCGTGGGCGTCGTCGTACGGGCCCTTGACGATGCCGCCGCCGGCCGCCTCCACGGCCTTGGCCGCGCCGTCCACGTCCTCGGTCTTGATGCCGACGACCACCTGCCCGTGGATCGGATGGTCGACCGCGGTCGCCAGCGCCAGGGTCACGCCGCCGCCGTCGAGCGCGGCGAAGTGCGCACCGTCGCGGAACTTCAGCGAGAAGCCCAGGGTCTCGGTGTAGAACTTGATCGACTCGTCGAGATTGTCGGTCGACAAGATGATCATCTTGACTTGCTTATCGCTCACTGCGCCTCCTTCAAACCTCGTCGATGAGGACAATCCGGATTGCCGCACAACAGTATTGCCCAGCGGTGCCGGCTGCGGTCACCCGAACTCGACCAGCGTGTAGGCGCCCCGGTGGTTGCGCAGCAGCGGCCACCGCCACACCGCGGGGTAGACCTTGCCGAAGAAGAAGCCGCGGCCGGCCGGCATCGGCAGATCGTGCACCGCGCGGATGCCCGGCACCGTCTCGGGCAGCCGGGCCAGCTGCGCGGCGGACAGGCTGAACGGCATCGGCGGTACCCGGTAGTGCCGTGACGAGCGCAGCCCGTTGCGGGCCACCTTCGGCACCAGCACCGGCGGCAGGTCGAAGAGCATCCGCCCGCCGGGGAACCGGCGGGCACACTCGGCGATCAGGCCCATCGCCTCGTCGGGCTGCAGGTACATCAGCAGCCCCTCGGCGGTGATGAACACCCCGCCGCTGGCGCCCACCGCGTCGGCCCAGGAGTAGTCCAACGCCGACTGCGCCAGGGCGGTGATCCGCGGCGAGGACGGAAGCAGCCGGTCGCGCAGCTCGATGACCGGCGGCAGGTCGACGCTGATCCAGCGGAAGCCGGCGTCCGGCAGCGCGGCGGAGACCCGCCAGAAGCTGGTCTGCAGGCCTTCGGCGAGCGCGACGACGGTGGCCGACGGATGGTCGCGCAGATAGTCGATGGTGGCGCGGTCGAACGCCAGCGAACGCAGCGCCATCTCCTGGCCCCGGCGGCCGAACTTCTCGAAATCGAAGTCGATGGCGTCGACGAGCCGGATCGCCATCGGGTCGTCGATGATGGGCTGCGGGCGGCGGGCCTGATAGGCGCGGCCGTACAGCGTCAGCAGCGCGGTCTCCGAGACACCGGCGAGGTGGCTGGCATCGACCCGCTCGTGGTCGGCGTGATCCATAACCCGAACCTACCCGCGGCCGGGGCCCGACCGGAGGTGCCGTGTCGAGGCTGCGGATGCGTCACCAGCACGTTCCCACGCGGCGGACCGAGCGAACGCGCGGCCAGCTGCCCGGGCGCGCGTTTTCGGCCCGACGACTTCGCTTGCGCCAGAGGCTTTCCCGCTGTATATCGCGAACTACCAGGTGCTCGCGTTCGTCGCGAGGCGGGAGCTCCCGCCGGTGGTCCTGCTGGATCGGTGTGCGAGACAACGCCCGATAGAATGGTGTTTGGTTTCTTGTCCGCTGCGGCGCGTGCCAACCGGATGGGACCGAGCTAGGGATCGAGTCGAAGCAAAGGCGCTGCGCGACGCGCGACTCGGCGCACAGGAAATGTTCGAACTCGTCATCGACAGCATCATCGAGGGCGTGCAGAACGCCGTGGCTGAACACGCTGCGCATTCGACCCCGCGACCGAACGAGGGCATCGCCACCTAGTCGGTCACAGCGGAGTGGTCATTCCGCGGCGACAGTCTCGCGCGCACCGCCGACGGTTCAGACCAGATAGATCACGAACACCGTGGCGAACAGCACCGCCAGCCAGCCGTCGGTGCCCCACCGCACCCACCGCGGGGCCGAGCGGACCTCCATGAAGTTCCGGAAGATCAGCCGCACCTTGACGATGGTGAGCGCCAGCACCAGCGCGGTGATCGGCACGCTGGCGTGGACGGTCTGGGTGAAGTGGGCGGGCGCCAGCCACCACGAGCCGACGGTGATCGCGGTGAGCGCCACCCAGGTCCAGGTCATCACGCGGCCGGTGCGGGACCGGCGTTCGGTCAGGTCGGTCACGATCACCTCATCACGTAGAGCAGGCCGAAGATGACAACCCAGAGCAGATCGACCATGTGCCAGTAGATCGCGCCGGACTCCACCAGCCAGGTCCGGCGGCGGCTGCGGTTACGCAGTTCGCGGACGACGACGCCGAGCACGATCAGCCCGATCAGCACGTGCAGCAGGTGAACTCCGGTGAACACGTAGTAGAACGAGTAGAACAGGTCGGAGTTGGTGTGACCGGCGCTGATCTTGCTCGCCCACTCGTAGCCCTTGAGGGCCATGAACAGCAGCCCGCAGGCCGCGCCGGCGTAGGTCAGCCGGACCGCCTGGTCGTACCGGCCGGCCCGGGTCGAAAGCACGCTGCGCGCCACGAACCACGAGCTGGTCAACAGCACCACGGTGTTGACCACGCCGATGTTGATGTCGAGGTGCTGCTGGGCGGCCAGGAACGCCTCGTGGTTCATGGTGCGGTAGACCATGTAGACGACGAAATAGCCGCCGAAGATGATCAGGTCGCCGAGCACCATCACCCACATGTGCACATCGCCGGGCAGGTGTTCGGCGTTGCCCGTGCGCGGTTCGGCTACCGCCGAATTCGATTGCGTCATAACGATTTCCTGATTTCAGTCCAGCGGGGGCGAGTCGACCGGTTCGCGGGCGGCGGCTCGGCGCAGCAGCAGGATCAGCGCGCCCAGCCAGAACGTGAAGATCAGCACCGCCCACCAGAACGCCACCGAGCCGTTCCAGGCGAACGGACCGGAGTAGAACACATACATCTGGGTGGCGATCACCTCGGTGACGATCTGCCAGATGCACACGTAGGCAAACCATTTCGGGAAGATCTCGTTCTTGTCGTAGAGGATGGCGATCGCGAACACCAGATAGGCGGCCGAGAAACAGCCCAGCGAGCCGTTGTAGGACAGCATGCCCAGGTCGTAGAGCATGCCGACCAGTTCGGGATCGCGGTCGGCGCGGAAGGTGGCGGTCAAGAAGCACACCGCCACCAGCAGAAAACCGGGTAGCGCCCCCACCCCCATGCCGCCGATGTAGCCGTAGGCGAACACCTTTCCCACCGACATGCGCATCATGTGGTAGGCGACCAGTCCGTTGGTCACCGCCGCCCCGCCGAGCAGGATCAGCAGCACCATGAAGCCGAACTGAATGGTCGTGTGGTGTTCGGCGAAGAACGCGACCTTGCCCTCGGTGGCGACATCCGGGCGCGGCGGCGGAGTCACCCGGGTAAGCACGCAGATGATGACGCCGAACACCGCGTACCACGCGGGGAAGAACCAGGTGACCAGTCGCACGTCGGGTTTGCCGCCGGCCGTGTCGCCGGGGGCCGCGGTGAGCCGGCGGGGCAGCAGCACGCTCACCGGATGACCCCCTCGGCGCGCGCCTGCTCGAGCACGGCCCGGCGCAGCACGAAGAACATCACGATGACGAACGCCGCGAACGCGCCGTTGCGCACCCAGAACGACAGCAGGCCGTCCCACGCCAGGGGGCCGGTCTGGAATACCGCCGCCCCCGCCGAGGGCACAATCGCCAACCCGGTCGCCAGTGAGTAGTGGCCGACCCAACGCGGGAACACCGGGTTCGGGCCGTTGTCGAAGTAGACCGCCAGCGCCAGCAGGACGAACTGGGCGAACACCATGCCGATCGGGGCGATGAACACGATCCAGGCCAGGTCGTTGAGCACCTGGATGATCTCGGGATCACGGTCCGGGCGGAACGCCGCAACGAGGAAGAAGATGTTCGACAGCGCGAAGATGGTGGCGCCGCTGACCGCCGCGGTCAGGTAGCAGTAGGCGAAGACGTGGCTCTGGGTGCGCATCCGCTTCATCTGCACCACGATCACCATGAAGAACGGCAGCACCATGATTCCGCACAGGTTGAACGTGACCTGGCTGAACCGAATCCACGCGGTGTTCTCGGCGTAGAACCGGGCCACCTGTTCGGGGGTGAGCAGAGGGGACAGCGGTGGCCAGAAGCCGGGGAAGGCCAGCAGCGCGATCAGTAACACGGCCCCGACCGCGGGCCCCGTCCACAGGGACACCCACTGGGCCTTGATGTTGCCGGCCTTGGGGAGGTCCTGCACCTCCTCGAGAATCTGCACGCCCACCTCCGCGATGACTTCAGTCAGACAGCAGCACCGTCACGTCGCCAGCGTCGCTCTCTCGCGAACAGACAAAGACACTGGTAGTTCCCGGTATTGCTGTGGGGGACAATAGATGGCCCGGGGCGCGTTGCCAAGTGTCCGCTTGATTCAAGTCAGCGAAAACAGGCGCGACCCGGCGCGATCCCGGCTGGTCACGCCGACGGCCGCTATCTTGGTCTTGCGAAGGGACACCACGGCGGCCGCCGACCACCACGGCCGCTGCCCATGCGCCGTCCGCCCCGGACGGCGACGTTGACAGGGGGCCGATGAGCAGGGGGCCGATGAGCAGGCCGACGAGCGACGACCGCGAGACCAGCCGCGCAACCGAAGACGCCACCGCGGCGACATCGCGGGTGATCGCGCGCCCGCCGGTCGATCCGGCGACAGCGCGGGCCTTCGGCCGCCCGGCGGGTGTCGACAGCGCGTTCGCCGGCCCCGACCAGCGCCGCGACCAGGGCGAGTACACCCCCACCGAACAGTCCCCGATCCCGGTTGTCGCCGCGGTGTTCGGCGGCCCGGGCAACGGCGATGACGACGCCGAGGAGGTCGGCGGCATCGAGGGGTTGCACGAGATCGCGGCCGACAGGAACGCCGACGGCGAGGCCGGGAGCGAACCGGCGGACCGGGACCTACCGCCCGCTCATCCGCTGCCGAAGGCCGGCCTGCGCGAGATGCTCTTCGGCAAGCGGCTGACCTGGTCGGCGATCGCGGCGCTGGTGGTGCTCGCGCTCGGGTTCGGCCTGCTCGGCGGCTGGGTGGGCCGGATGACCGCGGAGGTGATCGACGCCTTCATGAAACCGAAGGTCACCGTGTCGTCCACCACCGGCGGCGAACTGCCCGAAGGGCGGTTCGCCAGGGTGGCCGCCGCGGTGGCCGACTCGGTGGTGACGGTCGAGACCATGAGCGAGTCCAGGGGCGGCCAGGGCTCGGGCGTGGTGGTCGACGGCCGCGGCTACATCGTCACCAACCACCACGTGGTCGCCGAGGCCGCGAACGACTCCGAGCGGTTCCGGACCACGGTGATCTTCAATGACGGCAAGGAGGTGCCGGCCGTCATCGTGGGCACCGACCCGGAGACCGACCTGGCGGTGCTCAAGGTCACCGACGTCGACAACCTCACCGTCGCGCGACTGGGCGACTCGGACAAACTGCGGGTGGGCGATGAGGTGATCGCCGCCGGCGCCCCGCTGGGCCTGCGCAGCACCGACACCCAGGGCATCATCAGCGCGCTCGACCGGGCGGTGCGCATCAACAAGAACAGCGGCGGTTCGAGGGACGTCGTCATCGACGCGGTGCAGACCGACGCCCCGATCAACCAGGGCAACTCCGGCGGCCCACTGGTGAACATGAACGCCGAGGTGATCGGGATCAACACGGCCGGCAAATCGCCGAGCGGCAGCTCCAGCGGGCTCGGGTTCGCCATCCCGATCAACGAGGTGCGCCGCGTGGTGCAGTCGCTGATCCAGACCGGCGAGATCCGTCACCCGACCGTGGGGGTGGGCGCCCAGACGTTCAACGAGGAGACCGAGCGGGGCGGCGCCAAGATCACCAAGGTCGACCCGGGCGGTCCGGCGGACCGCGCCGGGATCAAGGAGGGTGACATCGTCACCAAGGTCGGCGACCGGGTGATCGAGAGCGTCGACGATCTCGTCGTCGCGGTGCGCAAGCTGCCCATCGGCAAGGAGACCCCGGTCGAGGTGTTGCGTGACGGCCAGACACTCACCGTGTCCGTCAGCCCCGAGCAGATGGACGCGAAGAAGAAGCGTTAGCGCGGGTTTCCCGGCTGCGGGGTCACCCCCGCTGGGGTCGTGCGCCGCGACCGTGGACGATGTCGGCCCGGTCGGGATCCCAGCGGTTGTAGAACACCACGTCGCCGACCGGCCGACGCCGCAGCGGACCGTGGCGGCCACGCGGCCACCCCACCACGACGTGTCCGGCGATGAACCAGCTGTCGGGGACGCCCACCGCCGCCCGCAGGATCTGTTCCCCGCCGTAGGACGCCCAGCTGGTGAAGCATGCGCCGAGACCAAGGGCGCGAGCGGCCAGGAAGAAGTTCTGCATCGCGGGATAGATCGACCCGCCCTGCAGGTATTCTGACGCGAACTCGGTCTTGTAGGCGGTGAACAACACCGAGGTGCGTTCGCCGGCACGCTCGTGCAGTTCGTAGATCGCCCGGTTGTTGCGGGCCTGCCGGCTGGTGTCCGCCGGATCGGGCCGGGTCATCCCGTAGACGGATTCGATGGTCTGCAACGCGATTCGGGCGGCTTCGGCGACCGCCGCGCGTTGTTCGGGCGCGTCGAGTACCACGAACCGCCAGAGTTGGGCATTGGCACCATTGGGCGCCCAGGTCGCAGCCTGCAGGCAGCGGTTGAGTGTCTGGGCGTCGACGGGTTCATCGGTGAACCGGCGTATCGACCGAGCGGTGGACATCACTTCCCAAACATCGTCCGCCGCTTGATGGTTCGCGTGTTGATGATCCGGCACGAGTTCGGCCCACTCCTTCCCGACGGTGGTGTGCGGTGGTGGCGTCGGCGCACCGACAACCGTAACGTCGCCGCGGCCGGAACAATCCCGAATCCGGGGCGACTGCCGGGATTCGACGGTCAGTCGTAGATCACAGCCTCGCCGCGGCGGCGCAGTTCGGCCAGCCTGTCGCGCATCGCCTGCAGCTGTTCGGGCCGATGACCGACCCAGTCGGTGAGCTCACCCACGATGCGTACCGGTTCACGGGTACGGTACGACCGCGTCGGATTGCCGGGCAGCTTCTTATCGGTGACGTTCGGGTCATCCTCCAGCGGACCCTGCGGTTCGACGATGTAGATGCGGCCGGGACCGTCGCCGCGGGCCAGTTCGGCCGCCCAGACGGCCGCATCGAGGGTTTGCGTCACGTAGACGTGGTTCATGATGCGGCCGTCTTCGAAGTTGGACGGCCGACCGGGCACCAGGTAGTCGCCGACCTTCAGGTCGGCCTTCGTGCCGTGCAGATACGCACCGGACTCGTGCATCTCAAAGGGTTTGGGCGGGTTCGGCACTCGAGATCTCCCTGGTCGCGGTCTGTGGCCGGTCGATTGTGCAGCACGCCCCGGGCCTTGCGGCAAGCTCCGGTTCCCGTCGTACAGTGAGAGTGGGACAGAGCATCGGCCGTCCGCGTGCGACCGAACGACGCGGCGCCACAGTCGGATTCCGTCGAGGCTTCTAAGCTGATTCCTTTGTGCGCCAAAGGATCTTGAGGCGCGGATCGGATCAGGAAGACAATTGCCGACGGTGTGCGAGTGTCACACGCTCGACGGCAGCGGACCGCCAAGCTTGGCCGGACGGCACCACAGCGCGGCCACCAGGCACGACACCGCGGCGAGGCCGAACGCGGCGTGCACGCCGAGGGTGTCGGCGGTGCCGCCGAGCAGCGCGGCGGCCAGTGGTCGCGAGCCGAGGAAGCCCACCAGCCACAGCGCCATGATGCGGCCGCGCAGTTCCTCCGGCGCGCGTTCCTGCACCAGGGTCGACAGCCCGGTCATCGCCCAGCCGAACGCCAACCCGGCCAGGGCGAACCCGGCCAGCGCCACCGCCGGCGTCGTCGCCACCGCGGGTACCGCGCAACCGGCGGCCAGCGTGGCCAACCCGATGGTCGAGACCTTCGTCGAGGCCAACCGGCCGCGCATCATCGCCAGCGAGATCATGCCGACCGCCGAGCCGACCCCGAACACCGCCGAGAGGGTGCCGACCATCCGGGCGCCGCCACCGAGCGCGTCGGCCAGCGACGGGGTGAGCGTGATGGACGAGTCCGAGGCCAGACCGACCGCGGTCACCCCGAGCAGCGCCAGCAGCAGCGGGCGGTCCCGCCAGACGTAGCGCAGCGCGACGCGGACCCGGTAGTCGGTGCCCGGCGGATGGGCCGGCGGCCGTGGGAAGGTGATGGCCAGCAGGAAGAACGCGAACACCGCGTGCAGCACCGCGCTGAGTGCGAACGCCGACGCCGCGCCGAGGTGGGCGGCCAGATACGCCCCGAGCGCCGGGCCGACGATGCGCCCCACCGTCATCGGCATGCTGTTCAGCGCCATCGCGGTGGACAGTTCGCCGTCGCGGATCAGGTTCGGCACCACCGACTGCATCGCGGGCCCGCCGACCACGAAACCGAATCCGACCAGCAGGGTGCCGAGCAGCACCGGAAGACCCGCGGCCATGCCGGTGCTGTCGGGCTGGACGAACATCCACACCGCGATCAGCCCGGATCCGGCGACGCACAGCACCCGGCCGAGCAGGATCTGGCGCATCGGTTCGCCGGTGTCGGCCCACTTGCCGCTGACCGGGCTGAGGATCAGTTGCGGGGCGAACTGGACCACGCCCACCAGACCCACCATCAGCGCCGAGCGGGTGGCCTGGTACATGACGATCGCGGCGACCAGACCGTGGGTCCACACCGCGACGACCGAGAACATCTTGCCCCAGAACAGTGCCCCGAAGACGGGGTCGAAGATCAGGCCCAGCGCGCCACGCGGCGGCAGCGTGCCGCCGCGTTCGGCGGATGCGGGATGCGTCGCGGTCATCGGGTTCCCGCCTGTTCGAAGCGCTCGGTCAGTCGGTCCAGCAGCGTGATCAGGGTGTCGACGTCCTCGGACGGCCAGTCCGCGATGAGGTCGGCGACCAGATCGCGCCGCCGGTCGGTCACCAGGTCCAGCGCCTTGCGGCCGGCGTCGGTGAGCACCAGCGTGCAGCGGCGCTGATCGTCGGCGGACGACGTCTTCGACAGCAGTCCGGCCGCGACCACGGCCGCCACCGAACGGCTGGCGGTCGAGTGTTCGACGGCCATGAACTCGGCGACGTCGCGAATCGACGCGCCCCCGCTGTGCTGGCACTGCTCCACCGCGCGCAGCACCCGCAGCGTGGAGGGGTTGGCCACCGGGCCGCCCGCATCGAGGACCCGCCGCCGCCAGCCCGGACGCTGCCGCGCGACCGCGAGGCGGGTCAGCAGTTCGTCGAGCTGGTCGTAGCGGGAGGTCTGGTGAACGGGCACTAAATATGCATAGCACATACATATTTCTCGGGGCGAATCGGACCCCGCGACGGTCCGACAGCGCGGCGCGGCGACAGGGCGCCGGTGACAGGATGCGGACGTGACCTTGACGCGTCTGCATGATCCGCAGTCCCGCAGCTTCGCCAGTGACAACTACGCCGGCGCGCATCCGGCGGTGCTCGCCGCGATCGCCGCCGCCAACGACGGCCATCAACCCGCCTACGGCGAGGACGTCTACACCCGGCGGCTGCAGGAGGTGATCCGCGCGCACTTTGGTGCGCGCGCCGAGGTCTTTCCGGTGTTCAACGGCACCGGCGCGAACGTCATCGCGTTGACCGCGGTGCTGCCCCGCTGGGGCGCGGTGATCGCGCCGGACACCGCGCACATCCACACCGACGAGGCCGGAGCACCGGAACGGGTGACCGGCCTGAAACTGCTCACCGTGCCCAGCGCCGACGGCAAGCTCACCCCCGAACTCGTCGCGCGCGAGGCCTGGGGCTGGGGCGACGAGCACCGCCCGCAACCACTGGCGGTGAGCATCACCCAGACCACCGAGCGGGGCACGCTCTACACCCCCGACGAGATCCGCGCGGTCGCCGACTACGCCCACGCCCACGGCATGGCGGTGCACCTGGACGGCGCGCGGATCTGGAACGCCGCCGCCGCGCTCGGCGTGCCGCTGCGCGAGTTCACCACCGACGCCAGCGTCGACGTGCTCAGCCTCGGCGGCACCAAGAACGGTCTGCTCGGCGCCGAGGCCGTCGTCGTGCTCGACCCGGACCGCGCCGCCGGGCTCACCTACCTGCGCAAGCTCGGCATGCAGCTGGCCAGCAAGATGCGGTTCCTGTCGGCGCAGCTGCTGGCGCTGTTCGACGACGACCTGGGGCTGCGCAACGCCGCGCACGCCAACGCGATGACCGCGCGGCTGCGCGCGGCGCTGGCGGCCGGCATCGCCGACGGCCGACTGCCCGGCCTGCGCTTCACCCAGGACAGCCCGGCCAACGCGATCTTCGCGGTCCTGCCGGAGGGCATGGCCGACCGGTTGCGGCGGCGGGTGCACTTCTACGACTGGGACGCCGCGCGCCGCGAGGTCCGCTGGATGACGGCCTGGGACACCACCCCCGAGGACGTGGACAGGTTCGTCGCGATCATCTTCGACGAGTTCGGTTCGTCCCCGCCGAGCGTGAAGCCGCGGCTGTGATTCACCCGAAATCGCGACCATGGCTTCACGTTCGGCGACATGGGCATAAGAGGCATAAGGCGACTCAAGGGGGTACATGTTTCTCGTCGTGCTCGGCGCGGTGCTCGCGCTGATCAGCCTCTACCTGTGGCAGCGCCTGATCCGCGACACCACCCGGCCGGGCCGGGTGCGCCGCGTCCTCACCGCCGCCCACCTGGTGCTGACGACATTGCTGTTCGCCGCGCTGATCGGCCCCCGCTTCGTCGGGGTGAACGAATCCCGGTGGTACGCCTGGCCGGGCTATCTGTGGCTCGGCGCGATGTGGTACCTGCTGCTGCTCCTGCTGGCGTTCGAACCGGTGCGGCTGGTGCTGCGGGCCGTGCTCGCCCGGCGGGCCCGCGCGAACGCCGACCCCGGCCCCGACGAACCGGCCGAGCGGCCGAACCCGGACCGGACACTCGACCGGCGCCTGTTTCTGGCCCGCGCCGGGGCGGTGGCCGCCGGAGCGGTCTCGGTCGGGCTGGTCGGAATCGGCGCGGCCACCGCGCTCGGACCCCCGGCAGTGGTGCGGCTGCCGGTGCGGCTGCGCCGGCTCGACCCGGCCCTCGGCGGCTACCGCGTCGCGGTGGTCTCCGACATCCACCTCGGGCCGCTGATGGGGCGGGCGCACACCGAGCGCATCGTGGCGATGATCAACCGGGCCGAACCCGATCTGGTCGCGATCGTCGGCGATCTGGTGGACGGCACCGTCGACGAACTCGGCCGGGCGGCGGAACCGCTGCGGGACCTGGTCTCCCGGGACGGCGTCTTCTTCGTCACCGGCAACCACGAGTACTTCGTCGACGACCCGGACGGTTGGGTCCGGGAGCTGGACCGGCTCGGGGTGCACACGCTGCGCAACGAGAACACCCTGATCCGCCGCGGCGGCGCCGCGTTCCACCTGGCCGGGGTCAACGACCTGGTGGGTAACCGGCGGGCCGACGGGCCGGATCTCGACCGGGCGCTGTCCGGCGTCGACGCCGCCCGGCCGACCGTCCTGCTCGCCCACCAACCGGTGCTGGTCGGCGAGGCGGCCCGGCGCGGCGTCGACCTGCAACTGTCCGGGCACACCCACGGCGGCCAGCTGTGGCCGTTCCACTACCTGGTGCGGCTGGAGCAGCCGGCGCTGGCCGGGCTGTCGGCCGTTGGCGACACCCAGCTCTACGTCACCCGCGGCGCCGGGTTCTGGGGCCCGCCGGTGCGTATCGGGGCGCCGCCGGACATCACGGTGCTCACCCTGCAGCCCGGCACCTGATGCCCCCGCGATGAGTTCGCGCCGCGGCGCGGGTCTACCCCGACATGGACATGAAAATCACGCCGTGCCTGTGGTTCGACAACAACGTGGACGAGGCCGCGAAGTTCTACACCTCGGTGTTCCCGAACTCCCACATCGAGGGGTTCTGGCGCTACAACGAGGCCCATCCCGACCGCGCCGGTGAGATCGGCTACGGGACATTCGTCCTCAACGGCCAGCGCTTCCTCGGCATCAACGGCGGGCCGATGTTCAGGTTCACCGAGGCCGTGTCGTTCGAGGTGCGGTGCGCCGATCAGGCCGAGGTCGACTACTACTGGGACAGGCTCGTCGACGGCGGCGAGGAGTCGCACTGCGGCTGGCTCAAGGACCGCTACGGGCTCAGCTGGCAGATCGTGCCGCAGCGGCTCTACGACCTGATCGAAGACCCCGACCCGGCGGTGTCGCTGGCCGCCACCCAGGCGATGTACGCGATGCACAAGATCGTCGTCGCCGACCTGGAGGCCGCGGTGGCCAACCGCTGACCACCGCCGGGGTCCCGGGCGCGGTCAGTTGCCGCCGGCCGCCGCCGACACCTCCTGGCCGTCGACGGCGCCCTCCCCGTCGGAGGACGGTTGGCTCGGCTCGCTCTCCTGTGGGCGGCGCAGATGCTCGGTGCCGGGCACCCCGCCGAGCGCCTCGATCACCGCCCGCAGCTTGGCGGCCTCCTCCTCGGTCGGGACCTCGCCTGCCTCCAGATCGTTGATCAGATCCACCGGCAAACCCGCCCCGGCGGCCACCTCCTCGGCGCTCAGCCGGGCCGCGATCCGGGTCGCGTACAGCTGCTGGCCCAGGCTCGACCCCGGTGCGGCGGCGGCGCGCTCCATCAGGCTGTCGTAGCGCTTGCGTACCTGGCTCAGCTCGTTGATGACCGTGGGTGTGGAGCGGGGCCGCGCCGCCGCCTCCGCCAGCCCGGCGCGCAGTTTGCGCAAGCCGGCCAGCACCACGTCCGCGCGTTTGTGGAAGTTCCTGTCCTCGGGGAACGGCAGCGCGTCGATCGCTGCGTTGTACATGTGCATCGCGGCCTCGGAAAGGCTGACGATGACGGACGATTCACCTTCCGGCGGCATGTGTTGCATCGGACCTCGATCCTGTTCGTCGACTGCGCAGCTTGCGTTGAGGTTAGCGTTGTCGCTCCCGGGCCGTCCGCTGCAGGTGGGTCGGCAAACTCCGCCCCGGCCGGCGGCGTGGTTGTGGCCGTGGTCGGGCGGCGCGGCCGCTGCCGTGGTTTCTAAAGTGAAGCGGGCGCGGACGCCGAACAGACGGGGAGCCGAGATGACCAACCACTGGCAGTCACTCATACCGCCCGACGTGCGCACTGCCGGTGCCGAGTATCTCCCGCGGTCCGTTCTGCCCACCGACTACCGGGACTCGGCGGTCGAGCGGTGGCGCACCGCACTGCTGATCCTCGCCGGGGTGCTGGGGCTGGCCGCCATCGCATGGTTCGTCCTGTTCGCTCCGGGCGAGAGCGGTTCGAAGGCGCAGTGGTTCTTCGGCGCCGTGGTGCTGGTGGCGGTGCTGGTGTCGATGTGGCAGACCCACGTGGTGTTGGCGCAGGTGCGGCGGGAGACCAGCGAGGCGGTCGAGCGGCTGCGCAAGGAAGTCGCCGCGGCCGAGGAGCGCACCGCCCGCGAACTGACCCTGGCCCGGCAGGTGCACGAGGCCGAGCTGAGCGCCCAGCGGGAGGTGGCCCGCAGCGAGCTGACCGCCCAGACCGAACACGCCCGCGTCGAACGGGCACTGCTGCTCGCCCAGCAGCAGCGCCTGGCGATGGTCGGGGTGTCGCGCGCGGTCAACACCAGCACCCAGGCCCTGGCCGCGTTGTGGAACCAGGCGGCGACCGTGCTGGACCTGCCCGACCCGCAGGCGCGCCAGCAGGCCATGCATCCGCTGTTCGAGCAGATCGCCCAGCAGGTCAACGAGTTCTCCGTCGAGCTGGCCAACGCGCACCTGCTGGTCGAGGACGAGCGGCTGCACCAGGCGCTCGACGACGTCAACGAGGCGGTGCTGATGGCGCTGCAGATCGCCGAGGACGTGCACTCCGCCGTGGTCGACGGCCGCGAACCCGACGCGGCGGCGGTGACGTCGGCGCAGCGGTTGATGCACAGCAAGGCCGCCCGGGCGCGGGAACTGGCGTGGCGGTTGCTGCGCTCGGGGATCGAGATGCCGCCCGCCAACGGTCAGGTCGACCGCGTCCCGCGGGGCGCCGAGGCCGCAACCGACCGCGACGCCACCGCGGCCTCCGACGCCGACGGCACGAGCACCGGCGCCGAGGACACCGCCGCCGACAGGGCCACCAACGGATCCGGCGCCCCCGACGGTGCCACCGCCACTGCCTCCGGCGACGCGAAACGCACGCTCCCGGTCGGGCCGCTGCCGATCATCGGAAAGGTACCCGGCCGCTAGGCGACCGGGCGGTTCAGCCGGCGGGACGGTTCAGGCGCGGGCGGGCGGTGCGGGCTGGGCGATCGGCGTACACAACCCGGTGTTGGCGTCGAGGTACTTGCCCTCGATGCAGAACGGCGCGCACCCGTAGATGACGCCGGTCTGGCCGGGTGGACAGCAGCAGTTGCCGGGCTGGGCAGCGGCGGACGGGGTGACCACGAAGGCCGACAGCCCGACGACCAGGGCAGCCGCGGACAGGGCTGCGGTCGCCGCCCGGCGCAGGGTCTCGATCGGCGTCATGTGGGGCAGTGTAGGCGCCCGCTCAGGTCCCGCAGAAGGTCTGGTAGGGACCGAAATCCTCCGGCGCCGGTTCGGCGTAGCGCTCGAAGCCCGGCCGCTCGTCATAAGGGGCGCGGATCGCCTCGACCAGCCGGTGCAGCGGCGCGAGATCCCCGGCCGTGGCGGCGGCCAGCGCCTCCTCGACCAGGTGGTTGCGCGGAATGTAGGCGGGGTTGACCCGGTCCATCACCGCGGCGTCCGGCTCCAGCGCCCGCCAGCGCGCCAGCCAGTCGTCGAAACCCGCCGGGTCCACACCGAACATCGCGCGCACCGGCTCGACCTCGCCGCGGGCGGCCCGTCCGAGCCGGCGGAAGAACGAGGTGAAATCGACCCGGTTGGCGGCCAGCAGCGCGATCAGGTCGTTCATCAACGGGGTGGCGACGTCCTCGGCGAGCCCGGCCGGCAGCCCGAGCTTGGCGCGCATGCCGGCGTCCAGGGCCGCCTGGAACCGCGGCCCGAATTCCTGCAGCCGTACCTGTGCGAGCGCGATCGCGGTGTCCTGGTCGTCGTGGATCAGCGGCAGCAGCGTCTCGGCGAACCGGGCCAGGTTCCAGCCCATGATCGTCGGCTGGTTGCCGTAGGCGTACCGGCCCCAGGTGTCGATCGAGCTGAACACCGTCTCCGGGTGGTAGGCCTCCATGAACGCGCACGGGCCGTAGTCGATGGTCTCCCCGGAGATCGTGGTGTTGTCGGTGTTCATCACGCCGTGCACGAACCCGACCAGCATCCACCGGGCGACCAGGTCGGCCTGCGCCGCGACCACCGCGTCGAACAGCGCCAGGTACCGGTTGTCGGCCTGCGCGGCCTGCGGGTGGTGCCGGGCGATCGCGTGGTCGGCCAGCCGCCGCAGCAGCCCGGGATCGCCGGTGCTCGCCGCGTACTGGAAGGTGCCCACCCGCAGATGGCTGCGCGCCACCCGGGCCAGCACCGCACCCGGCAGCAGCGTCTCGCGCTGCACGCTGCGCCCGGTCGCCACCACCGCCAGCGCCCGCGTGGTCGGGATGCCCAGCGCGTGCATGCCCTCGCCGACGATGTACTCGCGCAGCATCGGGCCGACCGCCGCCAACCCGTCGCCGCCGCGCGCGAACGGAGTCGGCCCCGAACCCTTCAGGTGCAGGTCGCGCAGCTCGCCGCCCGGGGTGGTCAGCTCGCCGAGCAGCAGCGCCCGCCCGTCGCCCAGCCGCGGCACGTAGCCGCCGAACTGGTGCCCGGCGTAGGCCTGGGCCACCGGGACCGCGCCCGGCGGCAGCACCGTGCCGGTCAGCAGCCCGACGCCGTCGGGCCCGCGCAGCCAGTCGGGGTCGAGCCCGAGTTCGACGGCCAGCGGCTCGTTGAGCACCAGCAGCCGCGCCTCCGGCACCGGTTCGGCCTGCCAGCGCACCGCCAACTCGGGCAGTTCGCGCGCGAACCGGTCACCCAGGACGACGCCCGCGGAGGTCAACTCGGTGCTCACCTCCCCCAGCCTACGGAGCGGACGGCCCGTGGTGGGTATGGTGAGGCTCCCGGCCCGCGCACGCGGTGGTCGAGCACCGACCGCCCGCCCGGCCGGGACGTTCTTTTCTCGAATGAGGAGCATGTGGGGTGACCCTCAACACCATCGCGCTCGAGTTGGTGCCGCCGAACAGCGACGGACCGGACGGCGGCCGTGAGCAGGCCGTCGAGGACGCGCGCAAGGTGCTGCGCTGCGCCGCCGAGACCGGGCTCGAGGGCCGCATCGGGCACGTGATGATCCCCGGGATGATCGAGGAGGACCCCGACCGGCCGATCCCGATGAAGCCGAAGATGGACGTCCTCGACTTCTGGACCATCATCCGGCCGGAACTGCCCGGAATCCGCGGGCTGTGCACCCAGGTGACCGCGTTCCTGGACGAGCCGGCGCTGCGGCGGCGGCTCGGCGACCTGAGCGCGGCCGGTTTCGACGGCATCGCGTTCGTCGGGGTGCCGCGCACCATGAACGACGGCGAAGGCCACGGCGTGGCGCCCACCGACGCGCTGAGCATGTTCGCCGACCTGGTGCCCAACCGCGGGGCCATCCTCATCCCGACCCGCGACGGCGAACAGGGCCGGTTCGAGTTCAAGTGCGAACGCGGCGCCACCTACGGCATGACGCAGCTGCTGTACTCCGATGCGATCGTCGGGTTCCTGCGCGAATTCGCCCGGCGCACCGACCACCGCCCGGAGATCCTGCTGTCGTTCGGGTTCGTGCCCAAACTCGAGGCCAAGGTCGGGCTGATCAACTGGCTGATCCAGGACCCGGGCAACCCCGCGGTCGCCGCCGAGCAGGAGTTCGTGCGCCGGCTGGCCGGGCTCGAGCCGGCCGACAAGCGCAAGCTGATGGTGGACCTGTACAAGCGGGTGATCGACGGGGTGGCCGACCTCGGGTTCCCGCTCAGCGTCCACCTCGAGGCCACCTACGGGGTGTCGGTGCCGGCGTTCGAGACGTTCGCCGAGATGCTCGCCTACTGGTCGCCGGGCCAGGGCTGACGCCCGGCGCTCACGCCGGCTGCCGGGTCGGCAGGATCACCAGCTGCGCCAGGGGATGGACGCGGCCCGTCGCCCCGACGATCCGCTGCCGGCCGAACTGGTCGGCGACCTGGCCGTCAACTACGAGAGCTTCGCCGTCCGAGCAGGCGCTGCGGTTGCTGGCCAACTGCAGCGGCACTACGCCCACCCCGGCGGCCGACGCGGGCGTGCAGCCGTCCTGAACCCCCACCTATCCTGGGTCCGGTGTCCGACCCGTCCGTCGCGGAACTGCGCAGGCGCCTGGACGGGCTGACCACCCGCGACGCCGCCCGGTTCGGCCGCCGCCTGCGGCAGTTGCGCGGCGCCAGCCCGGACCAGGTCGCCCGACTCGCCGAACAGATCCGAACCGCCGAAGCGCAGGCGGCCGCGCGCGCCGCCGCGGTGCCCGCGATCAGCTATCCCGACCTTCCGGTCAGCGACCGGCGGGACGAGATCGCCGCCGCGATCCGGGAGAACCAGGTGGTCGTGGTGGCGGGGGAGACCGGCTCGGGCAAGACCACCCAGCTGCCCAAGATCTGCCTGGAACTCGGCCGCGGGGTGCGCGGCATGATCGGACACACCCAGCCCCGCCGGCTGGCCGCCCGCACCGTCGCCCAGCGGATCGCCGACGAACTGCACACCCCGCTCGGCGACATCGTCGGCTACACGGTGCGATTCACCGACCGGGTCGGCGACCGCACCCTGATCAAGCTGATGACCGACGGCATCCTGCTGGCCGAGATCCAGCGCGACCGCCGGCTGCTGCGCTACGACACGCTGATCCTCGACGAGGCCCACGAACGCAGCCTCAACATCGACTTCCTGCTCGGGTATCTGCGCGAACTACTGCCGCGCCGGCCCGACCTGAAGGTGATCGTCACCTCGGCGACGATCGAACCCGAGCGGTTCGCCGCGCATTTCGCCACTGACGCCGGCCCGGCCCCGATCGTCGAGGTGTCCGGCCGCACCTATCCGGTCGAGATCCGCTACCGCCCGCTGGAGGTGCCGGTCGCGGCCGAGGACTCCGACGACCCCGACGACCCCGATCACGAAGTGGTGCGCACCGTGATGCGCGATCAGATCGAGGCCGTCGTCGACGCGGTCAAGGAGCTGGAGTCCGAACCGCCCGGCGACGTGCTGGTGTTCCTGTCCGGGGAACGCGAGATCCGCGACACCGCCGAGGCGTTGCGCGCCGCCTACGATCCGGCGACCACCGAGGTGCTGCCGCTGTACGCGCGGCTGTCGAGCGCCGAACAGCAGCGGGTGTTCCAGCCGAGCCGGCTGCCGCGCCGCATCGTGCTGGCCACCAACGTCGCCGAGACGTCGCTGACCGTGCCGGGGATCCGCTACGTCATCGACCCCGGCACCGCCCGGATCTCCCGGTTCAGCCGGCGCACCAAGGTGCAGCGGCTGCCGATCGAACCGATCTCGCAGGCGTCGGCCGCGCAGCGGGCCGGCCGCTCCGGCCGGGTGGCGCCGGGCGTGTGCATCCGGCTGTACTCGCAGGAGGATTTCGAGGCACGGCCGCGCTACACCGATCCGGAGATTTTGCGCACCAACCTCGCCGCGGTCATCCTGCAGATGGCGGCGCTGAATCTCGGTGACATCGAGACGTTTCCGTTCCTCGACCCGCCGGACCGGCGGGCGGTCCGCGACGGGGTGGCGCTGCTGCAGGAGCTCGGCGCCTTCGACGCCGGCGGTGCGATCACCGAACTGGGGCGCCGGCTGGCCCGGCTGCCGGTGGACCCGCGGCTGGGCCGAATGATCCTGCAGGCCGAGACCGAGGGCTGCGTGCGCGAGATCCTGGTGCTGGCCGCCGCGCTGTCGATCCCCGACCCGCGCGAGGTGCCCACCGACCGGCAGGAGGCGGCCCGGCAGCGGCACGCCCGCTTCGCCGACGAGCACTCCGACTTCATCGCCTACCTCAACCTGTGGCGCTACCTGAGCGAGCAGCGAAAGGAACTGTCCGGCAACGCGTTCCGCCGGATGTGCCGCGAGGAGTTCCTGAACTACCTGCGGGTGCGGGAGTGGCAGGACCTGGTCGGCCAGCTCACCACGATCGCCGGTGAGCTGGGAATCCGGCCGCAGGACGAACCGGCCGACCCGGACCGGATCCACGCGGCGCTGCTGGCCGGTCTGCTGTCGCACGTCGGCATGCGCAGCGACCTGAAAGGCGCCGACGCCAGGGGGCGCGGCGGCCGGGGCCCGGACAGCCGGGAGTTCCTGGGGGCACGCAACAGCCGGTTCGTGCTCGCGCCCGGGTCGGTGCTGGCCAAACGCCCGCCGCGGTGGGTGGTGGTCGCCGACCTGGTGGAGACCAACCGGCTCTACGGCCGCATCGCCGCGCGGATTCAGCCCGAGACCGTGGAGCGGGTTGCCGGGGATCTGGTGCAGCGCAGCTACAGCGAACCGCACTGGGACGCCAACCGCGGCGCGGTGATGGCCTACGAGCGGGTCACGCTGTTCGGGCTGCCGCTGGTGCCGCGCCGCCGGGTCGGCTACGGCAATGTCGACCCCGAGGTGGCGCGCGAACTGTTCATCCGGCACGCCCTGGTCGAGGGCGACTGGCAGACCCGCCACCGGTTCTTCGCCGAGAACGCCCGGCTGCGAGCCGAACTCGCCGAACTGGAGGACAAGCACCGGCGCCGCGACCTGCTGGTCGGCGACGACGAGATCTACGCGTTCTACGACGCCCGCATCCCGGCGTCGGTGGTCTCGGCGCGGCACTTCGACGCGTGGTGGAAAAAGCAGCGGCACAAGACCCCCGACCTGCTCACCATGACCCGCGACGATCTGCTGCGCGAGCACGATCCGGGCAGCGATCAGCCCGACACCTGGCAGGCCGGCGGGCTGTCGCTGCCGTTGAGCTACCGGTTCGAACCGGGCGCGGCCGACGACGGCGTCACCGTGCACGTGCCGGTGCAGGTGCTGGCCCGGCTGGGCGGCGACGAATTCGCCTGGCAGGTTCCCGCGCTGCGCGAGGAGTTGGTCACCGCGCTGATCAGGTCGCTGCCGAAACACCTGCGGCGCAACTTCGTGCCGGCCCCGGACACCGCCCGGGCGGTGCTGGCCGGCATCGACCCGCAGCGCGAGCCGCTGCTGGAATCGGTGCAGCGGGAACTACGCCGGCTCACCGGGGTGCTGGTGCCGATCGACGCGTTCGACCTCGACAAGGTGCCGCCGCATCTGCGGGTCACCTTCGCGGTCGAGGACCCCGACGGCACCGTGCTGGCGCGCGGCAAGGACCTCGACGCGCTGCGCGCCGAGCTGGCCGCGCCGATGCGTCGGGCGGTCGCCGACGCCGTCACCGACGGCCTGCAGCGCACCGGGCTGCGTGACTGGCCCGAGGACCTCGACGAGCTGCCCCGCACCGTCGAGGGCGGTCACGGCGCCCGCGGCTACCCGGCGCTGGTCGACACCGGCGCCGCGGTCGATCTGCGGGTGCTGCCGACTCCGGGCGAACAGGCCGCCGCGATGCGTCCTGGCCTGCGCCGGCTGCTGCGGCTCGCCGTCTCGTCTCCGGTGAAAGCCGTTGAGCGCGAACTCGGTCCGCGCACCCGACTGGTGCTGGGCAACAACCCGGACGGGTCGCTCGCCGCGCTGATCGACGACTGTGCCGACGCCGCCGTCGACAGCCTGGTGCCCGCGCCGGTCTGGACGCGCGGGGAGTACGTGGCGGCGCGCGACCGGGTGGCCTCCGGGCTGGCGTCCGCCACCCGCGCGGTGGTTGGGCAGGTCGCCACGGCCCTGTCCGTCGCCCAGCAGGTGCAGGTCGCGCTGCCGGAGCGGCCGACCCCGGCGCAGGCCGACGCGGTCGCCGACATCCGGGCACAACTCGACCGGCTGCTCGGGCGCGGGTTCGTCACCGCGATCGGGGCGGGCCGGCTGGCCGACCTGACCCGCTACCTGACCGCGATCGCGCGCCGGCTCGAACGGCTGCCGCAGGCCCCGGCCGCGGACCGCGACCGGATGCAGCGGGTGCGCGCGGTACAGACCGCCTACGACGAGCTGGTGGCCGCGTTGTCGCCGGCGCGGGCGGCCGCCGCCGACGTGGTCGACATCCGCTGGCAGATCGAGGAACTGCGGGTCAGCCTGTGGGCGCAGCAGCTCGGCACCGCACGCCCGGTCAGCGAGAAGCGGATCTACCGCGCAATCGAGGCGGTCCAGCCGTGAGGCGGGTGACGGCCACCGGGTGGCGGGCCGTCGCGGCGGCGGCGGTGCTCGCGGCGTGCACCGCCGCGCCGCCGGCCGACGGCACCCCCGCCGACGGCGCCGTGCCGGTGATCGAACCCGTGGTGCTCGGCGAGCTCGGCCACGATCCGGCCGCATGGACCCAGGGGCTGCAGGCCGACGGGGCGGACCTCTACGAGGGCACCGGGGAGAGCGCATCGCAGCTGCGCCAACTCGATCCGGCCACCGGCGACCTGCTGCGCTCGGCGGCCACCCCGCACGGCTACTACGGCGAGGGCATCACCGTCGTCGGCCCCCGGATCTGGCAGCTGACCTGGCGGGACGGCGTCGCCGTCGAATGGGACCGGGCCACGCTGACCCCGCTGCGGGAGGTGCCGGTGGCCGGCGAGGGCTGGGGCCTGTGTTTCGACGGGACCCGGCTCGTCCGCAGCGACGGCAGCGACCGGCTGCGCTTCCACGACCCGAACGACTTCACCGAGACCGGGTCGGTCGCGGTCACCCGGGACGGCCGTCCGGTGGGCGGGCTCAACGAGCTGGAATGCGTCGACGGGCAGGTGTGGGCCAATGTGTGGTACACCGACACCCTGGTGCGCATCGACCCCGGCCGCGGGGTGGTGACCGCGGTGGTCGACGCCACCGCGCTGGCCGATGCGGCGCGCGGTGCCGGGGGTAACATCCTCAACGGCATCGCGCATCTGCGCGGCGACGAGTACCTGCTCACCGGCAAGCACTGGCCGGCCATGTACCGGGTGCGGCTGGAGGTGCCGGGGCCGCGCTGACCGCCGGCTCAGGCCGCCTCCTTGAGCCGCAGGAACTGCTGGACGCCGAAGCGGTTGAACATCCCCGCCCGCACCGACGGCAGCAGCGACGCGGCGACCTGTGCGTCGACGATCTGCGGGGCCACGACGTCGTGGGTGGTGCCGTGCACCGTGAGCCTGGCCCGGCCGGCGGCCTGCACGTTGCGCAGCCAGTCGACGTCGGTTCCGTAGGGTAGCGGGATGAGAAACCCGTCGACCACCCGGTCGGCCACCACCGGGGTGGCGTACTCCCGGCCCGACGTGCGGCCGACGTGCCGGATCACCGCGGCGTACCAGTGCGGTCGGCCCGCGAGCAGCAGCATCACCGGGTTGAGCACGTACTTGTTGAACAACCGCACCGCATCCCGCACCGAGGGCGTCGTGATGGCCATGCGCCGATCCTCGCCGCGGAACCGGGGCGCGGACAGGGCCGAGCGGACCACGAGCGGAAGGACTTATGGCACAACCGTGCCCGCTGCGCTACCGGGCGACCGGGATCTCGGCGGTGATCCGGTTGAGCAGCGCCGGATAGCGATCGGCCTCGCGGTGCCGCCCCGGTTTGCCGCTGCTGATCAGCCCGGCGGCCAGCCGGCGGTCCGGGTCGGCCCAGATCGCGATGTTGGTCAGCCCGGTGTGTCCGAACGCGGCCGGTGCGTTGCGCCCGAACGGGCCGAACCGGTTGGAGCCCAACATGAAACCGGTGCCCCACCGCAGCGGCACCAGGCCGGTGGCGACGTCCGGGCGCAGCCGCCGGCACTCCCGCACCGCGGCCCGCAGGGTGTCCGGTCGCAGTACCCGCACCCCGTCGAGTTCGCCGCCGCGGCGCAGCAGTTCGGCGAACCGGGACAGTTCGTCGGCGGTGGAGACCGTGTTGGACGACGGCAGCACGCTGGTCAGGTACTGCGGCGAGTTCGAGAACGGGACGATCTTCTGCAGCGATCCGCCGACCGCGAGGCTGAACACCTTCTCCAGCGGGCCCGGCATCGGCGGGCCGGTCGCGTAGCTGGGTGCGACCAGCGGAACATCCTGCGGCGCCACACCGTAATTCGTCCACCGGAAGCCCAGCGGGTCGAGGATCTCGGTGGCCAGGATGTCGCGGATGTTCTTGCCGGTGGCCGCCGAGACGATCTCTCGGATCAACGGCCCCCAGGTCAGCCCGTGATAGATGTGCACCAGCCCGGGGCGGTGCAGTGGGCGGATCTCGCCGAGCATCCGGCGGGTGTACTCGCTGTCGTCCATCCGCTTGAGGTCCGGACGCGGACCGGTGTAGATCGGGATGCCGGCGCTGTGGGTCATCACGTGCCGGATGGTGGTGCGGTCCTTGCCGTGGCTGGTGTAGTCGGGCAGGTATTCGCAGACCCGGTCGTCGAGGCTGAAATGGCCGCGCTCGACGAGCATGTGCACCACCGTCGAGGTGATCGCCTTGGCCGCCGAGTACACGCAGAACGGCGTGCCCGTGGTGACCGGGACCTTCTCGGCGTCGGGCGGGTCGTCGGGCCCGTTGCCCCAGCCGTGGCCGATGGCCCGGTTGAGGATCACCCGGCCGTTGTAGCGCAGGCACAGCTGGATCGCCGGATGCATGCCGGCCCGGTACCAGTGCCGCACCGCGTCCCAGATGCGTTCCACCGCAGCCGGATCGATCTCGGAGTGATCCTCGGCGCCGACGTCGGTGATCGCGTCGAGGTCGTCGGGAACCCTGATGCGCCCGGTCATCGGGGTTGCCGGTGCAGGGTCGCGATCAGGTGCGGTTGCAGCGGCTGTCCGACCGCACCCATCCCGAGCCGGTAGGTGAGCGTGTCGCCGTCGACGCGCACCGAACGGGTCAGCGCGGTCACCTCCTTCGCCGTCGCGGTGCGCCCGACGGTGGTGGCGGTCAGGTCCAGTTCGATGACGGAACCGTCGGTGCTCAGCGTGCCCTCCAGGATCTCGGCGATGCCGGTGGGATGGGCCAGCACCCACTCCACCCGGCCGGGCTGCGGCGCGCGCAGATAGCCCACCTCGGCGTGCAGCGGCCGACCGGCGTCGGCGGCCGCGGTGCGCTGCCGGTAGGTCAGAAACGGCTTGCCGGTGTGGTCGAAGACGATCTCCTCGCGGTAGTCGAACGGCGCGATCGTCGGGTACCGGCCGTGCCCCTCACCACGCCAGGCGCCCAGCAGCGCGGCCAGCACCGCGATGTCGGGATGTAGGTCCACCACAACCGTGCGATCCGGCGTCAGCGCGGCGGACCCTTGAGGATGCCGCCACCGATGAACGTGGCCAGCTGGCCGAGCACCTCCTGCGGTGAGGCCTGCGGCGGCGGCACGGCGTTGTTGTTCAGCTGCCAGGGCTGGCAGTCGTTGGTCACGAACTGGGTGTCGGTGGCCTCGATGCGGACGACCTGCGGCTTCTTGCTCATCGCGTTGTCGACGAGCTTGTCGCCCTTCATCCGCTTCCAGTAGCACGAGCCGTTCTCGATCGGGCCGGCGGAGGCGTAGGTGCCCGGCACGATGTCCTGCCCGACGACGTAGGTGCCGTCGGCGTCGATCGTCGTCTTCGGCGTCGGCGCAGGTTCGGGGGCCGGACCAGGTGGCGGCCCCGGTTCTGCGTTCGCGGAACCGGCCACGGTGCCCAGGCCGAGACCGACGAGGGCGAGCAGGACCGCGGCGCGGGCCGTGGCGGTGGTCTGCCTCATGACATCCGAGTGTAGGTGGTGCAAGCATGTGGCCGGCCGGACGGAAGAACCCACCCCGGTGAGGGTGGTCACCGGGGTGGGTCGGGTGTGGCGCTGATCAGCCGGCCATGAACTCGTCATAGGCCGACGCCAGCCCCGGCGGCAGCGCGGTGATGTTGCACTGCCGCTGCACCTCGCCGATCGGGGCCAGGATGCCCCGCAGGTCGAAGTACTCCTGCGGGTGGGCGGTGAAGTAGCTGCGCAGGGTGGCCGCGGCCTGGGGCCGCGGCTGGCTGAACGCCGCGGTGACGGCCTGGTTGGCGGCCGGGCGGGCGGCGAGATAGGCGCGCGCCTCGTTGGTCACCGAACTCACCGTGCCCGACACCGCGCTGGCGGTGCACTGGTCCGGAGCGGCCAGGGCCGACGGGGCCGTCGCGGTGGCCGCGGTGGCTCCGGCGAAACCGGCCAGAACGGCGCCGGCGCAGACACCGGCGACGCGTCGGCGCGTCGTGATTCCACGGAATTTCATAGTTGTTTTCCTTCGGTCGGATTTCGATTCTTCATTTCTCATGTCCCCCGTTCCCGAAGGCCACCGTAGCGAAATCAACGCGACTGTCGAGGCGCTCTGATCTTGAGATCTAACTGGGAAAACAGCGTTACACTCGCACGCTGTGAGATGTGTCGCAATTTCTTTCGGAATTGTCTGAATCGGCGGTCCGGCAGCCGCGGAATCCTGAAATTTCTCAGAACCGGGCGGAAAGTCTTAAGTGATCGTGATCCGCGGCGAGCGCGGATAGTGACCGAATTGTTATCGGTGCCCGGGCCGACAGGGTGCCGTGCGGACAACGCGTGGCGCTTTGCGGTGCGGCCGGCCCGATTCGGCAGGCTGTAGGGCATGACCACCCAGCCCCCGGCGCCGACCTGCTTCTGGCATCCCGACCGTCCGACGTATCTGCGCTGCAGCCGCTGCGACCGCTACATCTGCCCGGACTGCATGCGCTCGGCAGCCGTCGGGCAGCACTGCCCGGCCTGTGTGCGCGAGGCCGCGCAGACCGTTCGTGCGCCGCGGCTGCGGCCCGCCGCGCCGGTGGTCACCTACACGTTCATCGCGATCAGCGTGGTGATGTTCGTGGTGCAGCTGGCGGCGCAGGACGTCGAGAGATTGCTGGTGCTCAACTCGCTGGCGGTGGCCGACGGCCAGTGGTACCGGCTGCTGACGTCGACGTTCCTGCACTTCGGCCCGGTTCACCTGCTGTTCAACATGTGGGCCCTGTACGTGGTGGGGCCGCCGCTGGAGTCGGCGCTGGGCCGGCTGCGGTTCACCGCACTGTACCTCGCCGGCGCTCTGGGCGGTTCGGTGCTGGTCTACCTGCTGGCGCCGCTCAATGCGGCGACCGCCGGCGCGTCCGGGGCGGTGTTCGGGTTGTTCGCCGCGACCTTGGTGATCGGTCGGCGGCTCAACCTCGATGTGCGCTGGGTGCTGGCGCTGATCGTGATCAACCTGGTGATCACCTTCTCGGTGCCCGGCATCAGCTGGCAGGGTCATATCGGAGGACTGGTGAGCGGTGCGCTGGTCGCCGCGCTCTACGTCTACCCGACGGGGCGGTCGCGCACCGCGGTGCAGGTGCTCGGGACGCTCGCGCTGCTGGCGGTGTTCGCGGTGCTGGTGGTGGTGCGCACCGGGGACCTGCTGAGCACCTTCACGCTGCGCTGAGCGCGGCCGGACACCGGAGGGAGGGGCATGGCCGACACCGATCCGGCGCAGGGCGGCCGGCCCCCGGCACCCGATGAGCAGCCCGAACTGGACCGGCTCTACGCCGCCGAGCCGCGCGAGTTCACCGCGCTGCGCTCGCGGTTGGCCGCCGCGGCCCGCAACCGGGGGGACGCCGACGCCGCGCGCCGGATCGCGGCCGCGCGCAAACCCACCACCGCCGCGCACTGCGTCAATGTGTTGGTCCTCGACGACCCGGGGGTCCGGGATCGGCTCGCCGCCCTCGGCGACCAGTTGCGTGCCGCCCACGCCGCCGGGGACGGGCAGCGGATCCGGGAGCTGACCGGCCGGCAGCGCCGGTTGATCGGCGACCTGACCCGGGCCGCTCTGCAGCGTGCCGGGGTCGGCTCGCCGAGCGCGGCCCTGCGCGACGACATCACCGCCACCCTGCAGGCCGCCGTCGCCGACCCGGGTGTCGCGGCCCGGCTGGGTCGGCTGACCCGGGCCGAACAGTGGTCCGGCTTCGGTGAATTCGGTTCCAGCGCAGCGGTATTCACGGCGAGCCGGGGGAAGGCCGGAACCGGCACCGAACCGGACGGCGGCGCCGAGCACGCCGGCACCAAGCCCGCCGACGAGGCGCTGGCCGCCGCCGAACACGCCCGCCGCGACGCCGATGAGGCGCTGGCCCGGGCGCAGTCCGACCTGGCCGCCGCGGCCCGCGACGAGGCCCGAGCCGCCGCCCGCACCGCGGCGCGGCTGCGCGGCAAGCGCTGACCGGCGCCCGCCGCCCGCACCGCGGCCCCCTTACCTCGTTGCGGTCGGGCCGCTATCTTTCAGGGAGCGTTTCGCCGGGAATCGGCGAAACGTTAAGCGAGACGCTTACTTTCAGGAGAGTCGTGATGGCGTCGGAGATACGCAGGGTGGTCGCCGGGGCGTCGATCGGCAACGCCGTCGAGTGGTACGACTTCGCCATCTACGGCTTCCTGGCCACCCGTATCGCCGACAAGTTCTTCCCGCCGGGGAACGACACCGCCGCACTGCTGAACACGTTCGCGGTCTTCGCCGCCGCGTTCTTCGTGCGGCCGGTGGGCGGTTTCGTGTTCGGGCCGATGGGCGACCGGATCGGTCGCCAACGGGTGCTGGCGCTGGTGATCCTGCTGATGTCGGGTGCCACGGTGGCGATCGGTTTCCTGCCGACCTACGCCTCGATCGGGCTGTTCGCCCCGCTGCTGCTGTTGCTGTTGCGCTGTCTGCAGGGCTTCTCCGCCGGCGGCGAATACGGCGGTGGTGCAGTTTATTTGGCGGAGTTCGCGCGGACCGAGAGCCGGGGACTGACCGTCACGTTCATCGCGTGGTCGGGAGTGGTCGGGTTCCTGCTCGGTTCGCTGACCGTGACGCTGCTCGGCGGGGTGCTGGGCGACGCGGCGATGGACGGTTACGGCTGGCGCATCCCGTTCTTGATCGCCGGGCCGCTGGGGCTGGTGGGCCTGTACATCCGGATGCGGCTCGAAGACACTCCGCAGTTCAGCGAGCTGTCGCGGGCCGACCGGGTGGCCAGCTCCCCGCTGCGGACCGCGTTCACCACCTCGTGGCGGCCGATTCTGCAGGTCATCGGCCTGTTCATGGTCTTCAACGTCGGCTACTACGTGGTGTTCGTCTTCGTGCAGAGCCACCTGATCAAGACCCGCGGGTTCAGTGCGAGCCAGGCGTCCGTCTCGATGACCCTGGCCACCACCGTGGCGCTGGTGCTGATCCTGCCGCTGGCGGCACTGTCCGACCGGGTCGGGCGCAGACCGCTGCTCATCGCCGGCTCCGCGGCGTTCATCGTGCTGGCCTATCCGCTGTTCTCGCTGCTGAACTCGGGTTCACTGGCCGGTGCGATCACCGCCCATTGTGTGCTGGCCGCCATCGAGTCGGTCTATGTCGCCACCGCGGTGTCGGCCGGGGTGGAGCTGTTCGCCACCACCGTCCGCTACTCGGGGTTCTCCATCGGCTACAACATCTGCGTCGCCGCGTTCGGCGGCACCACGCCCTACATCGTCACCTGGCTGACCGCGGCGACCGCGAACCCCGCCGCACCCGCCTGGTACCTGACCGCCGCGGCGATCCTGTCGCTGCTGACCGTGCGCACCGTCCGCGAAACCGCCCGCCGGCCGCTGCCGCAGACCGTCGACCAGCCCGCCGGCGTGAAACCGGTCGGGTGAAGCCGGTCGGTCGGGCGGCTGCTGTGAGCGCATGAAGCTCCGGGTGTTGCCCTACGTCACCGTGGAGATCGACGACCGGTTGCGCCGTCGCCTGCGTAGCAAGGGGGAGAGGCTGCGCCTCAACCTCAGGGCGTACCTGCTGACCGCGGCCGACGAGGTCGACGTGGCCAGCACCAAGGTGCGTGGCTTCTGCGATCGCGCGGTGCGGCGGGTCGACTCCGTGGTCGCGAGTGTCAACGACAGGATCGCCCCGCACGAACCGGCCGAGACGCCGCCACGGCTACGGCTGGTGTCCGGCCGGGAAGCCGGTTAACCGGTCCTGATCCCGCCGGCCCGGCCCCCGACCAGGGCACCGCCGGCGAGCAGCAGGAGCCCGACCACAGCAATGGGGATGGACCAGGTGCGGCGCTGTGACAGCGCCGAGTCGCACTGCACCACGTAATCGGTGTGCGGCACGATCTCGTCGATGATCGGCAGGTTCACCGGGTTGGCGTTGTCCGCCTGGCGGGCCTCCGTGTCATTGGCGGCGATGGCGTTGCCACAGCCGATGCGCTGATTGTCCGGACCGGCGATCGACACCGGCACCAACATCGCGATGACCCCGATGACGAAGACCACCGCGCCCGCAAACAAGACCAACCGTCGCAGATTCATGCCGGGGTTAATGCCCCGTCCCGGTTCACCCGAAACACGGCCCGAATCGGGGGACCCCGCAACACCCCCGACAGGGGAGATCGCCGCCGCACCGGCACCGCCCGGCAACGCCGGGGCACCGGGGCCGGGGTGTCGGGGGCGGGCGCCGGGTCACACCGGCACGTATGTTGTCCTTAGCTTCGTGTGGATGCCGTGGCTGGAGAGGAGTGCAGCGCGGTGCTAGGCCATGGCTTGGTGGTGGCACTGGCGCTGCTTGCCGCATTGTTCCTGGCGATCGGCATCGTGGTGCGACAGCGCGCGACCATGGACGTTCCGCCCGAATACGGGGTGAGCACCGTCATGGTGACCACGCTGCTGCGCAGCAGGCTGTGGTGGGCCGGCACGGCCGCCGCCGTCCTCGGCTATGTGTTCCAGGCGCTGGCCCTGGTCTCGGGGTCGTTGTTGGTGGTCCAGCCGATCCTGGTGTCGGCGCTGCTGTTCGCGCTGCCGATGAGCGCGCGGTTCGCGCACCGGCGGGTCACCTCCGGTGAATGGGCGTGGGCGGTGCTGTTGACGCTCGCGCTGGCGGTGTTCGTGGTGCTGGCCGAGACCCAGCCCGGCGACTACTCGGCGTCGGTACCGGTGACCGCGATGGTGGCGGTGGTGTGCACCGCCGCGGTGACGGCGTGCGTGATCGTCGCGGTGCGATGCGCCGGCTGGCGCCGGGCGGTGCTGCTGGCCGTCGCGGTCGGCGTGCTGTTCGGGGTGGTGGCCGTGCTCACCAAGCTCGTCATGCACATCCTGTCCCACGAGGGGCTGCTCGACGTGCTGATCACCCCGGTGCCGTATCTGCTGGTGGTGCTCGGGGTGGTCGCCGTGGTGCTGCAGCAGTCGGCCTTCCACGCCGGGTCGCTGCAGACCTCGGTGCCGACCATGCTCGTGCTCGAGCCGGTGATCGCGGTGGTGCTGGGCGCGCTGGTGCTCGGCGAGCATCTGGCGGTCAACGGGGTCAAGGCGGTGGCGCTCGGCGTCGCGATCGCCGCGATGACCGCCGCCACCATCGCGCTCGGCCGCGAAGAGGGCGCCCTCGAGGAGGAACTGGAGGCCGAGGTGGCGCGCCGGGCCCACGCCCACGACCCCGGCCCGGAGCACTCGACGGCCCACGACGCGGAGTCCCCGCAGCCCCGGTACCTCGGATCCGGCCCCACGCATCGGCAGCGCTGATCCACACCGGCCGGGACCCCGGCGCGTCGATCCGCCGCCCCGCGACCTGCCACCATGAGTGCGGAAGGAGCGACGATGCCGCGCCCAGCCTCCGACGCCGAGCCCACCCGGTGGCCGTTGGCCGACGGGCGCGAACTGCTGTTCTTCTCGCTGCCCGGCCGCGCCCCGGCCCCGGTCCCCGATCGCCGGCCCCTCCCGCCGCGTGACGCACAGCGCTCGGAGCTGCGGTTCGATCGCCAGACCGGGCAGTGGGTGATCATCGCCGCCCACCGTCAGGACCGCACCTACCATCCGCCGCCGGCCGCGTGCCCGCTGTGTCCGGGACCGACCGGGGACACCAGCGAGATCCCCGCCCCCGACTACGACGTGGTGGTGTTCGAGAACCGGTTTCCCAGCCTGTCCGGCGCCGCCACCCAACCCTTCGACCTGCCGCCCGCCGATGCCACCGCCGGGTTTCTCGCCGCCCCGGGTCACGGTCGCTGCGAGGTCGTCTGCTTCACCAGCGACCACCAAGCGTCGTTCGCCACGCTCGATCACCCGCACGCCCGCCTGGTGGTGACCGCGTGGCGGCACCGCACCGCCGACCTGCTGGCCCGGCCGGGCATCGCCCAGGTGTTCTGCTTCGAGAACCGCGGCGCGGAGATCGGCGTGACGCTGACCCACCCGCACGGGCAGATCTACGGTTATCCCGCCCTCACCCCGCGCACCAGCCGGATGCTGCACAACGCCCGCGTCCACCGCGAACGCACCGGCACCAACCTGTTCGCCGACATCCTCGCCCGCGAACTGGCCGACGGGCGCCGCATCGTCGCCCGCACCGACGGGTTCACCGCGTTCGTGCCGTTCGCCGCGCGCTGGCCCGTCGAGGTGCACATCTACCCGAACCGGTTCGTGCACAACCTGATTGAGCTCACCGATGCCGAACTCGACGGGTTCACCGCCATCTACCGCGACGTGCTGGCCCGGTTCGACCGCATGTATCCGACTCCGCTGCCGTATATTTCGGCCCTGCACCAGTACCGCTCCGACGAGCTCGACGGCTACTTCCACGTCGAGCTGATGTCCACCCGCCGCAGCGCCGGCAAGCTCAAGTACCTGGCGGCCTCGGAGTCGGCGATGGAGGCGTTCATCAGCGATGTGCACCCGGAGGCCGTCGCCGAACGACTGCGGGAGCTGTGAATGACGATCGGCTACGCCGCGCCGGGACGGATCAACCTGATCGGTGAACACACCGACTACAACCGGGGTTTGGCGCTGCCGATCGCGCTGCCCAACCGCACCGTGGCCAGCTTCGAGCCCGACACCACCGAACAGCTGGTGGTGCGCAGCGACCACGCACCCGAGCCGGTGACGATCCCCCCGCGCACCCGGCCCGGCGAGGTCACCGGCTGGGCCGCCTACGTCGCCGGGGTGGTCTGGGCGCTGTGGGAGGCCGGCGTCGCCGCCCCGGGTGGCCGGCTGACCATCACCAGCGACCTGCCGGTCGGAGCGGGGCTGGCGTCCTCGGCGGCGCTGGAATGCGCCGTGCTGGGCGCGCTGCTGACCGCCGCCGGGCGTGACCTCGACCCGCTGCGGCGGGCGCGGCTGGCGCAACGGGCCGAGAACGGCTACGTCGGCGCCCCGACCGGGCTGATGGACCAACTGGCGGCGCTGACCGGGCGGGCCGGGCATGCGCTGCTGATCGACTTCGACGCGCTGACGGTGCACCCGGTGCGGTTCGACCCGGAGGCGCACGGGGTGGCGCTGCTGGTGATCGACTCGCACACCCGCCACCGGCACGCCGACGGCGGCTACGCGGACCGGCGGGCCGCCTGCGAACGGGCCGCCGCCGACCTCGGGGTGGCGTCGCTGCGTGCGGTGCCCGACCTCGCGGCGCTGGCCCGGGTGGCCGATCCGGACGATGCGCGCCGAGCCCGCCACGTGGTCACCGAGAACCAGCGGGTGCGTGACGTGGTGGCCGCGCTCGAGGACGCGGATTTCGTTGCGGCCGGCCGCATTCTCACCGAGGCACACGTGTCGATGCGCGACGATTTCGCAACCAGCACCGACCACATCGACCGGATCGTCGACGCCGCGGTCGACGCCGGCGCGCTGGGCGCGCGGATGACCGGCGGCGGGTTCGGCGGGTGTGTCGTCGCACTCGTTCCCGTCGGCCGGATCGCCGCCGTCGACGCGGCGGTGCGCGCCGCGGTGGCGCACGCCGGCGGCCCGGCACCGACCGTCACCCGCACGCACGCCGCGGCCGGGGCCGGCCCGCACCCGCCCGCCTGATCCGCACCCGAGGGGCATCGGGGCTGGTCGGAGCGATTTTCTCGTCAGCCAGCGCGGGCCGGGGCGGTGAACTAGAGTCCCGGGTATGTCGGCTCGTGATCTTGTCAGCCGGCGGTACAGATGGGATAGATCATGCAGTCAACTACCTGGGCTCGCCGGTTCGCGGCGCTCGCCGGTGGTGGCGCGCTCACGGCGATGGTCGCGTTCACCGCCGCCTGCACCAGCGATGAGCAGGAACCGAGCGAGACCACCGAAACCACCACCACAACCACGACCACCACGACGGCGGAGACCACTGCGGAGACCCCGCCGCCCGGCGCTCCTGAAGTGGAACCGACCGAGAAGGCTCCGCGCATCGATCCGGGACCGAACCCGTTCTCGCCGACGGTGCACGCCCCGCCGGCGCCCACCGCGACCCCGGGTCACCACTGAGCGGCTGCTACTGACCGCTGACGCTCGTGGCCGCGCGGCACCTCGGCGCCCTGGCGGTGGTCGCCGTCAGCGCCGCGCTGCTCGTCTGCGACTGGCACCCGGTGCCGCCGGCGGCCGGCAGCGCGATCAACGGCCCCTATGCGCAATTATTGGCGGCCGCAACCGATCTCGGTCCGTCACGGCATCCGCACGCCCAGCTGACCGTAACGCTGCACCGGCCGGCCGCACCCCGTGAACTGACGAACTGGGCGCAGCGCCAAGGTCTTTGGGTGCGCTGGCGGGAGGGTCAGGCGTGGGCGGTGGTGGAGGGTGCGGCCGCCGATCTCGCCGCCGCGTTCGGGGTGGCGGTGCACGACTACCGCGGCCGCCGCGGGCAGGTGTTCTACGCCGCGGCGCGCCAGCCCACGACCCCCGCCGGCCTGCACGACGAGATCGGCGAGGTGGGAAGGATTCTCGGCTATGTACCGCACCACACCTCGCGGCGCTGGCTGCTCCCACAGGACGTCCCGGAGCGGGGACTCGGCCCGCAGGCGCTGCTGACCACCTACAACGCCGACACGCTGGCCGCCCAGGGCTACCGGGGCGAGGGCAGCACCATCGTGTTCTTCGCCTTCGACGGCTTCGATCAGGCCGACCTCGACGCGTTCACCGCCGCACACGGGCTGCCGCCGCTGGTGCCCGAGGTGATCGGTGAGCTCGACGAGCCGCGCGGCGAGACGACGATGGACCTACAGGTGGCGCACGCGGTGGCCCCGGACGCGCGCAAAGTCGTGATGAGCGCGCGGCGGACCATCGTCGGCGACGGCGCGTTCGAGAAGATCGGCGAACTGCTCGCCGAGGCCGATCAGCGCTATCCCGGTGCGGTGTGGAGCTTTTCGATCGGCTGGGGCTGCGACCGGCTGATCACCGCCGCCGACCTCGCCCCGGTGCGCGCGGCGCTGGCGGCCGCGCAGGCGCGCGGAACCACGGCGTTCAACGCCAGCGGGGACCTGGCCGGGCTGGAGTGCCGGGGCGGCGGCGACTGGTCCTCCCGGCCGGGCGAGGACGACGTCGGCCTGGACTCGGTGGCCTCGCTGCCGGAGATGACCGGCGTCGGCGGCACCACGCTGTCCACCGACGAATCCGGACGCTGGCTGTCCGAACAGTCCTGGTACGACGTGCCGTTGTCGATCGGCACCGGCGGCGGGGTGTCGGCGCTGTTCGACCGCCCCGACTGGCAGCGGGCGGTGCTCACCGATCGCGACACCGACCGCCGGGTCACCCCCGACGTGGCGGCGGTCGCCGACCCGTTCACCGGGGTGCAGATCGTGTTCGCCGGCCGGCAGTTGGTCGGCGGCGGAACCTCCCAGTCGGCGCCGATCTGGGCCGGGCTGACCGCGGTGATGAACCAGTACCTGCAGGCCCACGGCGGCCGGCCGATCGGGGCGCTCAACCCGCGGCTGTACCGGATGGCGCGCGGCGCGCCCCGCCCGGCCTTTAACGACATCACCCTGGGCGGCAACGCGGTCGCCCAGGCCGGGCCGGGCTACGACCTGGTGACCGGGCTGGGGTCGCCGAACGTCGCCAACCTGGTGGAGAACCTGTTGGCCCAGCAGCGAGCCGAACGATGACCGGGAACGAACCGGTGCCGACCACCGAATGCCGGATCTGCCGCACCGACGTCCCGGCCGGCCGCTACTGCGGGTTATGCGGTTGTCATCTGCAACGCCGCCGCGGTGAGGGACCGGACTGGCTGCGGATCCGGGACTTCAGCGCCGCACCCCACGAACACCTGCTGACACCGGCGCTGACCAGCGCGCTGTTCCCCCACCTGCCGACCCGCTCGCGCGGCGCGTTCCGGCTCGGCCTGGCGCTGCTGGCGGGCACGCTGCTGGTCTGCACGCTGCTGCGGCTGCCCGCCGCGCTGGTGTCGGTGGCCGCGCTCGGCCTGCCGATGTTGTTCCTGATCTATTTGCGCGAGTCCGACGCCTTCCGCGACTTCCCGCCGGGCACGCTGGCCCTGACCGTCGTCGTCGGGGTGGTGCTCGGCGCGGGCTGGGGGCTGGTGACCGGGGACGTGATCGCCGACTCCTACTGGCGGGCGATGGGGCAGGGACTGGCCGGCGCGCGGCTGGTGCGTGACGGGCTGGCCATCCCGCTCGGCGGGGTGCTGCTGATGCTGACCCCCGCGGCGGCGGTGCGGCTGGTGCGGCCGACGTCACGAGAATCGTTGGACGGCTTCATGATCGGCGCGCTGGGTGCGCTCGCGTTCACCGCGGCGGCCACCCTGGCCCGGTTGGCGCCGCAGTTCGGCACCGGGGTGGTCAGCCGCCGTCCGCTGGAGAGCCTGGTGGTCGAGGCCGGGATCCGGGGCCTGGCGGTGCCGCTGCTGGCGGCGGCCACCGGCGGGCTGATCGGCGCCGCGCTGTGGTTCACCCGCCCGCCCTCCAAGCGGCACCAGCGGCCGGTCCTGGTGCGGCTGGTGCTGGTGGGGTTCGCGGCCGCGGTGGTCGCGGGTTACCTCGGGCTGGGGCTGATCGACATCGCGCATCTGCCGCAGCTGCTGGTGCTGGCCGGCTACCTGGCGGCGGCGGTGGCGGCGCTGGCGCTGTTGCGGCTGGGGCTGCACCTGGCGCTGCTGCACGAGGCCCACGACGAGATCCAGGCCGATCAACCGCTGTTGTGCCCGCACTGTGGTCACGTGGTGCCCGATATGGCGTTCTGTCCGGCCTGCGGGGTGGCCACCCGGGCCTCGTCGCGGTCGTCACGGCGACTCCGGCGCGCACACCGGCCGCGACCCGAGCAACCCGAGCCGCGACCGGACCCGGGACCGTCATGACCGAGAACGTGGATCTGTTCCCGGGTTTCGTGGTGCCCGCGGCCGGCTACCGCGCCGCCCCGCCCCGGCACACCTCCCGGGCGGCACCGGCGGTGATCTGGATCCTCGGCATCGCGGTGATCGCCGCCGCGCTGGTGACGGTGTCGGCCCGCATCAGTACCGCGCCCGCGCGGTACGTCTGCCCGCCGGACTGCGGCAGCCCGCCGACCGGGACCCCGGTGACCACCAATCCGCGCCACACCTCGGCCGACGGCGCGTTCTCGGTCGCCTACCCGGCCCCCGGGTCGGCGTATCAGGTGCAGCGCGAACCGAACGGGGTGACCGCGCAGTTCGTTGCCGGCGACGGCGGCACCCTGCGGCTGTTCGGGGTGCCGGCCCACGGCCGGTCCGCCGAGCAGATCGCCAAACAGGTGGTGCGGGAGGCGTTTCCGGACACCCGCACCGCCTATGTGATCCCCAACGCGATGGTGGGGTATCAGCCCGGCTACGGGGAGGTCGCGGACTGCTGGCCGCAGGGCGCCAACAGCAGCTATCTGCGGATGCGGATCCTGGTCATGGTGGCGATCAAACACGACCTGGCGCTGGTCGCCGCCGCGGTGGGACCTTACCGGCAGTTCGGCCCGGACTTCGGCATCGGCAAGCCGTCCGGCGCCAATACCCAGATCGCGCTGGACATGGGCAAGTACGTCAACAGCTTTCGGTGGCGCGACGACCCGCCCCGGTAGGTCACGCCGGGGCGAGCACCTTGCTGGCGGCGTGTTCGGGCATCGGCTCGTAGCGGACGAACGACCGGGTGAACGATCCCGCACCGTGCGCGATCGAGCGCAGATCGATGGCGTAGCGGGTCAGCTCGAGCTCGGGCACCTCGGCCTTGATCACCGTGCGTTCCTCGTCGACCTTGTCGCTGCCCAGCACCCGGCCGCGGCGGGCGGACAGATCGCTCATCACCGTGCCGACCAGTTCGTCGGGCACCACGATCGACACCTCGTCGACCGGCTCCAGCAGGGTGATCCTGGTGGCGGCGGCGGCCTCCTTGAGCGCCAGCGCCCCGGCCATCTGGAACGCGTGATCGGACGAGTCCACGCTGTGTGCCTTGCCGTCGAACAGCGTCACCCGGATGTCGACGACCGGATAGCCCGCACCGACCCCCTTCTCCATCTGCGCGCGCACCCCCTTCTCCACGCTGGGGATGAACTGTCGCGGCACCGCACCGCCGACCACCCGGTCGACGAACTCGAACCCGGAGCCCTCCGGCAGCGGTTCCACCTCGATGTCGCACACCGCGTACTGGCCGTGGCCGCCGGACTGCTTGACGTAGCGTCCGTGTCCTTTCGCCTTGCCGCCGAACGTCTCTCGCAGCGGCACCCGCACCTCGACGGGGTCCACCGCCACCCCGTAGCGGCGGGCGAGCGTGTCGAGCACCACCGAGGCGTGCGCCTCGCCCATACACCACAGCACCACCTGGTGGGTCTCGCGGTTGTGCTCGATGCGCAGGGTGGGGTCCTCGGCGGCCAGTCGTTGCAGCCCGACCGACAGCTTGTCCTCGTCGGTCTTGGCCCGCGGTTGCACGGCGACCGGCAGCAGCGGGTCGGGCATGTTCCACGGTTTGAGCACCAGCGGATCGGACTTGTCCGACAGGGTGTCGCCGGTCTCGGCGCGGCTGAGCCGGCCGATGGCGCAGATGTCCCCGGCGATGACCGCGGGGGCCGGCCGCTGCTGCTTGCCGAGCGGGAACGACAGGCTGCCGATGCGTTCGTCCTCGTCGTGATCCTCGTGCCCGGTGTCGGACAGCCCGAAGAACGCGCTGAAGTGCCCGGACACATGCACGGTCATGTCCGGGGTGATGGTGCCGGAGAACACCCGGGCCAGGCTGAGCCGCCCGACATACGGATCCGAGGTGGTCTTGACGATCTCGGCCAGCAGCGGGCCGGCCGGATCGCAGGGCAGCGGGGTGCGGGCCCGGCCGTCGGGGGTGTACACCTCCGGCAGCGGGTGCTCGTTCGGCGGCGGAAAGCCCGACGTGATGACCTCGAGCAGCTCCCCGGTGCCGACCCCGGTGGTGCTGCAGGCGGGGATCACCGGGAAGAACGACGCCCGCGCGACGGCCTGCTGTAGATCGGCGATCAGCACCGCCTCGTCGATCTGTTCACCGCCGAGGTAGCGGTCCATCAGCGTCTCGTCCTCGGACTCCTCGATGATCCCCTCGATCAGCCCGCCGCGCAGTTGCTCGACGGTGGCGGCGTAGGAGGCATCGGGGGCGTGCGCGGCGACCCGCCGCCCGTCGGCGTACTCGTAGTGGGTCAGCGTCAGCAGACCGATCAGGCCGGTGCACGGGCTGTCGGCCGGGAAGTACAGCGGCAGCACCTTGTCGCCGAACGCCTGCTGGGCCGCCGCCAGGGCGTTCTCGTAGTTGGCCCGGGCGTGGTCGAGTTTGGTGATGCAGACCGCCCGCGGCATGCCGACCTGGCTGCACTCCCGCCACAGCGTCCGAGTCGCCGCGTCGATCTGCTCGTTGGCGCCGATGACGAACAGGGCGCAGTCGGCGGCCCGCAGCCCGGCGCGCAACTCGCCGACGAAATCGGCGTAGCCGGGGGTGTCGATGAGGTTGACCTTGACCCCGTTGTAGGTCAGCGAGGCCAACGCCAGCCCGATCGAGCGCTGCTGGGCGATCTCGGCCTCGTCGAAGTCGCAGACCGTGGTGCCGTCGGCCACCGATCCGGGCCGGTTGAGCACGCCCGCGGCGACCAGCAGCGCCTCGACGAGGGTTGTCTTGCCGCCACCCGACGGGCCCACCAGTGCCACGTTGCGGATGGCGGCCGGACTGTCCGCGACGGGGACCGCTCCGGCGCCCTGGGGATGTGTGTTCTTGTCGGACATGACCTGGCCTCCCCATGGCGGCTGTCGCTCGGTGTGTTCTACACCACAATTCTCCGCGCGTGCGGCGAGCACAAGGGGTCGGTGGAATTCCCGGCGGGGTTCGGCGCTCGTTTGCGCGAGGGTGCAACTTCGTCCGCCGGACCGGCGTGTCGCGGACGACACCGCACGTTCGCGCGGCGGGTCAGGCGTGCCAGTACGCCCAGTGGTCGACGGTCACGGCGACCACCGGCCCGTCCAGCGCGATGCGGTCGTACTGCCGGTACTTGCCGCGCAGCAACGCGTAACCGGTCGCCATCTCCTCACCGCCGGGGTGGATGCGGGCGGTGCCGTCGGCACGAATCCACCACAGCTGCGACCAGTCGTCGTCGTAGTGGTCGACCAGCAGACTGACCCGCGGATTGACCTCGATGTTGGCCAGTCGCCGCAGTCGTTGGGTGGTCTTGCGTTTGGCGTCGACGGCGGTGTAGACCGTGGTGACCTCGCCGCGGGTGTGCGCGGCGAACACCACCGGTACCAGGTGCGGACGGCCGTCGCGGTCGGCGGTCGCCAGTGTGGCGACCCGGGCAGTGGCGAACCGCTCCGCGACGGCGCGGCGGTCCGAGTCGGCCATGCCCAAGGGTATCCGCCGCGGCTCAGCGGGGTGAGTCGGCGCGCGGCATCGGACGGTTGGGCGCGACGCTGATCGGGGAGCGGGTGACCGGGGTGCGGGTCACGCCGATCTCCGGGCGACCGGTCCGCGACGGGGCGGACCGCTGCCGTTGCGGCGGCGGGGCCGGCGCCGGGTTGACCGATTCGGCCTCCACGGCCGGCGGGGGCGGGGCCGGTGGCGGTGGGGCCGGCCGCGACGGGGACAGCTGCGGGCGAGGCGGTGCGCTCGGCGCGGTCGGTGTCGGTGGCGGGGCCGGCCGTGAGCCGGTGTCGACGCCGAGATGGAACAGCAACAGCACGCCGGACACCACCAGTGCCATCGAGGCGAGCACCAGCGCGGTGAGCGCGGTGGCCGCCATCGGCCGGCGATACCACGGCGGTGGCGCGGGCTGGAACGTCCAGGTGTGCGGCTTGAAGGCGTCGAACCCGGCGAAGAACTCGTCGATCTCGCTGATCCCGTCCCCGGACGCCGGGTCGGTCTCGGTGTCCCACTCGGTGTCGAACCCGCGGTCCGCGGGCTCGGCGCTCAGCCGTGCGGGATAGGAGTCTTCGGGATCGGCGCCCCTGAGCCCCCAGTCCCCGTTCCCGGTGCCCCCGAATCCGGTGCCCCCGTACACAGCGGTCCCGGCCGCCGGGCCCCGAAACTCGGCCTCCGGGTATCCGGCCTGGCCCCTCGGCAGGTCATCACGGTCCGACGTGACGGTTTCCGTCGGCTCCCCCTGGGCCCCACGTTCCCGCACTTCTCGATGTTAAGTCCGACCAGCAACTCGCACAGCGAGTTGGCAGGTTGGCCGCATCCAGGTTGCTCAGACGTCCTTGACCGGTTCAATGCCCAGGTCACGGTAGGTGACCAGGGCGACATAGGGCACGTTGCGGGCAGCAAACCGCCGGGCCGCCGAATCGCCGCGGTCGACCATCGGGATCACCCCGGTGACCACCGCGCCCGCGGCGACGACCCGCTCGTAGGCCTGCTCGGTCGATCCGCCGGTGCTGATCACGTCGTCCACCAGCAGCACCCGGGTGCCCGGCTGCAGCCGGGTGCCCTCGATCCACTGCTCCCGGCCGCGCTTCTTCTGCTCCTTGCGTACCGAGAACCAGGCTTTGCCGGTCACCATCGCGATGCCGTGCGCCAGCGGATCCGCGCCCATGGTCAGGCCGCCGACCGCGTCGAACTCGATACCGTGCCGGGCCGCCAGGTCCACGACCGCGCGGCTGACCAGCTCGAGCCGCTCGCCGGTGTCGATCGCGTACTTGCCGTCGATGTAGTCGTGGCTGAGCTGGCCGCTGGCGAGTTTGAACGGTTCGGCGCGGCGCTCGTGGCCGCGGGTTCGGATCAGCTCGAACGCCGCCTGCCAGCTGTCGGGGCGGTCGGACATGATGCGATGGTATTTCACCCGCCGGCGGCGCGTTCCCGGGCGGTGCGGACCAGCTCGACGGTCGCCGAACGCAATTCATCGACCGCGTCGAGCCGGCGGGCGTAACCGACCCGGGTGTAGGCCACCCCGCGGTCGGTGGTGACCCGCAACTCCAGCCCGTAGCGGTCCGCCCCGGTGCACACCGCGGCGGTGGCGTCCGGATAGCCGCCCAGCACCCGCGCCAGCAGGGCCAGCGCATCGGCGTGGTCGGCGTTGAGGTGCTCGATCGCGCCGGCCGCGTGCGGCTGCACCGGGTCCGGCTCGGCGGCCAGGTACTGCTCGCCGGTGGCCGAGTCCATCCGCCCGTACCCGCCGACCCAGCGCACCCGCCGGACCCGCAGCACCCACACCGTGAAGTCGCTGTAGTCGATGTAGTACCTGGCCGCGGGCACCCCGGCCAGATGCGCGGCGCGCGCGGCGGCCGCCTCGTCGCCGGTCGGGCGTTCCACCACCCCGGCCAGCGTCACCCGGCCGCCGGCCAACGGGTCGGGGTCGGTGCTCGCGGCGACCACCGCCAGGCTGGCCCGCGGATCGGCGGCGAGGTTGCGGCCGTGCTCGGCCAGGTTCGACACGCACAGCACCGGTTGGCCGTCGAGCAGCCCGTAAGTCACCAGCGACGCCCACGGATCACCGTCGGCGGTCAGACTCGCCAGTGTGCCGGAATTCGTCGATGCGACGATTGTCCGAGCCTCCTCCGCGGCCGACGGCCGAGCGGGGTTTGCCGGCTCGGCCAGCCGAGGTGGCATCGTCGGTGCGTCGCCCGGGTCGCCGTGATCGCGAATTGCCATGGGCGGGCACCCAACCGGCCGGCGGTCAGCCGCCGAGCGCGGCGATGAGGTCCTTGATCTTGGCGATGTCTTCCTCGGACGCGGGCTCCTCGAGCTCCACGGCCTCGATGACCTCTTTGCTCAACCCGACGCCGTTGGCGGCTTCCTCGGTGGTCAGCTTCGCCTTGGTGCGGGCGACGTGCAGTCGCTGGCCGAGCGTGGCGCCGGGGCCCTCCGCGGCGTTCTCCATCAGCTCCTCGTACGTGCGGCGAATCCCGCTGAGCGCGACGATCACCGACGGAGTGGTGCGCGGCCGGGTCGCCGCCTCGGACAGCGAGGCCAGCAGTTTCCGCAGGCCGGCAAGGATCGGCCCGACCTGGTTCGGGTACTCGGGGTCGTGCAGTGCGGGAAGCGCGTCGATGGCGATCCCGTACATGTGCATGGCCGCGTCGGCCATGCCGACGATCACTTGCGCTTCGCCGTCGTTCAAATACGCCGAATCAACCACTGCCACTCGCTTCTGTTAGCCGGTCGAACGCCGAAACGTTAACCCGTCTCGGCAGTGGATTCAACTGGGTCGTCAATCTCGTGCGGCGCCGGTTCGAGGACCGCCCGGGTGGGTAGCACTGAAGACGGAATGAGTCCCAGCCCCGCCAGCGAACCCACCGCCGAGCACGACCCGGCGGCGGGCAGCCACGTCGAGTACGGGGTCGTCGAGCACCCCACCGCCGACGACTTCGGCCAGGCCCGGGTGCTGCCCGCCGACCGCACCTGGTTCAAGCGCGCGGTGTTCTACGAGGTGCTGGTGCGGGCGTTCTACGACTCCAACGCCGACGGCATCGGTGATCTGCCCGGGCTGACCGAGCAGCTCGACTACATCAAATGGCTTGGCGTGGACTGCATCTGGCTGCCACCCTTCTACGACTCGCCGCTGCGCGACGGCGGCTACGACATCCGCGACTTCTACCGGGTGTTGCCCGAGTTCGGCACCGTCGACGACTTCGTGAACCTGCTGGACGCCGCGCACCGCCGCGGCATCCGGGTCATCACCGACCTGGTGATGAACCACACCTCCGATCAACATCCGTGGTTCCAGGAGTCCCGGCGCGACCCCGACGGGCCCTACGGGGACTTCTACGTGTGGAGCGACACCGCCGAGAAGTACTCGCAGGCGCGGATCATCTTCGTCGACACCGAGGAGTCGAACTGGACGTTCGACCCGGTGCGCCGACAGTTCTACTGGCACCGCTTCTTCAGCCACCAGCCCGACCTGAACTACGACAACCCGGCGGTGCAGCAGGCGATGCTCGACGTGCTGCGGTTCTGGCTGGACCTCGGCATCGACGGGTTCCGACTCGACGCGGTGCCGTACCTGTTCGAGCGGGAGGGCACCAACTGCGAGAACCTGCCCGAGACCCACGCGTTTCTCAAGCACTGCCGCAAGGTGATCGACGACGAGTATCCGGGCCGGGTGCTGCTGGCCGAGGCCAATCAGTGGCCCGCCGATGTGGTGGCCTACTTCGGCGATCCCGACACCGGCGGTGACGAATGCCATATGGCGTTTCACTTTCCGCTGATGCCAAGGATTTTCATGGCGGTGCGGCGCGAATCCCGGTTCCCGATCAGCGAGATCCTGGCGCAGACACCGGACATCCCGGAGATGGCGCAGTGGGGCATCTTCCTGCGCAACCACGACGAGTTGACCCTGGAGATGGTCACCGACGAGGAACGCGACTACATGTACGCCGAGTACGCCAAGGACCCGCGGATGAAGGCCAACGTCGGGATCCGGCGCCGGCTCGCGCCGCTGCTGGAGAACGACCGCAACCAGATGGAGTTGTTCACCGCGCTGCTGCTGAGCCTGCCCGGGTCGCCGGTGCTGTACTACGGCGACGAGATCGGCATGGGCGACATCATCTGGCTCGGCGACCGCGACGCGGTGCGCACCCCGATGCAGTGGACGCCGGATCGAAACACCGGATTCTCCAAGGCGAATCCGGGGCGGCTGTACCTGCCGCCCAACCAGGACCCGGTCTACGGCTACCAGGCGGTCAACGTCGAGGCGCAGCGCGACAACTCGTCGTCGCTGCTGAACTGGACCCGCACCATGCTCGCGGTGCGTCGCCGCCACGACGCGTTCGCCGTCGGCGGCTTCCGCGAACTCGGCGGCTCCAACCCGTCGGTGCTGGCGTTCGTGCGTGAGTACACCGGCGACGGCCAACGCGATATCGTGTTGTGCGTCAACAATCTGTCGAGGTTCCCGCAACCCATCGAACTGAACCTGCAGCACTGGAGCGGCTACACGCCCGTCGAGATGACCGGGCATGTCGAGTTCCCGCCGATCGGTCAGCTGCCGTACCTGCTGACGCTGCCCGGGCACGGGTTCTACTGGTTCGCGCTGCGGGCCGAGCCGGGAGCGCCATGACCGTCGCCGACCTGCCGTTCGAACAGTGGCTGCCGCTGCAGCGCTGGTACGCCGGGCGCAACCGTGAACTCGTCTCGGCGCGACCGGGGTTGGTGGTGACGCTGCCCGGTGCGGACGAGCCGGGGTTGGAGCTGGTGCTGCTCGACGCCGAGTACACCGACGGCGGGGCCGAGCGCTATCAGGTGATCGTGTGCTGGGACCGCGCACCGGTGGACGAGTACGCCGCGGTGGCCACCATCGGCAGCGCCGGCGCCCGCACCGGCTACGACGCGCTCTACGACCCCGCCGCCGCGCAACGGCTGCTGGCGCTGATCGACGCGTCCGCCGACGTGCGGTCCGGCGAGCACCGGGTGCGTTTCGTCGCCGAACCCGGGGTGCGGTTGCCGGCCGACCGCGCACCGTGGGTGTCGCCGGCCGAGCAGAGCAACACCAGCGTGGTGTTCGACGAACAGGCCGTACTCAAGGTGTTCCGGCGCGTCACCGCCGGCATCAACCCCGACATCGAACTCAACCGGGTGCTAGCGGGGGCCGGCAACCCGCATGTGGCCCGGCTGCTGGGCAGCTACGAGATCGCCCTGGCCGGTGAGCCGCAGCCGTACGCGCTGGGCATGGTCACCGAGTTCGCGGCCAACGCCGCCGAGGGCTGGGACATGGCGATGGCGAGCACCCGCGACCTGTTCGCCGAGGGCGACCTGTACGCCGCCGAGGTCGGCGGGGACTTCGCGGCCGAGTCCGCTCGGCTCGGCGAGGCGGTGGCCTCGGTGCATGCGACCCTGGCGGCCGAGCTCGGCACCGCCACCGCACCCTTCCCGGCCGAGACCATGCTGCGGCGGTTGGCGGCGACCGCGGCCACGGTGCGCCGGCTGCGGCCCTACCTGCCGCTGATCGAGGAGCGCTATCGAAAACTCGCCGAGGACACCGTCACCGTGCAGCGCATTCACGGCGATCTGCACCTCGGCCAGGTGCTGCGCACCCCGGAACGCTGGCTGGTCATCGACTTCGAAGGGGAGCCCGGCCGGCCGTTGACCGAACGCCGCCGCCCCGATTCGCCGTTGCGGGATGTGGCCGGTGTGCTGCGGTCCTACGAGTACGCGGCCTATCAGCGGCTGATGGACCTCACCGGGGACTCCCGCGACGAGGACCACGACCGCCAGATCGCCGCCCGGGCGCGGGAGTGGGTGGACCGCAACGTGGCGGCGTTCTGCGCCGGCTACGCCGAGGTCGCCGGCACCGATCCGCGCGACGCCGCGGCGCTGCTGGCCGCCTACGAGCTCGACAAGGCGGTCTACGAAGCCGGCTACGAGGCCCGGCACCGGCCGGGTTGGCTGGCGATCCCGCTGCGTTCGATCGCCCGGCTCGTCGGCTGACGATCCCGGAATCGGTTGTGCCGCAGTACGATCCGGTCAGCGCCTCATCAGGATGTCGAGCACCCGGGCGCGCACCGGGGCAGGCGCGACGGTGCCACCGTGCGGTTGATGCAGCAGGCCCAGGCCGGCGTTGCACAGCAGACAGGCCCGCAGCATGGCGTCCTCTTCGTCGAAACCGTGATCGACGAAGGCCCGGCGGATCTCGGCGAGCAGCCGCTCGTCGCTGCTGCGCACGGCGTCGGCGACCGCCTCGTCGGTCATCGCCCAGGCGCGCATCGCGCGTTCCAGCGGCCAGTGCTCGGGCCGGACCAGCTCGGCCATCAGCGCCTGCAGCCGCTCGACCGGATCCGTACCCCGCTGGGCGGCGAAGCGGCGCCGTTGCTGATCGCGCCTGGCCGCCCAGGCGTCGGCCAGGGTGGCCCGATAGGCGCTGATGTCGGTGAAATGCCAGTAGAAACTGCCCTTCGTGACCGCGAGCCGTTCGCACAGCCGCCCGAGCCGCAGCGCGTCCGGACCCTCCTCGGCCAACAGCTCCAATCCGGCCCGTACCCAGTCGTCGGCGGTCAGCGGTGCGCCGGCGCGGCGTCCCCGGACCGGTCGGTCGACCGTGGTCACCCCCCAGGTGAGACTCCCCCGTGTCATAAGGGCCAGCATACGGCACAAGACTGACGCCTACGATAATTAGGGCGCCGGGCGCGGCGGACCTTCGGTGCGCGAGAACAAAGGGGTCCGAACGAGAACGCAACCGCGGCCGCCGGTTCGGCGCCGCCGCTCATCGGCGCCGTTCACCGGCCCGCCCGGCCGGTCGCAGTGCAGAAACAATTACCAGGCGGCCACGGTTGCTACAGCAGCTGACCGTAGCACACGACCTGCGCGTCGGAGCCGCATTCGGTTCGCCCGGAGGGGGCTAGTCCGGTGCGGCCTGCAGCACCAGCACCGCGCGGGCGTCGACCTTGACCGTGGCCGCGGCCGGCACCGGCGCGGCCTCGTTCGGGTCCAGCCCGGCGGTGTAGAGCACCGGGGTCCAGTGGGCACCGAACTCACGCGACGGCAAACTGAACTCGATCGTCTCGTGGTGGGCGTTGAAGCACAGCAGGAACGAGTCGTCGACCACCCGCTGACCGCGGGCGTCCAGATCCGGGATGCCGTGGCCGTTGAGATACACCGCGATCGACTTCGCGTACGCGGTCTCCCAGTCCTCGTCGGTCATCTCCGACCCGTCCGGTGCGAACCACGCGATATCGGGCAGCCGGTTGCCGCCGTCGGCGCGGGGGCGGACCGGACGCCCGGAGAAGAACCGGCGCCGGCGGAACACCGGATGCGCCGCCCGCAGCGCCGCCGCCGCCCGGGTGAACTCCATCAGCTCGGTGTCGGCGTTCTCCCAGTCGATCCAGGACAACTCGTTGTCCTGGCAGTAGACGTTGTTGTTGCCGTGCTGGGTGCGGCCGAGTTCGTCACCGTGCGCGATCATCGGCACGCCCTGCGACAGCAGCAGCGTGGTCAGGAAGTTGCGCTGCTGGCGGGCCCGCAACGCGGTGATCTCCGGATCGTCGGTCGGTCCTTCGGCGCCGCAATTCCACGACCGGTTGTGGCTCTCGCCGTCGTTATTGTCCTCGCCGTTGGCTTCGTTGTGTTTCTCGTTGTAGGACACCAGGTCTCGCAGCGTGAACCCGTCGTGGGCGACGACGAAGTTGATCGAGGCGACCGGCCTGCGGCCGGTGTGCTCGTAGAGGTCGGCCGAGCCGGTCAGCCGGTAGGCGAACTCGTCGAGGGTGGCGGGCTCGCCGCGCCAGTAGTCGCGCACCGTGTCGCGGTACTTGCCGTTCCACTCGGTCCACTGCGGCGGGAAGTTGCCGACCTGATAGCCGCCCGGTCCGACATCCCACGGTTCGGCGATCAGCTTGACCTGGCTGACCACCGGATCCTGTTGCACCAGTTCGAAGAACGTCGACAGCTTGTCCACGTCGTAGAACTCCCGCGCCAGCGTGGAGGCCAGATCGAACCGGAAGCCGTCGACGTGCATCTCGGTCACCCAGTACCGCAGCGAGTCCATGATCAGCTGCAGCGTGTGCGGGTGCCCGACGTTGAGGCTGTTGCCGGTGCCGGTGTAATCCATGTAGTAGCGCTTGTCGTCGTCGACCAGCCGGTAGTAGGCCCCGTTGTCCAGGCCGCGGAAACTCAGCGTCGGACCGAGATGGTTGCCCTCGGCGGTGTGGTTGTAGACCACGTCGAGGATCACCTCGATACCGGCCTCGTGCAGGGCGCGCACCATGGCCTTGAACTCCTGCACCTGCGCTCCCGGGGTGGCGCTGACACCGTATTTCGAGTCCGGTGCGAAGAACCCGATGGTGTTGTAACCCCAGTAGTTCGACAGACCCTTCTCGATCAGCGTCGAGTCGTTGACGAAGTGATGGACCGGCATCAGCTCGATCGCGTTGACCCCGATCGACGTCAGGTGGTCGATGATCACCGGATGCGCGATGCCGGCGTAGGTGCCGCGGAACTGCTCCGGAACGCCGGGGTGGGTCCGGGTCAGTCCCTTGACATGGGCCTCGTAGGCGACCGTGTCGGCGTACTCGTGGCCGGGCGGACGGTCGGTGCCCCAGTCGAAGTAGGGGTTGATGACCACCGACTTGGCCGTGCTGGGGGCCGAGTCGTCGTCGTTGCGGCTGTCCGGGTCGCCGAAGTTGTAGCCGAACAGCGACTGGTTCCAGTCGAAGGTGCCGTCGATCGCCTTCGCGTACGGGTCCAGCAGCAGCTTGTTCGGGTTGCAGCGCACCCCGGCCGCCGGGTCGTAGGGCCCGTGCACCCGGAAGCCGTAGCGCCGGCCGGGCTCGACACCGGGAAGGTAGCCGTGCCAGACGAACGCGTCGACGTCGGGCAGCGGAATCCGGGTCTCGCGGTCCCGCCCGGAGTCGTCGGTGTCGAACAGGCACAACTCCACCTTGTCGGCGGCCTCGCTGAACACGGCGAAGTTGGTGCCGTAGCCGTCGAAGGTGGCGCCGAGCGGGTAGGCCTTACCGGGCCAGACCTCGAAGCGGACCGGAGGTGATGCAGGGGTCAACGTCGGCTCTTTCTGTTACGGGGACCGATGAGGGGGTACGGGTTCCCCGTCCGGGCCCGGGATAACCTGGCCCGACATAACCCGGGCCGACGCGACTCGGGGGCCGCCTACACCACCTGCACCCCGGCCGCGCGCAGCGTGTCGACGGCCCGCTCGGTGGATTCGGGGGCCACCCCGGCGGTGAGGTCGCGCAACACCCGGGTGCGGAAGCCGTTGGCCGCGGCGTCGGCCGCGGTCGCCTTCACGCAGTAGTCGGTCGCGATGCCGACCACATCGACCTCATCGACGCCGCGGGCGCGCAGCCAGTCGGCCAGCGGGGTGCCGTGCTCGTCGCTGCCCTCGAAACCGCTGTAGGCCGCGGAGTGCTCGCCCTTGGTGAACACCGCCTCCACCGCGTCGGTGCGCAGCTGCGGGTGGAAGTCCGCGCCGGGGGTGCCGGCCTGGCAGTGGCGCGGCCACGAGTGCACGAAGTCGGGGTGGTCGGAGAAGTGGTCGCCGGGGTCGATGTGGTAGTCCTTGGTGGCCACGACGTGGTCGTAACCGTGTGCGCCCGACAGCAACTCGCTGATACGGCGGGCGACATCGGAGCCGCCGGCCACCGCGAGCGACCCGCCCTCGCAGAAGTCGTTCTGAACGTCGACGATGATCAGCGCCTTCATGGCGTCGACGCTACCCGCCGAACAGCAGGTACAGCCCGCCGAACGTGTAGCCGACCATCACCAGCATCATCGCCAGCTGTCCGGTGAGCTGATGCCCGGCCGGCAGCAGCCGCAGCGCGCGGTCGTGGGCGGCGATGACCCCGCCGATATGGCCGGCGACGACGAACCCCACCTTGAGGGCGGCCAACACGGCCGGATGCATGGACAACACGTAGCTCACCCGGGCGTCGAGGCCGAACAGGTCGATCACGACCTGCTGGCCCCGTTCGACGAGGTAGGTCAGATAGTGGGCGAGCAGATAGCCCACCACGATCGGGGTCAGCGAATGCGCCAACTGCCCCGGCAGGAGGCGGCGCCGGTCGCGGTCCACCCCGCCGGTGGCCCGCGCGGCGAACCAGAACGTGGCGGCCACCGCGCCGATGAACACCAGCAGGCCCGCGGTGCGCAGCGCGGTGGCGCCCAGCGGGGAGTCGGTGACGTCGTCGACGAGCACACGCCAGCGGGGGGACGCCGAGAAACTGTCGAACGCCGTCGAGCCGAGCAGCACCGCCGGCAGCGCGACCGTGCCCGGCCGCACCGGCAGCGACCGCAGGTGGTCGAACGGGTTGCCCACCGCGATACGGCGGTCGGCGTTGCGCCGCAGCGGCGCCAGCCGGGAGGTCACCACGCTGAACACCTCGAACGGGTCCGCGCGGGCCGGCCAGCGCGAACCGCAGCACACCACCCCGGCCAGCGTCACCGCGAAGTAGACCAGCAGCCAGATCCGGATCGCGGCAAGCGATCCGGGCTCGGGGGAGGCCAGCTCCAACCAGACGAACGCGAACAGGCCGACCGCCGCCGGCCAGTACCCCAGCGCCCGCGGGCAGGGCCGGCGCAGCGACCGGCCGCCGAACAGCCGGTGGATCGCCCGCACCGGGGAGACCGCCCGCCACACCGGTCCGATGAACAACGAGACGGTGGGCAACCCGACCCACAGCAGCACATAGAACACCCCGGGCAGGGGGTTGCCGGGACCGGCGCCGACGGCCACCGAACGCACCGCGACCCAGCCGGTGAACGCCAGGGCCGCGATGCTGACCACCCACCGGGTTGCCGGCGCGTCGACCGCCGCGGTCACCCACGCCGGCAACGGGCGGCCGGGCCGGCCGGGATCGAACCGGGGGCGCCGCCAGGCCAGCGCCAGCACGGCGAAGGTGAACGTCAGCGCCCACGCGCCGCCGATCAGCGCGTAGGTGAACGGGATCGGCAGATCGGACGAGCCGCCCAGCCCGTGGGCCAGCAGCCTCGCCGATCCGCCGCCGCTCACTTGACGTCGATGGTGGCGATCGTGGTGTTCAGGTTGTGCAGTTCGACGTCGACCCGGCCGGGCACCTCGACGGTGAACTGGAACGCCTGATTCGGTTTGGCGGCCACCTCGAAGGTGTGCTCCGGGTTGGCGTGCACGTGCAGCTGATCGTCGGCGTCGCTGGTCACCCGGAAGATGATCGGCTGGCCGACGCTCGCGGTCAGCTGCTCGTTGGTGGGGGTGACGGTGCCGTTCGCGATGGTCACGTCGACCACGAGTCGCTGCGGCGGGGCCTGATGATCGGGCATGTCCTCGGGTTTGATCGTCGACGGCGACGCGGACGGCGACGCGGAGGGCTCATCGCCGGACGGCCCGCCGCAACCCGCGATCAATGCGACGGCGGCAACTGCGATCGGAAGTGCTCGAAGTCGTGTCACGATGCTCCATCTTCGGGTGTGCCCGTCGACTCGTCATCCGGAGGTGCCGCGCGGCGGTTGCGCACCGCGACGGCGACGATCACCGCGGCGACCACGATCGCGGGCGCGAACGCGGGCACCGCCAGCCACACCGAGTGGTCGGCGAGCAGCTGCCCGGCCGGCACCGCGCCGCGCGTCATACCTGGGCCGCGGGCCGGTTCGCCGGTTCACCGGCGCCGGGCTTGTACCTGTCGAGCCGCCCTGCGCCCCAGGAGATTCCGGCCACCATGGCCAGGCTGCACACCAGCACGACCAGACAGCCGATCAGCCACAGCGACGCCGGGATGTCCGGGCTGCGTTCCCGCTGCAGGATCGTGGTCTCGGCGACGAACGGCCGCTGCATCGACGCCTCCGCGGGCACCTCCTCGGCCCCGATGCCCGGATCACCGGCCAGGTAGATCGGCACCGCGGCCAGGGTGCGGCCGTCGTGCACCCGCAGCAGCGTCTTCCACGAGCCCGAGACCGGCATCGGCCCGGTGGACCGGTAGTGCCCGGGGCCGAGCCGCTCGAGGTGGTCGATGACGATGCCGCGGTCGTTGGCCAGCCCGCCCTGCCAGCCCAGCACCGCGACCCAGTTGGGGTCGGCGCCGAGGAGCCCGGACGGCGCCAGATGTATCTTGGCGACGGCGGAGCGCCGGCCGTCGGTGCCCGCGACGTCGGTGAGCATGATGGTCGCCGTGGCGTTCTCGGGCACCTGGTAGCGCAGGCCGTTGGCGGCGGCGACGCCGATCGCCAGCACGGTCAGCACCACCAGCCCGATGCTGACGGCGCGCCGGGGCAGTCGCCGGCCGGTCAGCACCATGCCGATCAGCGCGCCGCAGACGCCGGTGAGCACCGCGACCGGAACCGCCATCGCCAGCGCCTCGGGCCACAGGCCGGCCGGCCAGGGGTTCGGATACACCGCGTTGATCCACCACGATTCGATCCACAGGCCCGCCGTGGCGACACCGAGTCCGGCGACGGCGCCGAACAGCACCGGCCGCCGCGCCAGCGCGGTGAGTCCCAGCAGCTCAACCACCAGCGCGGGGCCGAGGTAGAGCGGGAACCAGTTGACCGGCGCGTCCAGGACCGGGCCGACCAGGAACGCCACGATGCCGCGCAGCCCGATCGCGATCAGCGCGGCCAGCAGCGCCGCGCCCCGGCCCAGGAAGATGCGCGCGGCCACCAGCGCCAGCGCGGCCGCCGCGGCGATCAGCATCGGCTGGAACACCTGCCGGAACTGCGGCACCCCGAAGTCGAATTCGATCTGGTAGACCGACATCCCGATCAGCACCCCCGCGAACGCGAGGTACTGGACGAAGGTCAGGAAGATCCCGTCGCGCGGTGCGTCCGGGCCGACCGCCCGCTTGCCTTCGACCTCCAGGTAGGCCGCCGCCAGCGTGGAGAACCCGGCTCCGCCGATCATCATCAGATGCGTTGGCCCCCAGAGCGTCACGTCCTGGCCGAAGATGCGGTGCCAGATGTCGTCGAGCGGAAAGCCGAGCAGGGCGTACAGGCCGCAGCCGGCCATCACCAGACCGCCCACCGGGGCGTACCAGTTGTCGGTGATGCGCACCGCGGCGGGGCCGGGTCGCTCCCCGCGCGGCAGCACCACCGCGGTGCAGCCGGCGACGAAGATGCCGAACAGGCCGAAAAGGATGAAGTAGTTGTTCTTCACGGGTAGGTTGTGAACGCGTAGGCGGTCGATAGGTGTCATTCCGCCGATGCCGGTGTGGGGTCGGTGGTGATTGTAGTGATGCAGCCAGTGCTGGTAGGTTCCGGCGCGTTCGGCCTC